>WNGQ01013250.1_pt1 | contig 12886 bp, 8 predicted proteins | sample 5407661 | NCBI WGS metagenome assembly WNGQ01 (sample SAMN13153382, study PRJNA577476) | soil metagenome | isolation source: 60 cm soil or saprolite under Garry oak tree replicate 2 | place: USA:California | collected 2016-06-15
ATAGCGTGGCGCGAATACTGGCCTACGCCGCCATGGTGGTCAGCGCGCTCGTGCTCCAACTGAGCGTGCTTGACACACTGCCCCTGCCCGCCGGGACCGCGCCAGACCTCGTGCTCCTGGTGGTCGTGGCGATCGCCCTGACCAGCGGCCCGCTGGCCGGCGCGATCGGGTCGGTACTCGGACGCGGCGGAACGGCCGCCCAATCCAGGCCGCCCAGGGAGCCCAGGATCCGGCCCGGTGCTGGTCGTTCTTCGAGCTGGATCGGCGCGGGGCCGCAATCCGCGATGGCAGCGGCGGCCAGCAGGTCATCCGGGGGCGTCAGCGGCGGCCTTGGCGGCCGCAGCCCGGCGAGCGGACGCGCCCGGCCAAACGGACGCAACAGGCGCTACGGACACAACGGGCCCAACGGACGCTACGGGCCGGGCGGGCGGCCGTCGCGGCCGCCGAAGCTCCGGCTTGGCTCATCCGGATCGCCAAGCGCGACACCCGGCGGGCTGCCGGGCGTCTTCTCTGATGGCAGCCTGATCGGCCGGTCGACGGTCCGGCTGCGCCTAGGCACAGGCCGGCCATCCAGGCTGCGGTCGCGTACCGCGCGGCTACTCGGGTTCGGGCCGCGCTCTCGCCAGCCGGCGCAGCCCCGGTTCGCACCCGCGAAGTCCAGCGGGGGCATGCTGGGTTCGGCGGCAGGCTCCCGGCGGGGGCCGGCCGCGAGGCTCCGCCGCGGCCCGGCGGTGGGGTTTCGCCGCGGCTCCCGGTCGGGGCTGCGCCGGGTTGCCGGTTGGCTGCCCATCTGGCGCCGCCGGCGGCGGCCGACGGTGTGGCGGACAAACGGCGGCACGAGCGGCGGCACGAGCGGCGGCACGAGCGGGAAGCGGACGGGAGGCTTGCGATGATCGTGGCGTCGCGCCGCCGTGTGCTGGTGCTATATGTGCTGGTGGCGGCGTTGCTGTTCACCCTTGGCGGGCGTGTCTGGTACATCCAGGTGATGAGCGGCACGGCCTACACCAGGCTGGCGGCCAACAATCAGACACGCGACGTGATCATCCCGCCGGTCCGCGGGCAGATTCTCGACGACGTCGGCCGGCCTCTGGTCCGCAACCAGACCTCTCTTGTCGTCTCGGTTGAGCCGACCGTGCTCGCCAAACTCAGTGACGGGGGAGCGGCCGTGCTCAACCGGCTGTCCCGCGTGCTCGGCATCCCGGCGCGGCGCCTCACCGAGCAGACGCGGACGTGCACAAGAAACGTCCCGCCACCATGCTGGCCCGGCTCGCCCTATCAGCCGATTCCCATCGACCAGCACGTGCCGGACCAGGTAGCACTGGAGATCATCGAGAACCAGCAGTCCTTCCCCGGTGTGAGCGCCCAGGTTCAGCCGGTCGTTGACTACCCCGAACCGGCCCAGGCCAACGCCGCGCAGGTGCTCGGGTACCTGCAGCCGATCACACAGCAGGAGATGCACGCCCGCCACCTCCCCGTCACCGGGTTCTCCGGGGTCGACCTTGTCGGCCAGGCGGGGCTGGAGGAGCAGTACGACGCGCCGCTCCGCGGCACTCCTGGCGACCGTGTGGTCTCGGTGAACGCCGCGGGCGGCGTCACTGGAACGGAGCGCGAGTCAGCGGCAAAACCCGGTGACGACCTGGTCACAAGCATCGACGCGCGGGTACAGGCGGACACCGAGCACGCGCTCGCCCAGGCGATAAAGAAGGCCCGCGCGGCGGGGACCGACACCAACTCGGGCTCCGCCGTGGTGATGACCACCACCGGGCGGGTGATCGCGATGGCCAGCTACCCGACGTACGACCCGGCCGTGTGGACGGGTGGCATCTCCCAGCGGGAGTTCAGCCGCCTGTTCGGCGCGGCCGACGGTGAGCCCATCCTCAACAGGTCCACACAGGGCCAGTACGCGCCCGGGTCCACGTGGAAGGTGACGTCGACCGCCGCCGCCATCAAGGCTGGTTACGACCCGAACTCCGCCTACAGCTGCCCGGGCGCGGTCAACATCGCCGGGCGGACGTTCAACAACTGGACCACCGCCTCGCTGGGTGACATGACGCTGCACGAGGCGCTGGTGATGTCATGCGACACGGTGTTCTACCAGCTCGCCTACCGGATGTGGCTCGCGGACGACCGGAACGGGCATGCGGTTTCCCATCCCCGGGACCCGATGCAGAACATGGAGCTGGCGTGGGGCTTCGGCAGGCCTACCGGCGTCGACCTGCCGGAGGAGAACCCAGGCGTGGTGCCTGACCGGGCGTGGAAGCTCGAGTTCTGGAAGGCGACAAGGAGCTACGACTGCAAGTACGGCAAGGCCAACGGCTCGTATGTGCAGCAGATCGAGGCCGAGGACTGCCGGGGCGGCTACGTCTGGCTGCCCGGCGACGCGGTGAACGCGTCGATCGGCCAGGGCGACGTGCTCGTGACCCCGCTGCAGCTGGCGAGCGCGTACGCGGCGCTGGCGAACGGCGGCACACTGTACAGCCCACGGCTCGGCGACGCCCTGATCGGCACGGACGGCAAGGTCAAGCAGCGAATCACGCCGCCCGTCGCGGGGCACCTGCCGGTCTCGAGCGCCACGCTGTCGTACATCAGGCAGGCGCTCGGCGCCGTGACGACCCAGGGCACCGCGGCGGGCTCGTTCGCAGGCTTCCCGCTGAGCAAGGTGTTCGTGGCGGGCAAGACCGGTACGGCCGAAGTCGTCGGCGGCCAGGCCACCTCGGTGTATGCGTCCTTCGCCCCGCTGCACCACCCCAAGTACGTCGTGGTGGTCATGATTCCGAAGTCGGGGGAGGGCGCGGACGTGTCCGCTCCGTGCGCGCGCCAGATCTGGGACGGTATCTACGGCTTGGAAGGGCACAAGGGCGCGTATCCCGGCGGGCAGAGCCCGCAGGGCCTGCCGCTGGTCAAAGCGGACGGGACGATCGCCCCGCCGCGCGGATACGCGGGTGGTTCGTGATGGCGCCGGGTTTCCGCCCGACCGGCCCATCCGGCCGCCGCGGGCCCGGCGGAGGCTACGGTCGGCTCGAGGCCGTCCGCCCCTCGTTCCGCACGCCGGTACCCGGTGCGTTCGGCACCCGCCGACGGTCGCTGTTTTCCCGCGCGGCGGCGCGCGGGTCTCCCGTGCGGAGCCTGGACTGGGTGCTGCTCGCCGCGGTGGCCGGCCTGACCGTCGTGTCGACCCTGCTCATCTGGTCGGCCACGAGGCCGCAGCTGGCTCAGGCGGGCGGTGACCCGCAGGCGTTCCTGAAGAAGCAGCTGCTCAACGTGGTGATCGGTTTCGTGCTCCTGGGCGTGGTGAGCATGCTCGACTCCCGCGTGCTGCGTAGCTACGCGCCCATCGGCTACCTGCTCGCCTGCCTCGGCCTTCTTGCCGTGCTCACCCCGCTGGGCGCCACGATCAACGGGGCGCGCTCCTGGATCGTGATCGGCCGCGGCTTCGAGGTCGAGCCGTCAGAATTCGCGAAAGTCACGCTGATCCTGGTGGTCGCCGTGATTCTCGGCCAGTTGCGCGACGGCGATAAGGCGCCCCGCGGCGGTGATCTGGTGCTCGCCATCGTTGTGTCACTGCCGGCCCTCGGGCTGGTGCTGCTGCAGCCCGACCTGAGCGTGGTCATCGTCCTATCTGTGATCATCTTCGGGATGGCGGTGGTCTCGGGAACGCGGCTGCGCTGGATCGCCGCGCTGCTGCTGCTCACGGTCGCTGTCGGCCTGTTTGTGTGGCGGCTGCACGTGCTCAAGCAGTACCAGATCCAGCGGATCACCGCGTTCGTCCATCCCACGGCCGACCCATCAGGCTCGGGCTACGACGCGAGCCAGGCCCTGATCACGATCGGCTCGGGAGGGATGTTCGGGCAGGGCCTGTTCCACGGCGCACAGACGGCGGGCCACTTCGTCCCCGAGCAGCAGACCGACTTCATCTTCACGGTCGCGGGCGAGGAACTCGGCTTCGTCGGCGCGATCACCATCATCGCCCTGCTCGGCGTGGTACTCGCGCGCGCGCTGCGGATCTCGGCGCTCGCGGACAGCCAGTTCGGCACGCTCGTCGCGGCCGGTGTGGCCTGCTGGTTCGCCGCGCAGGCATTCATCAACATCGGGATGACGATCGGGATCATGCCGGTCAGCGGGCTGCCCCTGCCGTTTGTCTCGTACGGCGGAACGGCGATGTTCGCGAACATGATCGGGATCGGCCTGCTTCAGGCCGTCCACCGCCGACATACGATCTTCAGCTGAAAACCCATGATGCATAACGGCCGCGCGGGCGGACACCGTTCCGCGGCCCGCCACCAGTCCGCGAGGCGGCCACCGCTCGCCGCGAGCAGGACATAGCCTGCACGTCGTGGCCTGGTTCGGATTCGCCGTCGGCGTCGTTTTGCTGCTCGCTACCGCCTCGAGCGTGATCAAGACCCTGCTTGTTCCCCGCCCGAACAACCCGGTCCTGACCAGGGTGGTGGCCGCGACGGTGCGCACCGTCTTCCGGCTCGCCACCGACCGGATGACCGACCTCGAGCGGCGCGAGCGTGCCCTTTCTCCTGGCGGGTCCGTTTTCCTCGTCAGCCTGCTCGTCACCTGGCTGGTCCTGCTGTTTGTCGGATTCGCGCTGCTGCTGTGGCCGCTGTCGGGGACCGGACTGCCCGGTGCGCTGCGGATCTCGGGTTCCTCGCTGTTCACCCTCGGCTTCGCCGCGCCCACGGGCGCCGCGCCGGCGGCCATCGTCTTCGCCGCCGCGGCGAGCGGCCTCGCCGTGGTCGCCATGCTGATCGCTTACCTTCCCGTGCTGTACGCCGCGTTCAACCGCCGCGAAACCCTGGTCAACATGCTCGAAGCGCTGGCCGGTTCCCCCGCGTGGGGCCCTGAGCTGCTGGCCAGGCAGGCGCTGGTCGACAACATCGGCTACCTTCCCCGCCTGTATGAGCGCTGGACGGAGTGGGCGGCGGACATCGCGGAGAGCCACGCCAACTACCGGACCCTGGTCTACTTCCGGTCTCCTGACCCGACCGGATCCTGGCTGCTTTCGCTGCTGGCGATGCTGGATGCGGCGGCGATGCAGCTGGCGCTCTGCCCACGGACCGCACCACCGGAGGCACGGCCGATGCTGCGTGTCGGCTACCAGACAATCCGGGCGGTCGCCCGGTCGCTGCGGCTCCCGGTGGCGGCCGACCCGCACCCGGATGACCCGCTCGCACTCGGCCGGGCCGAATTTGACGCCGGGGTCGAGTGGGCCAGGGCGGCCGGCTTCGAGCCCGAACGTGAGCTTGACGAAGCCTGGCTGCACTTTCGTGGCTGGCGCGTCAACTATGAGGCCGCCGCGTACGCGATCGCCCATTACCTCAACCTGCCGCCCGCCCTGTGGTCCGGCCCGCGGCGCAGCGCCCTTCCTGTCGCCAAACCGCCGCCGCGGCCGCCGCACCGCGCGCCTGCTGAGGGCCAGACCGCCGCTGTCATTAACGGCGCACATCCGCGTCCCGGGCCCGGCAGTCCATGATCATGGTGGAATCATCGAAACCATCACGATCATGGAACCCACGGCCGCGGTCATAGCGGGGACCGCTGTGGCTGATCCGGCAGCTTTCCGACGACGACAACCGCCGGGTGCTCGCCGTCCTCGCCTACCTCGGCGCTCTATAGGCTGGGTGCGGTCGGGATAGGCGACGGTGGCGAACGGGCGAGAGGAGCATTGCCGGTGGAGTCGGTGTACGAGCGGCTGGAGCCGCTGCTCCCGCTGGTGCGCAAGCCGGTCCAGTACATCGGCGGCGAGCTGAACTCGGCGGCCAAGGACTGGGATGCCGCGGACGTGCGGTGGGCCCTGATGTACCCGGACGCCTACGAGGTCGGCCTGCCGAACCAGGGCCTCCAGATTCTCTACGAGGTGCTCAACGAGCGGGACGGCGTGCTGGCCGAGCGGACCTACACAGTGTGGCCGGATCTCGAAGCGCTGCTGCGCCAGCACGGGATTCCGCAGTTCACGGTGGACGCGCACCGGCCGGTCGGCGCCTTCGACGTACTTGGCGTGAGCCTGGCGACCGAGATGTGCTACACCAACCTGCTGACCGCCCTCGATCTGGCCGGCATCCCGCTTCGCGCGGCTGACCGGGGGGACGCGCACCCGTTCGTGCTGGCCGGCGCCCATGCGGCGTTCAACCCCGAGCCGATCGCTGATTTCCTCGACGGCGCCGTGCTTGGTGACGGCGAAGAGGCCGCGCTGGCCATCACGGATCTGATCAGGCAGTGGAAGCGCGGCGGCAGGCCGGGCGGCCGCGACGGGCTGTTGCTGCGGCTGGCTGCCGCCGCGCAGGTGTATGTGCCGAAGTTCTATGACGTCGAGTACCTGCCTGACGGGCGGATCGAGCGCGTCGCGCCGAACCGGCCCGGCGTGCCGCGCACCGTTACCAAGCACACCGTCATGGACCTTGACGACTGGCCATATCCGCGTAAGCCGCTTGTGCCGCTGGCCGAGTCGGTGCACGAGCGGAGCAGCGTCGAGATCTTCCGCGGCTGCACGCGCGGCTGCCGTTTCTGCCAGGCCGGGATGATCACTCGCCCCGTTCGTGAGCGGAGCATCACGACCATCGCCGACATGGTGGATCAGGGGCTGCGCGCGACCGGCTTCGAGGAAGTGGGCCTGCTGTCCCTGTCAAGTGCCGACCACAGCGAGATCAACGAGATCGCCAAGGGCCTCGCCGACCGCTACGAGGGCACCAACACCGGTCTGTCACTGCCGTCCACCCGCGTCGACGCGTTCAACGTGACCCTGGCCAACGAGCTGAGCCGCGGCGGTCGGCGGTCGGGGCTGACGTTCGCACCCGAGGGCGGTTCGGAGCGGATACGCAAGGTCATCAACAAGATGGTCAGCGAGGACGACCTGATCCGGACCGTGACCACCGCGTACTCGAGCGGCTGGCGGCAGGTGAAGCTGTACTTCATGTGCGGCCTGCCCACAGAGACCGATGAGGACGTGCTGGCCATCGCGGACCTCGCCCGGCGGGTGATCCAGGCCGGGCGGCAGGCCACCGGGCGGCGCGACATCCGGTGCACCGTGTCGATCGGCGCCTTCGTGCCTAAGCCGCATACACCTTTCCAGTGGGCGGCACAGTGCGGCCACCAGGACGTGGACCGCAGGCTCGCCGCCCTTGGCTCAGCCCTGCGCGGTGACCCCGGTTACGGGCGCAGCATCGGCTACCGCTACCACGACGGTCAGCCCGCGATGATCGAGGGCCTGCTCGCCCGCGGAGACCGGCGGGTCGGGAAGGTGATCCAAGCGGTGTGGGAGGCCGGTGGCCGGTTCGACGGCTGGAGTGAGCACTTCAACTACGAGCGGTGGGCGCGGTGCGCTGCGCAGGCACTGGCAGGCGAGCCCGTTGACCTCGACTGGTACACCACGCGCGAGCGCGCCTACGGGGAGGTGCTGCCCTGGGATCACCTGGACGCGGGGCTCGATCGCGAGTGGCTCTGGCAGGACTGGCAGGACGCCATCGACCCGGCCGGTGCCTACGAGGTCGAGGATTGCCGGTGGACGGCGTGTTACGACTGCGGTGTCTGCCCGTCCCTCGGCACCGAGATCCAGACCGGCCCGACCGGCGCGAAGCTGCTGCCGTTGACGCCGGTCGGCCAAGTCGGCCACCCGGCCGCGCCGGGCCAGCGCGGGCAGCGTCGCACGCGCCGGCGGAGCCGTGCCTCGATGACCCGGTCCAGGCCGGTCCCGCCCGGCCCGCCACCGCAGCCGCCCGTGCAGCGGCTGCGGGTGCGGTTGGCCAAGCGCGGGCCGTCGCGGTTCGCCAGTCATCGTGATGTCGCCCGTGCCATCGAGCGCGCCGTGCGGCGGGCCGGTCTGCCCGTCGCGTATTCGGGGGGGTTCACCCCCCACCCGAAGCTCTCCTACGCGGGTGCGGTGGCGACCGGGGTGGCCAGCGAGGCCGAATATTTCGAAATCGCTCTGACCAGGGCATGCGAGCCCGGTGACGTCGGCGAGCGACTCGATGCGGCCCTGCCCGGCGGTCTGGATGTGATCGAAGTCACTGAGCCGCGGCCGGGCACGCTGGCCGATGAGCTGCAGGTCTCGCAGTGGCGGGTCGTGCTGGCCGGCGAGTCCGAGGATGCGGTGGCGGCGGCCTGCCGAGCGTTCATGGCGGCCGACCAGGTGGAGGTCGAGCGGCTCACCACCAAGGGCCCGCGCCGGGTGAACGCGCGGGCCGCGGTGACGGCGTTGGAGCTCGACCGGCGTGCCGTACACTCGGAATCGGGTGGATGTGCCATACTTCGAATGGTTGTTCGGCACATGACACCCGCCGTTCGACCTGACGACGTTCTGGCCGCGCTGCGTCAAGTGGCTGGCCTGGCGCCGGCGTCACCACCCTTGGTGACGCGGCTGGCGCAGGGGCCGCTTGGCGCGGTGGCCGGTGGGCTCAATGAGCCTGGGGCTGTCGACGCAGCTGCTGTGCGTGCCACCGCCGATGGTGGTGCCGCGACTGGCGATGCGCCGGCCCCGGCTCGCTGAACCCGTGACGATTGACGAAACGCGCGCCGACGGTGCCGCCCACGCGGCGCACCGCACCGGCGAGCGCAGACGATGCGTTCCTGTGCGGCGCAGCGGCTTCCTCCGCGGAAGCCGCTCGCGCCCGGGAGCCTGACGGGAGATTGCCCGGATGCTCGACAATGAGCTTGACAACAGTGAATATGACGATGAACCGGCCGGCCGCCGGTCTGGGGGAGCGAGTGAGCCACCCGCGCCCGGTACCGGAGCTGCGGCTGGTACTGGCGTTCCGGCTGGTGCTGACGTTCCCCCTGGTACTGCGGCTGCGGCTGGTGGCGGCGCTGCGGCTGGTGGCGGCGCTGCCGCTGGTGCTGCAATTCCGGCGTTTGGTGTGCCTGCCCCGGCGGTGACGGGTGGGCAGGCTCCGTCGGTTCCCGTGGCGGTCGCGCCCGTGCCTGCGGCGACCTTCCAGCCGCCGCAAGTGATCTTCCAGCCGGCGGCGCCGTCGGCTGCGGTCCCCGACGCCGATGACGACGCTGGCCACGAAGCCGAGACCGACGACGAGGCGGGCGGCTCGCGGCGCCGTCGGCGCCGTGGCGGGCGAGGCCGCGCCAAGGGCGCTGACGGTGGCACCCAAGGCAACGGCGCGGACGCGGGGGCAGGCCCGGTCGGCGGCGATGCCGGCGGGGCGGCCGGCGGGGCCGCGGGCGGGGCGGCCGGGGCAGCCGGCCAAGGGGCAGCCAGACCGGCTCGTGGCGGTCGGCGCGACGACCGCTCACCGCAGGCCAGCGAGGACGGCGCCGGCCCGCAGGCGCAGGGCGAGGCGCCGCGCTCGGCGGGATCCTCGCGGTCCAGGCGCCGCAGCGGCGCGGGAAAGGACCGCGAGACAGCGGCGTCCGAGCCTGAGGGAGCCGGCCAGGACGCGGCGGGCGCAGGAACTGGCAAGGGCGGTTCGGCGGGCGGCGTGGCCGCCGAAACTGCCGAGGCTGGATCCCGCGCGGGCGGCGAAAAATCCGCGGCAGGAACCTCGAGGAGCCGCCGGGCCAGAGGCGGCCGCGCCTCTGACAGCTCTGACACGACGGACGAGGCAGCCTCGGCGCAGGCAACCGAACGCGACGATTCCGCCGACCCCGACGGCGGCGACGACGAAAGCGAAAGCGCGGCCAGCCGCCGCAGGCGGCGCAGGCGCCGCCGGGGTGGCGCCGGCGATGGCGAGGCCGTGCCTGTCACGGGCACCGACGATCCCCCGAACACCGTGGTGCATGTGCGGGAACCGCGCGCCGCGGCCGCGACTGACTGGGACGAGGTGCAGTCGGTCAAGGGCTCGACCCGGCTGGAAGCGAAGAAGCAGCGCCGCCGCGAAGGCCGAGACTCCGGGCGGCGGCGCCCGCCGGTCCTTACCGAGTCCGAGTTTCTCGCCCGCCGCGAGGCGGTCCAGCGGGTGATGTTGATCCGCCACAAGGACGAGCGCATCCAGATCGCCGTGCTCGAGGACGGTGTGCTCGTGGAGCACTACGTGGATCGTGCGAGCCACCAGTCCATGGCCGGCAACATCTACCTCGGCAAGGTGCAGAACGTCCTGCCGTCGATGGAAGCGGCGTTCGTCGACATCGGCAAGGGCCGCAACGCCGTGCTCTACGCCGGGGAGATCAACTTCGACGCGAGCGGGCTCGAGGGTCAGCCCAAGCGCATCGAGGTGGTGCTCAAGTCCGGGCAGTCGGTGCTCGTCCAGGTCACCAAGGACCCGGTGGGCCACAAGGGTGCCCGGCTGACCAACCAGGTGAGCCTGCCCGGCCGGTACCTGGTGTATGTGCCCGGCGCCTCCATGACCGGGATCAGCCGCAAGCTCCCGGCCACCGAACGCGCGCGGTTGAAGCAGATTCTCAAGAAGGTCACACCGGAGAACGCCGGCGTCATCGTCCGCACGGCCGCGGAGGGCACCGGTGAGGAGGAGCTGTCCCGCGATGTGGCACGGCTCGCCGCGCAGTGGGAGAACATCGAGCGGAAGTCTCAGTCGGCGAGCCCGCCTGAGCTGCTCTATAGCGAGCCCGACCTGACCATTCGTGTGGTCAGGGACATCTTCAACGAGGATTTCGGCGAACTTGTCGTGTCCGGCGATGAGGGCTGGGACACGGTGAACGAGTACGTCCGCTACGTCGCGCCTCACCTGGCCGACCGGCTGCGGCGGTGGCAGGACGACACCGACCTGTTCGCCAGCTACCGCATCGACGAACAGCTCGCCAAGGCACTTGAGCGTAAGGTGTGGCTACCCAGCGGCGGCTCGCTGGTCATCGACCGGACCGAGGCCATGACCGTGGTCGACGTCAACACGGGCAAGTTCACGGGCCAGGGCGGGAACCTGGAGGAAACGGTCACCCGCAACAACCTGGAGGCGGCCGAGGAGATGGTCCGCCAGCTGCGGCTGCGTGACATCGGCGGGATCATCGTCATCGACTTCATCGACATGGTCCTTGAGAGCAACCGCGAACTTGTGCTGCGGCGGCTGCTCGAATGCCTGGCCCGCGACCGGACAAAGCACCAGGTGGCCGAAGTCACCTCGCTCGGCCTGGTGCAGATGACCCGCAAGCGGGTTGGCTCCGGGCTGCTCGAGGCGTTCTCGCAGACGTGCGAGTGCTGCAACGGGCGTGGCCTGATCGTGTCGATGGACGCTCTCGAGCCGTCCCCTGCGAGCCGGCGCGCCCCGGCCGCGAACCAAGGCACGCGCTCCAGCGGTAAGGGCGACGCGAAGGGCCAGGGCAAGGGGAGCGGCGGCAAAGGCCGTGACAGCGGCGCGGCGGCCGCGAGCCCGCCCGCCGCGGCAGTCCCCGTGGCCCCGGTCGAAGGAGCCCGTTCCGGTCCGGCGAGCGAGCCAGCAGCCGGCCCCGCCGCAGGCACGGGCGACGCGTCAGGCGGCACGGCCGAATCCGGGACCCGGCGCGAGGACAAGCCGTCGGGTGGTCGCCGCCGCAGGCGCAAGCCCGCGGCCACCGCCGTCGTGGGCGGAGATACCACCGATGTCCCCGCCGCCGCGACGGGTGAGGGCGGCGCCGATCCGGCCGGCGCCGGTTCTGCTGGTGGCGGTCCGGCGGGCGACGGGCAGGGGTCAGCTCCACCGGCTCCACCGGCGGACGCCGGACACCTCGTGTCCTGACCCGGCGATGCCCATTTGTAGGTGAGGCATCGGGGCCGCGCATTTCGAACGCAAGGCCAGTGGTTCGAGTCTGGTAACCTAGCTTGCGGCGCCCAAAATGCCGTCTGAGCATGTTCAGATGTCCGTGCGGCCGCGCTGCATTCCAATGGGCGCTGCCCTTCAACGGGAGCTGCACCCCAATAGGCGCTGTACCCCAACGGAGAGAGAGTTTCTCGCGTGTATGCGATCGTGCGCTGCGGTGGCAGGCAGGAGAAGGCATCGGTGGACGATGTCCTCACCGTGGATTTGCTCGCGGGCGAGGTCGGGTCGACCTTGACGCTTCCTGCTGTCCTGATCGTCGACGACGGGAAGGTTGTCAGCGATCCAGCCGAGGTGGGCAAGTACAAGGTCACCGCGGAGATCGTCGGCGCCGCCTCCGGTCCGAAGATCAACATGATCCACTATCGCAGCAAGACGGGGTACAAGCGGCGCCTCGGCCACCGGCAGCGGTACACCCAGATCAAGGTCACCGCGATCGCCGGGGGCAGGCGGTCGCGGGGGAGCGACGCCAAGAAGGAAGCGGAGGGCGAGGGCTGAGATGGCACACAAGAAGGGCGCGTCGTCCAGCCGTAACGGACGCGACTCCGCCGCCCAGCGTCTGGGGGTAAAGCGGTTCGGCGGGCAGTTGGTCCAGCCGGGCCAGATTATTGTGCGCCAGCGCGGCACCCACTTCCACCCTGGGCCCGGTGTTGGCCGCGGGAAAGACGACACCTTGTTTGCCCTGGTCAGCGGGCTGGTCGAGTTCGGTAACCGGCGTGGCCGGCGCGCCGTGAGCATCGTGCCCGATTCGCGCCAGGATTCCGCCACGGACGATGCGGTCCCCGCGGGACGATAACTCGCCGCAGCCGCACGGCCCAACTGGCCGGAGCCGGCTCGCCGCGCCGGGCGTCAGCGCGCGTAAGCCGTTCGGGATCTGAATGAGGCCCATGGGCTCGGGCGTGCAGCGGCCAGAACCGGCCGGGACCCGCGGCCTTCCGAAGACAGCGCGAGGGTGCGGCCCGGACTTTCCACCGCTGCGCGGGCCGGCCGGGCGGCCCTTCGCGGCCAGGTGAGGATCGCGGAGTAATGCCAGATTTTGTTGACGAGGCCACCCTGCACGTGAAGGCGGGGGACGGTGGGCATGGCTGCGCTTCCATCCACCGTGAGAAATACCGGCCGCTCGGCGGGCCTGACGGGGGCGACGGCGGGCGCGGCGGCTCGGTCATTCTCGAAGTCTCCGCCGGCGCGGCGAC
>WNGQ01024025.1_pt1 | contig 12886 bp, 18 predicted proteins | sample 5407661 | NCBI WGS metagenome assembly WNGQ01 (sample SAMN13153382, study PRJNA577476) | soil metagenome | isolation source: 60 cm soil or saprolite under Garry oak tree replicate 2 | place: USA:California | collected 2016-06-15
CCTCCATTTCGCCAAGCTGGCGCGGCTCTCGTGGCACCGCCCCCATGACGGTCTGCCGGGGGCGTCTGGCAGTTATCGCCCTGCTTGGTGATTCAGCGGTGACCTTTTGAAGGCCATCTCCTGTGAACTGCTGTGGGAAGAAACCGAGCCTTGTGCTCGCACAGGCAAATGCTTTGGGAACGTAGCTGTTGAGGTTCGCCAGACGTCGAGAATCGGGTTGCCTCCCTTTCTTCTTTCCAACCAGGAGGCCGATGACGCGGTGTTAGCGGTATCATTGCATTTCAGCACTCGCAACGTTCCAAAAGGAAGTGTTTGAGAACTTGGAGGCACTTCGAGCAGCGAAACGAGCCTGTCGCGCTGATTTACCACAAAAATGCGTAGACCCATTGCCTCGTTGTCGGACCACGCGAAAATGTAATCGCTTCCAGTATTATCAAACTTCAGTTCGGAGATCGTCTTCACATACTCCTTCCGCATCGAGTCGAATTCTGGAAACTCGACCACCTTGAGCACGGACCCGTCGATCGTAGTGAATCGGTAAACAGGCTTTCCGTAATTGTCACCGCCAATTCCGAGTTCGCTGCCGGTATTTTCCAGGGTCGTAAAAGCGACGCTCTGTGCGATGTAACAGCTTAAATCCAATGCAGGTAGGGAATCGGGGCGTTTTGGCTCCAACGCAATGGAGTCGGTTGCCCAAAGCACGGCCGCCGCAAGTACCCCTGCCCTAATGATCGCGTGCATGTCGCCTCCTCCCCGCTGCCAAAACCCGCAGCACGTCGAGGGTGTCGACTAGCTTGAAGAAACGAGTGCACGGTCTGCCCGACCGAGGAACGGAGGACTACAAGTCCCGCCGCCATCGGGACCGCATCCTCTTTATACTCCTGCTCTCCCAGCATTGAACCGAGAGCAACGAATTAATGAAGAGTTAACCTTAATGCCCGCGGGCCGCCCTCAGGCGCTCTAATGGTCAGGACATGTTCACGGATTTCTTGGAGAACGGCTCAAAACAGGGAGGGTGACCACATGCTACATACTGATTTCCGCCCAAGAACTGAAGCGTTGGGGACACTGACAACTTGCGCCCAATGCGGGCCGCGGTGGCCGAGTTTCGCTGTCCGGTCGCGTCGATCTCGTAAATCGTGATGACTTCGCGGGGTTTCGGTTCGGTGAGGAGGTCCCCCACCACGCAGCGGCGTTGCTGCCGAACGCCTTGCCGGCATAGGCGGGATTGACGCATGGCCGCGGCTTCACGTCCATGATCCGTACTTCGAGGATGTCTCCCAACTCGCCGCCGCGAACGGTGCAGATGTGCACGCCAAAGCCCTTCTTGTCCTTGGTCCACAGGAAGACGCTCTCGGCGCCGGGATGCGCTATGCTCGTTTCATCGTGCGCTTCGTCTCGGCGCCGCTCCTCGGGCACACGTAGCTGATGTCATCCAGTTCCCTGGTGACTGGCGCGGCGCCCTTGGGGTCCATCGGCTCTTCGCAGCCGGGACATTGAACAACAGGCAAGGGGTCTGGCGCTTCGGTGCCCATTCCGCGACCCCCCGGAATCAAGAGGGCGCGAGCTCATAACTGGTTTGTGGCGTTTTCCAGCACGATTTCCTGGGGGCGGCGTTACCGTTGCACAAATGCCACGCTTTGCAAAAATCGATTCTTGCCCACCGAAAAAGGTCCGTCAGCTACTTGATTCTCGCAGTACCCTTGACGCGACCGACCTCCGGTGCCAACTCGCCGGACCCCGCGCAGGATAGTCAAGCATCGGATCGATAAGGCCGCTCGCCGGGACAACGGGCGGCCTTTTCGTGTGACCAGCCCTCATGCGTGGGGCGGTGTTACCGTACCTCACCACCCTCAGACGGCAAGCATTTGGCTTCGCTCGACCCGTTCACTTCGCTTTGGAACTTTTCTTCCATTTAAAAAATTTTGTACCCAGGGAAGGGCAACCCCGGAGAGGGGATGCCATGAACCGCAATAACGAATACCGAGCCAAGGCCTTCGATTGCGGCGTCGGACCGGCGGCTTCGGCAACGGCGGAGCCACCACCGCAGGCACGAACCGGGTCAGCTCCCGATCGGCGCTGCCCGGAGTAGGCTGCCTCGCCTGCCGGCGCCATGTGAACACCTGCTGGGGCGTGAGCCCATGCCGTCGCGCAACCTCCGACACCACGGCGCCGGGGATAAGCGTCTCCTCGATCACGCGGGCCTTGTCATCCTCCGAAAACCGCCGACGGCGCCCCGTTCCCGTGATCACCTCCAGCCGGCGCACGGCCGTGGGATCTGGCTCAAGCATATGGTCAAGCTTAGACACAAGCCGATCTCCGATTCAGAGATCAGCACAATCGCCTATCACCCGAGTCAAAAGAAGGTGGGGGCAGCACAGCGCTTACAATAATGGCAGGAAGCGTAGCACTGGTAGTGCTAACGATATTTTCTCTCTAGAGAACGAGGACTGCTGCGACAACCGCTGTAAGCGCGACGCCGCCGGCGAGAAACAGCCAATCCGCAGCTTCGAACCCGAACAATAATCGCACTCGTTTCGGAGAACCCAACATAACTCACAGCCTTTCCGCACGTATAGCCGCTCAGCGCTGCAATAGTGTTCCCGAAGTTCGTTAAGGATAGATTTGGCCTCGGGGAATTGGGTGCCAATTTGGGTGCCAATGGCGCGAGCTTGCCGAGCAAAGCGGACAGGCAGGGCGAGCTGAACCAATTAGGTTCCAAAAATTGCGCACCCCCGCCATAAACCTTTGCAACGATAGTGTTGGGGGGGCGATTCGGGGCCGCTGACCTCCCCCTACCGAGAGCGGTCCCGGTCCGCAGGGAGCCCCTCAGATCGGGACCGTTCTGCAATTTATCGATCGCTCAAAGCTGCATCAGAATTCCGACCTCCGGCGCCAACTCCCCGGACCCCGCGCAGGATGGCCAAGCGTCGGAAGCAAAGGCCGCTCGGTACGGGCGGCCTTTCATATGCCGGGCCCGCGGCCGTTAGAGCGAAATGGCCAGTTCAGTTGAGTTTGAGTATTACTTCTTTTGGTCCGGCCTTACCCAAACCGTGAGGTTCTATGCTCGCCATGGGGATAGACGAATTCGGTGCGCAGTTACCCGTATGGCACTTGAAGAGCGGGCTGGAGCACTCCAACCCCTCCGCCCAACCGAACTGGAGCGTGTTTTTGAGCAACATCGTCAAGAAATCGAGCGCATAGCGGCTGACAAGATACTGGCACATCGCTTCCAAGGCGACGGCACGATCATGATCCGAGCGGTCGATCTCAGTCCATGACGACCTCGCCTAGGGGCCCGAGATTGCCCTACCCGATCTGCGGCACGAGCTCGCGCAATGCCCGCGGCGTGGAAGCATGAGCAAGCTAGGCCGCTAGGCGGAGGGGCGCCGGTTTCTTTCATTTCTTGGCGCGAATTGCGATGTCAAACGTCGCCAGCCTGGCCCCAAGCTTGGCCACATCGATCCCGATCTCGCGCAGCCATTTGGCAAGTTGCTCGGACCGCCTCATCTGAAAGAGAACCTGACGCGCCGAGAGATAATCCCACTCCGTATCGCCCGCGGTGTGTCTTTTGCGACGCTTAATCTTGACGCTCATCGGACGCGAGGGATTGCGCTCGCAGCACCACTCCGTGCCCTCTGTGGGGCTATCCGGGATAGTAATACAATCGACCATTAGCCCACAAATGCCATGCCCAAGCGCGAGCCTGACCTGAACCGCATGCTGGCGCATCCTATAAAGCCGACACGCGGCCCGGCCGCTCAACTCGAGACGCTTGCCGATGCCGCGCAGCTGATCGCGGATCGTCAAGCAGTTTTGCCAAGCCCGACCCGATCGTTCCTGATCCGGCTTTAACCCCCCGTTTGCAGGATCAGTTTAACCTTCCGGCAGACTGGAACTTACTGCATTCGCGTGGCATGTTGGCCCATTGGGTTGGCGTTCGGGCCGGAGGCGTACTTCATGATCGAGCCGATCATGTACGTCGGGCTTGGCTTTCTGGCTGCGAGCCTGTTGGCTCTCGTGATCATCCCCTTGGTTCACGACCGAGCCGTACGGCTAACCTTGCGCCGGATCAACGCGGCAATGCCACTGTCAATAGAGGAAATTCAGGCCGAGCAGGATCAGTTGCGCGCTGAGTTTGCGATGTCTACGCGCCGGCTCGAAACCAACGTGGAGGAGCTCAGGGCTCAGACCGCAAGCCAGCGCGCGGAGCTCGGGAAAAACACCGCCACGATTAATCGCCTCAATGCCGAGCTGGCCGAAAAGGCCGCCGCGATCTTTGCCCTCGGGGTACACGACCGAGCGTTGCGAAACCAGCTGCACGCCGCCGAACAGCTTTTGACAAAGAACGGAGCCCCGGCGGACCACATACTGGCTAATAAGCTTGCCAGGATCACGGCGGATCTGGATCAGCGCTCCGCCCTTGCCGACAGTCAACGGATAGAGATCGTAGCGTTAAAGACCCAGGTCGATACGCTCAAGGATCAGCTCGCCTTGGCATACAGCACACGTGTTGGGATCGTTGCGCGGAGATGATCCTGCTCGCCGCCACGACGGGCCGGAAAGCCGATATTGCGGAAGCGACACGGTGCGTTATGGTTGCGCTTGAGAAAGAGAATTGGCTCACGGGGCGGCGATGAAAGATCTGCAAGCCCGGATCGCTACCTTCCTCAGAGGAAAACCGGGCGGGCTATACTGCGACGACTGCATTCGCGAGGAATTCCCGGACGCAACTATCGAGGACGTTGGCCGGGAAACTGAAAGCATGCACGGTCAAATCGGCTTCCTAAAGATCCCCGACATTTGCACGAGGTGTGGGCAACAAAAGCCGGTAACACGGGCGATGTAATGCCCTACGGCTCCAATTCGCTTGGGTGAAGCCGCTCGCGCCGTGCCGCAACAGGGCGATGCGGAGACGAAGCGGGCCGCGCTTTCGGTGCGGGTGTGACTGCCGCGCAACGTGGTGTGCAAAAACGCGCAAGCTGGGGCTTCCTGGCGGGCGATCCGCGCACCGGACAGGTTATGATGTCCATGCCCATCGCAATGGGTGTGCGAAGCATGTGGTGAAGGTGCTCCGGGGGGCTGGGGTGCCTTCACCATTTCGAGACTGCTGTTGACTGATCAAGCAAACCCCGGCTGAGCCTGGTCGCGCTAGCCGGGGTCGCGCCGTTCGCGGTGGCAACCCCTGGAGAGGATGATCGAACGGCACCGAATAGCGTATCAGTGTTGGCCACGCTGGCAAGCCGTCTCGGGATACCTAAAAGAAAATCTGAGCGAACCGGTGTGCAGGAAATGGCCCCCGGCCCGGTCCGGCGGCGTGCTATGCTTTCAGCGGGATGCCCCGCGGCGCGGTGATTCAACGGAAGCAGTCGGCGGGCGTTCGCACAGCGTGTGCTGGGATGGCGACGCACAAATTCCGAGTCGGCGAGAAAGTTCAGTTCCTGGCCGGACTGGGCGTTCGATTTGCGACTTCCGAGATCTATGAGATCGTTCAGCAACTTCCGGAAAGCGATGGGGAGTACCATTATAAGATCAAGTCGGTAGATGAGCCGTACCTGAGAATGGCGAAGGAAAGTCAGTTGAGCAGGGCGTAGATCTAATCGCGCAAACGCCACGTCAAAGCGGCGCCCGAGTAGTCCGTACAGCGGGAGTTTTACCCATGAGCCAGCCGTCCGTACGCGCCGAGATCGAAGCGATCGAGGCGAAGAAGATCGAACCGGCGAAGGCTGGCAGCTGCAGCTCGACGGCGCCAGTGGGCATCGTGCTCGAAGCCTTGCGGCGCTACAAAGCCCAAGCCTTGATGGCCCTGGAAAGTTACCCCTCCGCGTCGAGGAACTGAGCGCCCGCGGCGAGATCGTGCAGGTCATGGTCTACGCGGACCATCCGATGATCGCCCACGCGGCCTTCCGGGCAACGGTCCAGCAGTATCCCAAGTCGCGCATTCGGCTGCGCAACCGCGCCCTGATCATGGAAGAACACGTGCCAGACTAAAGGGGGGCACCTCGCCCCCTCCGGTGGCTCTCAAGGCGATTGACAATCCTGACAGCGATTGTTCGGCAATCCGCAGGCTCAAGGTACAGTGTGCCATCCGTGCGAGACAGCATCGCTCCAGGCACTTGCGTGCATATTTCCTCTGCGATGATCTGAATTTCGCGCTCTCTGTTCATTGCCTGCACACCTCGCGGAAACGCCAGTAACGACCCCCGCCGCGCCAAAAGTGAAAAGGGCCGCCCCGGTACGGGCAGCCCTTTTTGGTCCGACGCTTGGCTATCCTGCGCGGGGCCCGGCGAGTTGGCACCGGAGATCGGAATCTTCAGTCATAACTGATTCGTTCGGGCTTGGTTTCACGGCACCCCATCAGAGTTTATGTGCGGTGCAATATTCCCGGTCCCGGTTTTGTTTCAAGAACGGGAACCGAAATTCGCGAACGATTGTTACCACTGTCTACGTGGCTGCTTGGGAGGGGCGGCGCGTCCGTAGCTGGACAAAGGAGGCCCGAATGAAGACGCTTGCTTCAATTCTGGGGCTCGCGGCCGGTCTCACGGCGTTTCCTGCGCTTGCGGGCTCCTCCTGCGCTTGCGGGCTCCATGAGTACCTGCTGATGATATGATCGCCTTGTCGGGACCAAGCTGTCAGCGACACACCTGCTGAACTCACCAATCTGGGAGGGAGGTCTTTGGAAAGAGTCTCATTAAACTCTGCGATGAACTGAGTTATGTGCCCAAAACTCTGATTGGCTTTTTTAATCGCGACACGTCTTTCGATCATGCCGGTGAAAGGCCCAAGAACAGGCCCCAATAGGCGTACCCAATTCATTCAGATCGCCGCAAAAGCAGGAGAGCTTGACTGTCAGGCCGGAGTGTAGCTGGACGGAAAGCCCCATTCAACAGAGTGCGGCTTTGCGGCCAGTGAAAGGTAGGGTCCAAACGGATTCCAGTGGTGTGACCCCAAGGATATCTATACCTAGCCCGTGGGGTGCCCGTTCCTACCCACGCCGGTATCATTCGCCCGCGACTTGGAGGACAGCCCGTCTGACAGACGCAGCGTTTCCTGGGCGGACCTATAACGTAGACTCCAGCATTGATCTGCCGGTTGCGCGAATCGACGGCCTAATAGAGTCCCCCGAACACGATCGCCGCGATGAGGGCGAGATTGCCCAGAGGGCGAGCGGCGGCGAAAGCGAGGGCGCGGGCCATGGCTCGGCCCTCCCTCGCTATTTCAGGTTCCCAGCGGCGTCTTCTCCTCCGGAGGGCTCAACACCTTGGCTCGCGTGTCGCGCATCGCGGTGCTCACCTTTTTGGCAAGCGTGGCGAATTCCCGCAGGCGCTCGCCAATCTTGTTCCCGCTCGCCCTTAACTCGCTGGCGAGCTGCTGGGCCTCTTTCATAATGTCGGCCGCGATGTCCACCGCGACTTGTGCGGCTGCCTCGATGTCCTTGGCCGTCGTTTCGCTCGCTTCGATGATCACCAGTGCTGACATGTTGCCGATTTTGTCGATGCGCTCGGCCCCCGTGATATCCGGCACCTCACTACCACAGTGCGCCCCGTGGCCAGCGAAATTGCCCAATGCTTCTTCGACACCACGTTCGACCTGATCCAAATTCCGGGGATGCGCTATCAGTGTCATAGCACGCTCCTTTCCCAACCCTGGCTCAACTGAAGGTTTCCCTTGTGGCGAAAACGTGGCCACGCCCGAGGGCCCTCAAAGGCCCTTTCCAAAAATAGGCGAGCAGGCGGCTTTGGGACGAACTCCGATACGCAGAAAAATCCCCCAGGCCATCCAAGTAGCGGTTCCCCCCGGGATTTTTTGGAGTCGAAACTGCCTCGGTGCTTCACGAAAAGAAAAAGCCCTCGGACTTACGCTACGACCGGGGGCTTAGTTACGTTGCCAGCCGGACTGGGGGACGAATATGGGGAGTGGCGAAGCGGTTGCCAGCTTGACGGTCGTGGGTAGGGCAAGGTAAGAACAGACCGAGAACAAGTCCAAGGTCGGCGGCACGAGCGAACCGGCACAAGGTCGAGTCGCGGGCTGGAATGTCGATGAGCACCTGGAGTTCGACATTGGCTTTGCCCTGCCCAGAACGCCTATCAAAGGACTGCGGCGGGCTCTGACGGAGGATGAGCGGCGGGCGATGGCGAGGGCGATTGTCGAACACCTGAAACTATGCGGATGGAAGTTTCAGATGTCAGCAATCTGAAACGGCAACGAAACGCCGCATTTAGGGGTTGGTCCTGGAGAGAGGCTGCTGTGTCAACTCAGAACAATACTCGACCGCGCAGTTCTCCCACGGTTCCGATTTGTCCGAGTTGCCGCAGGCCGATGGTGTTCGTTGAGAAAAGGCACGCTCTCTTTCAGCGACGGGCGAGTTGAAGTGACCTATCGGTGCGAAACCTGCGGCACCGAGACCCAGCGGATCGTCAAAGAGCCTTAGTGATTGCGCTGCCGCTGGTCGTCATCCAACAGAACATCGCCTCGTACCCCGTTGCGCTCTCCAATTTTTTCTACTTGGAAAGCGAGCCGCATCCATCGCTGGGCAAGTTCCAAGAGACTGACCTTGCGCTCCGGCTCGGTGATATTGTCCGCTGCCGCTATGCATTCGTTCGCCCAATTTCGATATTCGTCCCCAGGAGTCATGTTCCGCACCCCCTTGGCGTCATCGTAAACGGGTGGGCACCCACCTATTCGTTTTCTAGTTCGTCAGGCTGGGACGCGCCTTCAGTCTGAGGCGCGGCTAGAACGCCAGTGCTGCCAGCGCGATCAGTCCTATTCCCGCAACCAAAACCAGCAGCTCGCTTCGACGCAAGTCGAAGCCTAAAGTATACTCGGGCAGAGGCACCATAGCCGACCCCCAATACATTACCCCGGCACAATAGAGGGTTTGGCGGTAATTCGACCAAATTGTGGCGATCTCCGCGAGGCTTGGCAGGGCAGGTATGCAGTCAGCCCTGGTCCCGGCCCAATCGCGGATGAGGTTTGCATCATCGTCACCGGGCAGGGCGCAAACATCCGTTGATCCTCGTTGCCACCTATATCAAACTGGTCTGCGAGCGGGAAGGTCAAGCCCGCGACCTCAAGGCCCGCCGGTGACGAGGTCGACGAATTGGCGACCCCAGACGAGCGCGAAAACGAACGTGACCATCGCCCCGAACACGAGGCTCGCCACCACTTCATCCCTCAACATGGGAATGCCCTCCCGTCCCAGCGATGACATTGCCCGTTCGGCGTCTTCCCCGACCGCTGTCACATATACGCCGGGGGTTCCGAGGGCAAGGCCAACGCCGATCGTGCGGAAGCCGCCTCAAGCGAGTCAGATTTCCCGAGGATTGGGTATTAAAATCGGGTTCGATTTCCTTCACACCGTCAAAGTTTCACCGCGACCAAGCCGCCTGATATTGGGAAAGTTGGTCGGTGTGGGACGCGACCTGATCGGCAAGCTCGACCAAGGGATGATGAAGTCTATGTCGACGACCGCACGATCGACAGTCATGTCAAGCGTTTGCGCAAGAAATTCAAGTTGGTCGATGACGCATTCGATATGATCGAGACGCTGTATGGTGTGGGTTATCGATTTAAAGAGAGCTGAGCTCGTTCGTCCGGTAATTCAGCCCGCCACTGAAAGAGGTTGACCGGCTCGAACTTCCGCACCCGATGAAGCTGCGGCTGACGCGTGCAGCAAGCCTCCGATTGCTAGCCGCGTGATGAGGTCGCTCAGTTCATCCACAAATGCCGCGTCGATGGTGATGCTGAACGGCTCTTCCGCGAACAGCTCACGGTTCCGTACGAAAATGCTGCATTGGCCCATCAGGCAGATGGCCCCGCATAGGGCGATCCGCTTCTGAGTGCCTGGAGGCAGGAATCGCCGCACGAGATCGACAGCAGCCGTCAGATACGAGCTCGAATTCGTGGCCATGAATTCGCGGAAGACCTTGGTGGGATGTGCGCTCTCCCACGCGAATATCCGAATGTAACGGCTCGTCTCGTCCCGTAGTAGCAGCGGCCGCAGTTGCTGGTCCACAAAGCTTCGCAGGGCCTCCTCGCGGGAAAGCGAAGTCAGCCGCTCCGCATCAAACCCCGCATGATCGGTCAGCTTCTCGAATGCTGCCTTGAGGACTTCGAGATACAAGCCGTCCTTACCTTTGAAATGGTAATTGATGGCTGCCTGATTGACGCCAGCCTTGGCGACGATGGCCCGCACGCCCGTACCTTCGAAGCCCTTCTCTGCGAACAGGGCGACGGCGGCCTTGATGATGGCGTGGCGGGTGTATTCAGCCGGACGGGTCATGGGCTTTCCAGGTAAAACGATTGTTTGAACCGAGTGCATAATACGCCCTGTGGAGAAATGCAAATCTTCTTGCGGAGCGGGCAATGCAGGTGGTTGCCATAGTTTTGCCATAAACAATCGTTTGAAATCTAATCGCTTGTATGAAATACTCGTTTGGTTCCTTGGACGAGCCTTGATGAGGGGTTTCCCATGCTGGAGCGAACGTCGAAGTTCATCCTGGAGGTGCTGCCGTTCCTGTTATCGGCGGCTATCGCCGCGGTCCTTGTACCCGGGTTGCTCTATTCCTCGGCTCACGGAGCGGGGGCGGCAGTCAGGTCAACGGCACCTGTCCTCGAATCGGTCGACCGGGACAATGCCGCATTCTCGTCAGAGCCAGTGTTGGTGGGAACACCTGCAAATGCGGCCTCGGACAAACTGGCATATCGCTAAGGTGAGGAGTTCGATATGCGATTAGGAAATTCGCATCGGTCTCGCCGCACCGCCTTGTGGGGATTGATACCGAAAAGGCTGGTGACCGTGTTCGCGTCGTACCGGCCGGAATTACACTACATGCGCGGGCCGGGGCCGAAGTGGCGCGAGAAGCACCCTCGTCCGGCCACTGACCAATTTGAGCATAGCTGAGCAATTCGGACGGCACTGTCGCATTGTTGCCCCCAACGCCCGTGCCGCCCACGACCTCGGCTGCTCCCTGACAGCGGCGGCCGAGGTCTTCTTTTTTTGCGGCCAGGCTCGAACTGGCAGGCGCTCCGGACTGGTTCAGTGGCGGCTTGAGGACGATGCAGTCGGCTGGATGGAGAGCGGCAATGCCGTGCTGGCCATCCCGGGCCGATTGGGCTGCTTGGTGAATTGGCAGGACGCGAACCTTCCAATTGCGGGGAGCGAACCGCGAAAGCTCTTTGCGCCGGTGCGATCGAGATCGAAGCATGCCTCGTACGACATTCCACTTATGAGGGCGCAAATGGCGTCTCCCCTGACCCGCAGCGTTCCGGGCGGAAGAGTCGCGTATTGCGGGGGCCCGCTGCCCCTCAAGCGGATCACACCTCCAACCGAACCGTCGGCATAGACACGAGCCTCCCCGGACGTCCCTTCAAAGCAAGTGAACGAGAACAGGTTTCCGACGACAAATCGGCGCGCTTCATCGGCGCCCATGTTTCCCGCGACTGCCGGCGCCGCCGCCCAAAGACCCGCGACCGCGAACAGCGCACACACAGTCTTCGTCATACCGTGGACCCTCCGTGACGGGCGCCGCCGGCCCCCCACATTCGCGCGATTACAGGCCGTAGGGTTGCGGGCCGACCATCCAGCGCATACGGCCCGTTGGACCGGAGTAGACTTGTGGCGCGTACGGGCCGGAGTAGGGCTCCGGAGCCGGCGGGGCATCAGGGCGAGAGTAGACCTGCGGACCCCCGTGCATGAAGGGGTAAGGCGGCGTATCGTGGGGGTGTTCGACGCCTCCACTTCTCCACCGAAGGAGTGATACGCCGTGACCGACACTAACGTTTTCCCGCTCTCCCAGCCAGGGACTTTTACCGATTCGCTGACCGAGGTGCTGCGCAACGGCGCGCGAGCACTGCTGGCGCAGGCTGTCGGCGCCGAGGTTGCGGGCTTTCTGAGCCGCCATGCCGACGAGCTGACCGAGGATGGGCGCCGGCGGCTGGTGCGCCACGGACATCTGCCCGAGCGCACGATCATGACCGGCATCGGTCCGGTAGCTGTGCGCTGCCCCCGCGTGCGCGACCGCGTCGGCGAAGGCGGAGAGCGGATCCGCTTTTCATCGGCGATTTTGCCTCCCTACGCACGCCGATCGAGGAGCCTCGAGGTGCTGATTCCGATCCTCTACCTCAAGGGCATCTCCACCGGCGACTTCGACGAGGCGCTCGCCGCGCTGCTGGGCAAAGATGCGGGTGGGCTCTCGGCCTCGACGATCGCCAGGCTCAAGGAAGCCTGGTCGGAAGAGCACACGCGCTGGAGCAAGCGTGATCTCTCGGCCAAACGCTACGTCTACTTCTGGGCCGATGGCATCCATGTCCAGGCCCGGCTCGAGGATGATGCCCAGTGCCTGCTGGTCGTCATCGGCGCCACGCTCGAAGGCAAGAAGGAGCTTGTCGGCCTCATCGACGGCGTGCGCGAGAGCGCGCAATCCTGGAGGGCACTCCTCCTCGACCTGCAGCGGCGCGGGCTCGCGATGGGGCCCGAGCTCGCGGTCGCCGACGGCGCGCTCGGCTTCTGGCAGGCGGTCGAGGAAGTGTGGCCTCAGACCCGCGGCCAGCGCTGCTGGGTGCACAAGACCGCCAACGTCCTGAACAAGTTGCCGAAGAGCCAGCAATCGAAAGCCAAGCGGGCGCTGCAGGAGATCTGGATGGCCGAGACCAAGAAGGATGCGCTCCTCGCCTTCGACGCCTTCGTCGAAACCTGGGGCATCAAATACGACAAGGCGGTCGAGTGCTTGATCAAGGATCGCGACGCGCTGCTGGCCTTCTACGAGTTCCCGGCCGAGCACTGGAAGCATCTGCGCACGACCAACGTCATCGAAAGCTCGTTCGCGACGATCCGCCACCGCACGGTCCGCTCCAAGGGATGCCTGTCGAACAAGACCGCGCTCGC
>WNGQ01010698.1_pt1 | contig 12875 bp, 22 predicted proteins | sample 5407661 | NCBI WGS metagenome assembly WNGQ01 (sample SAMN13153382, study PRJNA577476) | soil metagenome | isolation source: 60 cm soil or saprolite under Garry oak tree replicate 2 | place: USA:California | collected 2016-06-15
CGATGCGAAGCCAACGTCCAGCCCTGGACGTTCGGAAGCCCCAGTGGAAGTAAAAGAAAACGAGAAAGATCCGACGCAAGCGGCCCGCGATCAGTACCGAACGAGACTCAACGTCATCTGTGGGCCGGCGTCGGCCTATGCCCAGGCGGGCGTCACGAAAGCGATGGTGGATGCATGTGCGCTGGGGTTTTTCGGCGTGGACTCGAAAGCCAAGTGCCCCCGCGATCCAGCCGAGCATATCAAGATGCTCGACGATCTCATCGCGCAGTTGGCCGATGCGACGGCTCTCGAAGAATTCAAGGCCGCTCCAGCACAATTTGGGGGCTACCGCAGAATGGCGCTGGCACCTGCATCTTCACTCATCGGTTTCCCCGCCGACCTGAAAAAGCGCTACAACTGGAACAATGAACTGTGCGGCGTGGCTTCAGCTTTCATGACGAAGCACGGTTTCACCGACATAGACGAACTGAAAAATATCGTGCTCGATCCAGGGGGTCTAACCGGCATGACCGAGCCGCAAATCCAGACCGCTCTGGAAATCGGCTACTATGGCGCCGACCCGATGAGTGAGGCCTTGGGCCATGCCAAGCGCAACAAAATTCCGCTGGCGCAGTTGAAAGCGGAAATCGAAAAGCTGACTGGAGGGCCGCTAGCGTCGTGGAAGTGCGATCCGGCCAAAGGTGATGGCTGGCAATTTGGGTTTCTGCAAAACCGTCAAGAAATCCGAGCACTGGGCAAAGCACGGCAAGCATAAGGGCGGCTTGATCCTAGCCATGCTATTTGATCGGCTGAAACCAAAGAAGCATCCCACTGAAATGTTTCCGACCGTGCGCGAAGCATTTGAGCGCGGGAAAAGGGAGAACAACACGTGCCAGAACTGAAGAGTTCGATGATATCGGAAGTGGAGTACAATGCGCCTTTACAACGGCTTACGATCACGTTTCGTAAGTCCGGCAAAGTCTACCGCAATTCGGTCGATGTCCCGGCCAGTGTTTACGAAGGCCTGCTGGCCGCGCCGAGCGCGGGGCAATACTACAACATGCACATCAAAGGCAAGTACGGGATGGTGGCCGCATGAGCGAGTTCTGTTTGGGGGGGCGCTCTAGGGCTAGTCATCTATCCGCTGCCACGCGACATGTGGGACGTGCTTCCTGGCGGAATGCCCTATGTGATGGTCAAGGGGGCCGCATGAAACGCGCCATTGTAGCGGTCGCCTTACTTCTGGCTGGATGCACAGTGTCCGACAATGATTTTAGCCGCTTGATGAAACAAGAAGGCATCACTGACGCTCAGGCTACCGGCTATCAGTGGTTCTCTGGCTGCAAAGACAGCGACGATTACAATACTGGGTTCGTCGGAGTCAAGAACGGGCAGAAGATCAAGGGAACGCTCTGCGGAAGCTTCAGCGCTGGCTATACGATCAGGTACAAATGAAGGGACAAAACGCATGAAACTGAAAAACGCATTCGCACTCATACTTAGCGGCTTGGCGATGCTTGCGCTGGGCCTGGTCAACTTAACCACGCTCAGGGCGATCACCGGAGGGCGGCTGGCTTGGGCCTTGGTGGGCCTAGGCATCGCTATCGCGGCATATGGCGCTTGGTCGGGAAGCCGGCGGACGACTGTCGTTAAATAACATGGCCAACCGAGCGGTCAAACAGCCTAACGGCAAATACGCCCAATTCTCCGACGTGGTAGACCATTTCACTTACGTGAATTGCTCCAGAGAAGAACTCTGGGCTATCTATCGGGATGAATTCGGCGCAGGGATCGCCACGGCCAAATTGGACCGCGCCGATGCGAGCCCGGAGCGATTCTCAGAAGAGATCGCGACTATCCGTTTCAGGCATGGGGACGCGGAGGCGGACGCTACCGCCGCCTATTTGAGTTGCACCGATGGGAGCGCTTTGGCGCCGCCATCGCTTCGGGAGAACTAATGCCAAACATCAAAATCAGCGAACTGATAGCGCTATTGCAAACGGTGATGGCAACTCACGGCGATCTGGAGTGTGTGTACGAATCGTGGGGCACTCTGGAACCGAGCGTACATGAAGTGGATGGTCGCTTGGTTATGGATTTGGTGGCATGACCTCGCCGCTCACTCTCGAGGCCGAGACGCATACGTACCACTGGCGTGGTAACGCCGTCCCCGGCGTGACTCAGATTCTGAAAGACCTTGGCCTGTCACCGAACTATCCGGAAGATCGCGGCTGGCTGCAGTTTGGTCGGGATGTCCATCGCTGCTGCGACTTGGTCTTGCGGGACCGCCTGGAAAGCTGTGGGCCGGTTTATCAGCCTTATGTGGATGCTTTCAAAGCCGCCGTAGCGACGTACCAGATCGAAATGCTCGGCACGGAGATGCGAGTCTATCATGATCGGCTGGGCTATGCGGGGACACTGGATTTGCACTGCCGGGTGTTCGGCAAAGACGAAGCCATTATCGACTACAAGACTGGTGTACCTCCGGAATGCGTTGGGTTGCAGACGGCTGGCTACAATTTGGCTTTGTCTTCGCAACTGGGGCAGAGATTTGGAGTGGGCTTGAACCGCCGCCGGTTTTCGTTGCGCCTGCTGACAGACGAAGCCAAGACGACTGGCAAGGCCAAACTGGTCGAGTATACCGATCCGTTCGACTATACTGCTTTCGAGGCGGCGGCGCAGTTGTGGAAATGGAAATTTGCCAGGAATGGGAGGAAGCCATGAAAGTGACCATCGGAGACAAGATTTACCTGAGGCTGTATGAATCGGCTTTATAGTAACATCCCTATATGGGACTCCGCATCGGTTACCAACGAATGGATGAATCTAAAGAAGGGCGAATACATAGCGTTTATCGGTGGCGGTGGAATAGGTCGATTTAAGTCGATCAGGGGCGCACAGCGTGGAATTATCCGTCGGCTGAAAGCTAGCACCGATGACCGGATTGCGAGCTTAAAGCGCTCTTTACGCGAGGCGGAGCGGCTGCGCAAAGAACTAAACGAACCGCGATGGTTGACTAAGCCAAAAGCAAAATCGCCATCCCGTTCGGAGGCCGTGTGATTTGGCTGCTGCTGTCTTTTCTCGCTGGCCTCACCGGAATCTTTCTAGGCGTAGTCTATTTGGTTTATATCTACGGCAGACTGATCGACCGCCAGGACCGGGAGCGCGAAGAAAGCACGGCTCTGTGATCGCTGGCGCTAACTTTTTGGCTGAGAAGAACGGGATCGTACTGGTGCATTTCAAAGGGAAACGCTATCGTGCCCGTGTCAAGCGTATCTGTACACAAGAGGAATATGAAGCGCAATTGCCGGGATTGGACGGATCGTGCTGGGAGCACTTTTACGAGGTCTTTGTTGACTGACTTATGACGGCGGACGAACTACTGGCGGAATTGGCGGGCAGAACGGCTCGATCCGAGCCGGAAACCGAGCATCATTGCCGAATTATCGACAAAGTCTGGGCCGAAGTAGTCAAACCGGCGCTGGCGCCCAACAGCAGTATCCTCGATATCGGCGCCGGCGCTGGCTATGCGCTGGATCTGTTCGCACGGGAAGGGCATTCACCCATTGGGATCAATTATCTAGCTGAAGACGCCGTTGCGTGCCGGAAGCGCGACCGGACTTGCCTCGAATGCGACATGCACCAGCTACCTGGATATTTCGGAGGAAAAGCGGATCTCGTGTGGGCGAGGCATATTTTGGAACACAGTCCGTTCCCCATGCTGGCGCTTCACGAGTTTCATCGCGTCTTAAAGCCTGGAGGCTTGCTATACCTGGAAGTTCCGGCGGGTGGGACAGCTTGCGAACACGAAAGAAATCCCAATCACTACAGTATCTTTTCCAAGAAAGCTTGGGCCTGCTTGTTGCTGAAGAGCGGTTTTGAAATCTTGGTTGAAAGTGAACTGACGTTTCGCGCAATAGCTGGCGAAGACCAGTATTTTTTGTGGTTGTGCAGGAGGGCCGAATGACATCAGATCAAGCGGCGGTGTTGATTGAAAACGCAGTATCGCCAGTGATGCTTTTTGGAGCCAATCCAGATAAAGCCTACAAGCTTTTTGCCAAACTTGTCCATCCAGACCGCGCAACGGCAGCATTGGGCAAAGCCCGCGCCGAAAAAGCTTTTGCGAAGCTGAGCACTCTATTCGCCAGTCTCAATGGTAAGACCGTTTCGAATCCAATTGTCTTTGGCGATTGGATTGTCGAAGATGCGTTCGCCAAAGGCGACATCTGCGATCTCTACCGAGTGACCCACACGGACGGCAAACAGAAGGCCATTTTGAAGATCGACTTGCTCATCGCCGAATCGTCGGCTCTGAGCGCTCTCAAGGCCGACATGAATTCCGAGAATTTCAAAGCCTACATCCCGACAGTCTTCAACAGTTTTGTGGCGTCGGGACGCCAAGCGAACATCTTGGCGATTGCCGAGGGTTATTATTCGCTCGCCGATATCAAGGGCATTTTCTCTGGCGGCGTGGACTTTCGGCACTGCGTTTGGTTCATGAATCGGCTGTTATCAGCGCTCGGTTTCGCGCACAGGAACGGCATCTGCCATGGGGCCGTCTTACCAGAGCACTTGCTGTATCACCCAACAGGGCACGGCTTGGTACTGGTAGACTGGTGCTATTCGGTCAAGACCGGCGAAAATATCAAAGCGAAGGTCAAAGATCGCGAGGAATACTATCCGCCAGAAGTAGACCGCAAATCTCCGGCGATACCTTCGACCGACATCTATATGGCGACCAAAGCCATCATTGGTGCGGCGGTCAAACCGATTCCACGCCGGTTTCGAGCGCTGTTTGATCATTGTTTGGCGGAATCGCCAAGGGCCAGACCCCAAGACGCCTGGGAACTTCAAGACAGATGGCGAGAACTGGCCAGAGAAGAATTCGGGAAGCCGACTTACCTGAAATTGGAGCTACCAAAGCAATGAATGGGCTCTGTGAATGCGGCTGCGGACAGATTGCGGAAAAGGCTGTTGGCAGGTTCTTGTTTCCGCCGATTGAAGTTCACCATTTCAATGAAATCAAGTCGGACAACAGACATTGCAATTTAGTTGTTTGCCAAGATAGATTTTATCACCGTCTCCTGCATCAACGACGGCGGGCCGTGTTAGCTTGCGGGAATCCCAATTGGAGGAAATGTCCATATTGCAAAATCTACGATAAGCCAGAAGCTATGATCAAACGCCCAGCCGGGTTGCATTACCATTTAGAGTGCGACAGGGTCAGGCAACAACAAATCAGAGATAACAGAAAGTGAGGGTATCTATACGGGTTCATCAAGCTACAGTTCAGATGACTACGCAGCGCGTGTCAGCTATCGAAAGACGACCGGAACGCCTACTTTTCTCCACAACGACAACGTGCGCAGGGGGAAAGTTAAAGGCGTGCATCCGTCCCTAAGTCCACACGGAATAAAAATTCGTGACGCTCGCGATTCGGCGGCGCATCCTATTTCGGTACCCGTGGCGTTATGTAACGATCTTACGGGTTCCATGCAGAGCGTTCCTATTGCCCTGCAAGCCAAAGAGCCAGAATTAATGGGCTTGTTCCTCAGAGATAGAGCCGCCGGCAAGAAGTATCTCGGTGAAGGCTACCCAGCGATCATGATTGCCGGTGTTGACGACTTCTTCGCCATCGGCGCGGAAGGGGCCTTGCAAATCTCCAACTTTGAGTCAGGGCTGGAAATCGACGAGAACCTGACCAATCTTTGGCTTACTGGCCAAGGCGGCGGCAATTGGGGCGAGAGTTACGATTTGTTCCTTTATATGCTGGCTCGCCACACGGCGCATGACCACTGGGACAAGCGACACCGGAAAGCCCATGCGTTCATCATCTGCGACGAGCCGCTCTTCGATGCCATTAGCGCTACGGCAGTGAAGCAAGTGATCGGCGACAACCTGCAAGGCGACATCCCAACCAAGCAGATTATCGCCGAGGTGCAGGAACGCTACTGGTTGTCCTGCATCATCCCGAATCAGACGAGCCACTATGACTCCGAAGACTTACGGACTCGCTGGAAGAAGGCCATCGGGCCGCAGCATGTTCTCTTGCTCGACGATCCGACCAAGATTTGCGAACTGATCGTCTCGACGGTGGCCATGTGTGAAGGCGAGGTCAGCTATCAAGACCTGATCGCCGACAATGTCGCCGTGGGAGCGGTCGGGAACGCTCTGGTGCCGCTTTCGAAAGTCACGGGCGAAGTGAGTAAGTATTCGACAGCGGGCCTGCCGGAAGTAGCCGGAAGCGCCAGCGGCACGGAGCGGATCTAGTGCCTAGTCCCGTGCAGACGTTCGCAGTCATCGGCTTGGGCTTTGGAGACGAAGGGAAGGGTTCGGTCGTTGACCTTTTGACGAGGCTGCACGGGGCGAAGCTTGTTGTTCGATTCAATGGTGGGTGCCAGGCAGGTCACAATGTCGTGACTTCATCTGGCGTCCACCATTGCTTTTCGCAGTTCGGATCGGGGGCATTGGCAGGCGCGGCGACGCACTTAGGGCCGGGGATGCTGGTTGAGCCGTTCGCGTTGCTGCGAGAGTCGGACATCCTCCGTACCAAAACTGGTTGTGATCCACTGGAACTCTTGACGATAGACCCGGAATGCGTCATCACCACTCCATATCACGAGAAAGCGAACCAACTTCGCGAATTGCGACGTGGTGTCGGTAGGCACGGGTCATGCGGACGTGGAATTGGGGAAACGCGAGCCGATGAGTTGGATGGATTGGCCTTGCGGGTGAAAGACTTGGGGACGCCGACAGCCAGAGGAATCCTGCGTGAGATTCAGCATCGTCGTGATTGGGAATTTTACGGTCACCAGCATATGAGTCCTGAAGAGATGGCGGACCATTACGGCGACGTGAGGCAGCAACTCCAGTTTGGATCGTTCAAAGAAGCATTGGCCCAAAACGTCGGGCCGGTGATCTTCGAAGGCGCACAGGGCGTTTTGTTGGATCAGAAGCACGGCTTTGCGCCACATAACTCCTGGACCGATTGTACTTTCAGAAATGCCGAAAAGATGCTCGAAGGTATGCCAGTGACAAAGATTGGCGTGCTGCGGGCGTATGCAACGCGGCACGGAGCAGGGCCGTTCCCGTCGGAAGACAAGAGCTTGTCTTTCCCGGAATTCCACAACATGCATGGCCAATGGCAGGGCTGTTTCCGATTGGGGCACTTCGATCATGCGCGGGTGATTTACGCGCTGGATGCAGTCGGGGGAATTGACGAACTGGCGATCAATCATCTGGATCGATTCCCGAATGGCGAGTTTACGTTGCTCAACGTGGAAGGGTTTGTCACAACCGTACACAAAGGCCCAGTGGAAGCTATCGAGCAAGACATACTCGGCATGCCGATCAAGTATGCTTCTTATGGACCTACGGCTGAAGACAAACGGATTCTATATTGACTTATTGGTATATAAACGTGTACACTGGAATACAGGAGAACGACTTATGAAACAGGATATCACCATTGGCGAAAAGTACTCGCCAGCAATGAAGATCACCGACGAAGCCGAGGCGCGGGCCTACCTTGAAGAATGCATCACGCATAACATCACCGCCAGCGGTGGCCAGCGGACATATGCGGAGGCCGAGCGCATCGAGAAATCCAATCTGGCGTATTATGCGGGCTACTATGACAATGCCACACGGGAGCGCGTCGAGCGCCTGTTTCGTTGCGCTCATCCAGTGTTCGGAGGCATAGCCATCAACGGCGCTCCGACGCCTGAACAGGCTTTTGCCGCTGGGGTCAAGTGGGGCCAAAAAGACCGCACGAAAATGGAGCCAAGTTTGGGCACGGATGGCAACACAATATACACCGGAGAATAGGAGAACATCCAATATGGCAAGCCGCAGATATAACAGCGCCGTGGCAGTCAGCCCCGCCGCACCCGCGCCGACCGAACTGGCGATCTCGGAAGCCGCACCGGCACCGGTCATGGTGCGTCCACCAGACGCGCAAGAACTGCTGAAGCGCTATTACACGGAAGTCAATACATGGGCTGGCTTCCAGGTCACAGACAATACGAGCTACGTAGAAGCCGCGACGGGCTATACCGCTGTCGGAAACTACATCGACAATGTCGAGAGCCAGTTCCAGGAGCCGTGCGCGATCGCGCATCGGGCCTGGAAAGCGATGACGGACCTGCGGGGGATGTTCAAGGCCCCGGCGGAACTGATAAAATCCTCGCTGGCCGCGCAGCAATTGGCGTTTAAGGCGCGTAAAGATGCGGAGCGGCGGGCGGAAGAAGACCGGTTACGGCGGCAGGCGGAAGAGCAGGCGCGACGGGACCGCGAAGCGCAGCGGCTGCAACTGGAGCAAGAGCAAGCCGCCGAGCGCCAGCGGCAGCTGGCGGAACAGGAAGAATTGCCGCCGTGGGAGCAAAGCGAAGTCCCCGAGACCGCGCCGGTGGCGCTGGAATCCATCCCGGAGATCGAAGTGGCACCCGTCCGGCTCCCCAGCATGGTGCCAAGCGTTGCTGGGGTCGGGACTCGGCTGAAGCCCTGGGCGGGCCGCTGCAACGATTTCACGAAGCTTGTCATCTGGCTGGGTAAGCAAGCCGAAGAAGGCGACACTCGTTTCCTCGATGTCATCGCTTTGAATTCAGTGCGGTTGAACCAACTGGCGCGAGATCACACGACAGCCCTGGCAGAGATTCTGCCAGGGTGTGAAGCGGTCCAGGAAGAAGGGCTGGCACGGAGATGACTTACCGGATCGTTGAAAACGGAACTGCTATTCTGTGCCTGCTGTGTGGGCTCACGTCGCACAATCCGAACGATGTTCGGGAACGTTACTGCGGACATTGCCATATCTTCCACTATAATGCTCCTGATCCAAGTAAATGTTCTTTTTGTGGTGGGCCGCTGAACAGAGAGCAAAGTTGTCAGAACCAGTGCGCAGGCAACGGAAGGGATTGATAATGAAAACCATCACGATGATGCAGATGAACGGGCTCTACATTCTCATCGGCCAGACGCCAGTGCCAGAGCCGGATACGCTCAAATGGGCCGAGTGGTTCGAGAACATTGGCAATCGCCGCGTGGCATTGACAGACTTTCCAGAGTGCCATATCTCGACGGTATTCTTGGGCATCGATCACAACTTTGGCTGGAGCGACAAACCGTTGCTGTTTGAAACGATGACGTTCTGGCATTCGCAGAATCCCCTATACAAACCCGACACTTGCGACTTCGGCGGGCGTTGCTCGACGTGGGCCGAAGCGGAGGCCATGCATGTGGAGACGGTCGAGCAAGTCAAGCTGGAGATTGCGGTTCGCAAGGCAGCCCAGGAGGAAGCCTGAAATGCCAGCACGCGACTACCAACTCGAAGCTCTCGGGAATGTTAAGCAAGCCTGGAGCGATGGCATCAACAAACAGTTGATTGTGTTGCCGACCGGGACGGGCAAGACGGAAATTTTCGCGAGAATTCCAGAGACGGTCCAACTGCAACCGAAGGACCTCATGCTCGTCGTAGTTCAAAGGGATGAATTGTGCTTCCAGGCAATGGACAAGCTTCAGAAGCGCAACCCCGACAAGAAAGTCTCGTTGGAAAAAGCCCAGTATCGCGCCGAACCAGACGCCGATCTGATTGTTGCTTCGATCCAAACGCTTGGGGCGTCCAAGTTGGACGACAATGGCGAATGGCAATACTCGCCGCGCTTGCAGCGTTTCGATCCGAGCGAGTTCCGCGTAATCGTAACCGACGAAGCCCATCATCTGATCGCCAAGCAATACCACGGCATGCTACGGTACTTCAATGTCTTCAAGCCGGAATTCCAGTACGACGATCCTTCAAAGTTATTGCTGGGCTGTACAGCGACTCCGAATCGATCGGATAATCAAGGCCTCGAACTACTCTTTGACAAGATTGTCTTCAATCGCGATCTAGTCGAAATGATCAAACAGGGCTGGCTCGCCGATGTGCGAGCGTTTCGCGTGGACACCACCGTGGACATCTCGAATGTCAGCACGCGCCAAGGCGACTTCGCAACTAAGGAACTCGAAAAGACTGTCAACACCCCGGCCCGCAATAAACTCATTGTCGAAAAATACAAAGAACTTGGCGACGGCCTACCAGGGCTGGCCTTCACCGTTGACGTGCAGCATTCAAACGACCTCGCAGCAGCGTTTCGCTCAGCTGGCATCGAAGCCCAGGCCATCTCCGGATCGACTCCGGCAGGTGACCGGCGCAAAATGATTCAACTGTACGCAACTGGGAATATCAAGATCCTGGCCTCCTGCCAAGTTCTCCTTGAAGGTTTTGATGCGCCGCGTGCGACCGTGGCTTTGTGCTGCCGCCCGACGAAATCGAAGCTTCTCTATACTCAAAGTATCGGTCGCGTATTGCGCCCTTACCCAGCGCCAGAGGAAGACATCAATTGGACCGGCTATCGCAAGAAAGCGGCTATCGTCATCGATTACGTCGATGTCTCGACAAAACACCAGCTCTTGCAATTGGCAAGTTTATTCGGCCTCAGGCCTAGTTTTGACATGAAGGGGAAGAAGGCCACGGATGTGGTCGAAGAAGTTGAGAAACTAAAAGCCAAAGCCCCCGGTGTCAACCTCGAACTTTACGATAGTATCGAGAAACTAAAAGGCGCGATCCAGGAAATCGACTTATTCAAGAAGCCGATGATTCCTGATGAGATCCGGCAGAACTCGCAACTGGCCTGGACGACTGGCATGAGCGCAGGTGTCTATCAAATGAGTTTTGATAAGTCGGTCTTATCAATCAAACAGAATACTCTCGGTGGCTATGACATCTTCCGGCATGTCCAAGGCGTCCGCACGCCGCTTGGCTCCGCAGGCGATCTGCAACGGGCGCTGGCACTGGCGGAAATGGAAGTGCCCTCGGAATGGTATGTGCGGCTTCAGGCCGACGCGCAATGGCGCTTCGCGGCGCCGACCGACAAGCAACTGGGCTACTACGCGAAACTCTATCCGGAAGTGCGGCGGCTCTATGCAAGCGACTCCGATTTCGCGCAAGGCATCAAAGCGAAGTACGACAAAGGGGAACTATCTATGCTGATCACACAGCGGGCCAAGCCGCGCACCGTGCCGTCGTGGGTTGGGGCCGGGAGGGGGCGATGATCGGCGCGCCGCGCAGTCAAGTCGTTCTTCGCATCGATCCGGACATCATCCGGGAAGCCCGTTCGCAGGCCCAGGCGCGCGGCCTCTCGACTTCGGAACTACTTCGCAAAGCCTTCAACTGTTACCGCGTCTGCGCCTCGGAAAACCTGCATGAAGGGCACAGTCTTGCGATAGTCGATACAACCAAGCGCAACCGAGTTGTCCGGTTCGTCAAGCTGGCTAACTAGAGTGACTGACTCAATTGGCCAACCCGGTCCCAGTTTTTACCGTAAAATCTAAGTTTTTACGTCCAGCCCCGGACGTGGGAATTTTAGTTTGCCGCTGTTGCTGTAAACCGGTGGAAGCGATTGACGAATTTGATGGGATTTGCGAAAGTTGCGCGGCGGCGATCCGCGAGCTGCCGTACTAAGATCCGGCAGCAAATATTGGGCCATTCCCGGTGTCGCCAGATAAGTGATTTAAGTAAATAGTCACCCAATTTAACCAGATTAGAACCGTAAAGTCATCGAAAACTCAACTGAGAGAATTTCTAGCTTGACGGGCTTAAGGTGGCTCTGGCATACTTAGGACCGTTCGAGTTCCTACGACCTTCGAGGAACCAAGTTGCGGGGAACCCAGCCGATTGGTCCGCGAGCCCAATCGGCTCCCTGCTCCTTCTCGCGGAGGAAATGTGGCCAATATCAAGTATTCCGATCTCTACAAGGCGCTTAGCGAGGCCATCGAAAAATATTCACGGCCAGACGCTGAAACCTTAGAGCGGCTGATCTACGCGGTTTTGTCCGCGCTTGACTCCGACGGTGACCGCTCATGGTTTCTTGATAAGCATCGCGACGTAATAATTGATAAAGCTATCAGCGCATACGAAGAGGCCGAAGGAGACCGCGAAACTGCACAATGGGAAGCTATTTTTACTGGTGCTATACCGGCCACGGCTGAGCAACGCCTTGAAGCCTATATCCGACAGACGGCCAAGTACGACTATAATTGGCCAGAAGATGACCTAAAGCGAGAACCTGAACAGATCGATCTGCGTGCTAAAGACTTACTGGCGCTTCCATACAAGGTATTCTTGCAGACCGATTACTGGCGACTTGTCCGTGAAGTCGTAATCAAAAGGGATCACGGTCAGTGTTCTATTTGCAATAAGTTAGGCGCAATCAACGTACATCACAAAACCTACGCACACCGAGGGCAGGAACATTTACACTTGGAAGACCTGATTTCACTCTGCCACTCTTGCCACCAGAAATTTCACGACAAACTCCCAACGGAGCCTGAGTAGCGATGCGATCATCCGACCCACTGTTCAAATTATTAGCCAGATCGTTCTCCCAAGAGAGTATTATTGCGATTCCACGAGCGCTCTTGACTCTCGTTGGCGACATCAAGACAACGCTACTCCTTGGCCAGATCATCTACTGGTCCGACATCAAATCCGATGAAGACGGTTGGTTCTACAAGAGTTATGTTGACTGGGAGGAAGAAATTGCTCTCACGAAGCACGAAGTCGCTCGGTCAACAGAAGACCTGAAGAACGTCGGCGTCGTCGAGACGAGGGTCGCGAAGATTCAAGGCGCTCCGACCGTCCACTACCGGCTTCTGATTTCCGGTTTTCGGAAATGGATAGTTGAAAAAGCGGAAATGGAAAGTAAAAAAACCGGAAATCTGAAAGTTAAAAAAACGGAAATCCTTATACAGAAGAATACTACAGAAGAGTACTCGCAGAAGACTACAGACACTTCTTCCGGCCCCGCCCCTTCCCGGAAAACCGAGCCTCAAAACCAACCCCCTTCTTCCACAGAACTTGG
>WNGQ01005131.1_pt1 | contig 12874 bp, 10 predicted proteins | sample 5407661 | NCBI WGS metagenome assembly WNGQ01 (sample SAMN13153382, study PRJNA577476) | soil metagenome | isolation source: 60 cm soil or saprolite under Garry oak tree replicate 2 | place: USA:California | collected 2016-06-15
ACGCACGCGTCGAGGGCCAGCCGGAGGTCGTGCTCCTGCCGATCTTCGTTGCCGACGCGTGGCAGCAGGCGATGGAGGCACGATGAGCGCCCGGCGCTGGCAGCTCTGGAGCTTGTGGTTGGCGCTGCTGGCAGGCCCCGCCGCCGCGCACGTGACCGCGACCGGGCTCGCGGCGCTCTCGGTCGACGGCGATGCCGTCGCCTATCGGCTGACGCTGGTGCTCTCGGAGCTCCCGGACCAAGCCGCCCAACTGCTGATGCGCGCCGCGAGCGGGGATCGGCCGGAGGCCGAGCGCATCGCCGGTGCCTTGCGACAGCACGTGGTGGTGCGCGTCGCCGACCAGCCGTGCCGGCCCGGCCGCGTCGTCATTCGCGGAACCGAGATCGGTGAGCCGAAGGCGATCCTGGAATACGGCCTGCGCTGCCCGAGCGCGCCCGGTCGCCTCGAGCTCGAAGAGGATTGGACCGATCTGCTCGGCCCGCATTATCGCACCATTGTCAGCATCGCGACGTCGCGCGGGAGCGTCGAGTACGTGCTGGGCGAGGAAACCCGGCGCGCATCCGTGGATTTCGGCGCGCCGGTTCCGAACGGGCTGTTGGGATTTGTCCGGCTGGGGATCGAGCACATCCTGACCGGCTACGACCATCTGCTGTTTCTGCTGGCGCTGTTGATCGGGGCGTCGAGTTTCTGGCGCGTGCTCGGCATCGTCACCGCCTTCACGCTCGCCCACAGCATCACGCTCTCGCTCGCCGTGCTCGGGCTGGTGCACGCGCCGGCGTCCATCGTCGAGCCGCTGATCGCCGCCTCGATCGTGTGGGTCGCGGTCGGAAACCTGTTCGGCCGCGGCCGCCCCTGGGACCGCGTCGCGGTGACCTTCGGGTTCGGCCTGGTCCACGGGCTCGGGTTTGCCGACGCGCTCACGCCTCTGGCACTGGCCGGCTGGCCCTTGGTGCGTGCGCTGGTCGGCTTCAATCTCCGGGGTCGAGATCGGTCAAGCTCTCGCGATCGCGGTGGCGCTGCCGGTCTTGCTCCATGTCGGCTCGCTCGCCCGCGCGCCGCTGATGGTCCGCTCGGCCTCCGCCGCCGTCGCCGCGATCGGCGCCTATTGGTTCCTCGAGCGGGTGTTCTTCGGCTGAGCAAAAGCCGCCCCGCGGGCGCTCGCGATCAGGCGGGGGCCGCCTGCTCGGTGATTTGCTCGAGCACGCGGCCTTTGGTCTCCACCCCGACCAGGAAAATCGCGATCGCCGAGATCAAATAGGCGAGCGCAAACGTGTGCAGCACGTAGGCGGCCGCGCCATAGGCGAGCATGAACCCGGCCACGGTGGGCGCCAGGAACGAACCGATGCGGCCGATGCCGAAGAACCAGCCGACCGCGGTGGCGCGCAGGTGGGTAGGATGCAGCTCCCCGACGTAGACGGCGGTCGAGCCGTAGACGCCGGGATTGACCCAGCCCACCGCGGCGGCGGCGAAATACAGCCAGATCCCGCTCGCCTCCGCGAACCACAGGTGGCAGAACGCGCCGATGAAGAAATACAGGAACAGCACCGGCCGGCGCCCGAACCAGTCGATCAGGAAGCTGCAGGCCGAATAGCCGAACACCGCGCTGATCGCCTGCACGAGCTGGAAGCTGATCGCCTGATTCAACGGAATGTTGCGCTGCTGCAGGATCGTCGGCAGCATGAACAGGATGCCGTTCGAAGCCCACAGGAAGCCGAACGACACGATCCACAGCAGGATGGTTCGCTTGAGCCGATCCGGCGCGAGAAGCTCGAGCACGGTGACGTGCGGCTCCACCCCGACTTCGGGCCTGACGTCCGGGATCGGCTTGACTTCGGCGATAGCGAACCGATTCCGGCATGTAGCGGCGCACGAAGAACAGCAGCGCCGCCGGGACGATGCCGACGACGAACAGCGCCCGCCAGCCGAAATTCGGGATGATGGCGAGGCTCAGCGCCGCGGCGACGACGAGCCCGACCGGAAATGCCGCCATGATGTTGCCGGCCATGCGGCCGCGGATGCGCCCCGGGCTGAACTCGGAGGCGAGCGTCAGCGTCACCGGCACTTCGCCGCCGAGCCCGAAGTTGGACAGGAAGCGGAAAACGCCGAGGGAAGCGACGTTCCACGACGCTGCGACGAGGCCGGTGAACAGCGCGAACAGGCCGACCGTCGCCTGGAACGAGGTGCGCCGGCCGATGTAGTCGGAGAGCGTTCCCCAGAACAGCGCACCCAGAAATGCGCCGATCAGGCCGACCGTCGCCAGCAGGCCGGCCTGTGCCGGACCCAGCCCGAACTCGCGCGCGATCGGCGGCAGCGCCGCGCCGAACAGGGCGAAATCGGCAGCGTCGAACATGATGCCGCAAAACGCCAGGATGAAGAAATTGCGATGCCAGCGCGAGAACGGCAGCCGCTCGAGCCGCGTCACGAGTTCGGAAGATTTCTGCTGCGCCCCCACCATTGTTTCCCCCGGCGGTCTGTTTTGTCTTGGCGTGAACGCTGCCATAGCTTGCCGCAGCGGAGCAAGCTCGTTCCCGTCGCGCGTGCGAGGCAATCAGGCAGAAGCCAGAAACTCGCGCAACAAGATGCAGGCCCGCTCGGGCTGTTCGAGCACCGAGGCGTGGCGCGCGCCGGGAATCCAGGCGAGCCTGGCGATCTCGATCTGGCCGGCAATCCACTCGGCGGCGTCGCGAAAGCTCGGAATGTCGTCGTCCCCGCAGATCACCAGCGTCGGGGCGCGGATCTTGGCCGCGCCGTTGCGCAGATCCGCCGCCGCGAGCGCTTCGCAGGCAAGCGCGTAACCCTCGCCCGACGTGCGCGCCAGCGTCGAGCGCACGTAACGCACGGCCGGCGGATCCTGCGCCAGGAAAGCCGCGGAAAACCACACTCCGAGCAAATCCTCGGTCAGCGCCGCGACGCCGCGCGTGCGCGCCATCGCGGCGCGCTCGACCCACATCGCCCGCATCTCCTCGGTGTAGCGCGGCGTGGTGTCGATCAGCACCAGGCGGTCGACCACCTCATTGGCGGCGAAATGCTGGGCGATGAGCCCGCCCAAGGAGATGCCGGCGACGTGCGGGCGCGAGATCCCGTGCTGCGCCAGCACGGCCGCGAGCTGATCCGACAGATCCTCGATGCGGTAGCTCTCGGCCGGCACCGGGGTCGAACCGTGGCCCGGCAAATCGTAGCGCAGCAGCGTGAAATCGCTCGCGAGCGGCACGGCGAAATCCCAGAAGCGATGATCGACCCCGAGGCAATGCAGCAGCACCAGCGGCGGTCCGGAACCGGAGCGGTGCAACTGCACGGATTGCGGATCGAGCGCAGCCATGGCGAATGTCCCGACGAGTGGTCGCGGGCGCAGTTCATGCTATTAAGCAAGAAAGCAGCGAGAAAGTTCGAGGCTCATGATCATCGACGTCTTCAATCATTTCATGCCGAGAACCTGGTTCGATCGTCTCGCGGATCTCGTGCCCGGCCACGCGGCGGTGACGGCGTTCCCGCGGCTTTCGCCGCTGTTCGATCTCGAGGCGCGGCTGCGGCTGCTCGACCAGTTCGAGGGCCTTGGGCAGGTGCTCTCGCTCGCCAATCCGCCGATCGAGCTCACCGGGCCGCCCGAGCGCACCCCCGAATACGCCCGGCTTGCCAACGATGCGCTCGCCGAAGTGTGCCGCCAGCACCCCAAGCGCTTTCCCGCGTTCATTGCCGCGCTGCCGATGAACAACATCGAGGCCGCGCTCGCCGAGATCGACCGCGCCGTCGGCGCGCTCGGCGCCCGCGGCATCCAGGTCTTCACCAATGTGGCCGGCACGCCGCTCAGCGCCCCGGAGTTCCGCCCGATCTTCGAGCGCATGGTCCATCACGACCTGCCCGTGTGGGTGCATCCGATCCGCGGTCCGCAATTTGCCGACTACGCCGGCGAGCAGGCCTCCGAGGACGAAATCTGGTTCACGTTCGGCTGGCCCTACGAGACGACCGCGTGCATGACGCGGCTGATCTTTTCCGGGATCTTCGACGAGCTGCCGGCGCTGAAGATCATCACGCATCACATGGGCGGCATGATCCCGTATTTCGCCGGGAGGATCGATCTCGGCTTTCGCCAGATCTTTTTCGGCGCGCCGGACTTGAACCCGGTCGCGCGCGAGCACGGGCTGAAGAAGCCTCCGCTCGAATATTTCAAGATGCTCTACGCCGACACCGCGCTCAACGGCGAGCCGAATGCCACGCGCTGCGGCCACGCGTTCTTCGGGACCGCGTCTTGCCTGTTCGCGACCGACGCGCCGTTCGATGCTGAGCAGGGCAGGGGCCTCATCGCCAACACCATCCGGGCGGTGGAGATGCTGGATATTTCCGCCGCCGAGCGCGAGCGCATCTTTGCCGGCAACGCCCGGGCGCTGCTCAAGCTGTGAGGACGGGGGAAATCCGATGCAGACCCGGGACATCAAGGTCAAGCTGCGCGACGGCGAGATGGGCGCGTATCTGGCGATCCCCGATCGCACCCCGGCGGGCGCGATCATCGCCATCATGGAGATCTGGGGCGTCAACGACACCATGCGGCACCACGCCCACGAGTTCGCGCAAGCCGGCTTCCTGTGCCTGGTGCCCGACCTGTTCTGGCGTCAGAGCCCGGCGTCGAGCTCTCGGATCACGATCCCGACCACGTCCGCAAGGCGTTCGATCTCTACTACGAGTTCGACTACGACCTTGCGGTTCGCGACATGGAAGACACCTGGCGTTTCCTCGAAGCCATGCAGGAGTGCAACGGCAGGCTCGGCGCGGTCGGCTACTGCCTGGGCGGCAAGCTCTGCTACCTGATGTGCTGCCGCACCGACATCGATTGCGCCGTCGCCTATTACGGCACCTACATCGAACACCACATCCGCGAGGCCAAGAACCTGCACCGTCCGTTCCTGCTGCACATGGCGATGCGCGATCGCTGGGTGCAGGCGGAGGTGAACGATCTCATCGAGCGCCGGCTATCGCCCAATCCGCTCGTCGCCATCCACAAATATCCCGGCGCCGACCATGCGTTCGCGCGGCTCGGCGGCAAGACCTACAGCAAGCCGGAGGCGGACCGCGCGCTCGGGCTGACGCTGGATTTCTTCAGCAAGCATCTCGCGTGACCTGTCCTGGCCGGGCTTGTCCCGGCCATCCACGTCTCATGCATCGGGATTGAGATCGTGGATGCCCGGCACAGGGCAGGGCATGATGGGTCACAATATATTCGCACATTGTCAGGCAGTTCCGGCGCGCTCGCGATTGGTGAAATGCGCATTGCCGAGGCCGGTGCCGATGGTGAGAATGCCCCATCTTGCCGTGTCGCGCAGGAAGCAGGCCTCGCTCAGGCCTTGCACGACGGCGTCGTTGTGCATGACGACCGCCGTATCCTTGCCGCCGATCTGCGGAATCGCCCAAACAATCCGCTCCGGCAGGTTGAATTCCTCGCTCTCCCAGTCGCCGGGCAGGTTCTGCGCGCCGCGTTCGATCGTGCCGTCGGGGCGGATGACGCCCGGGCAGGCGATGCCGACGAACGGCGCGAGCCGGAAGTTTTTTTCGGCCTCGGCCGTCGCGACGAGCTTGCGCAGCATGCCGATCAGCGCCTCGACCGCCTCGTCGCGATCCGGGTCGTCGTCGGCGTGGCGCCAGCGCTGCGATTTCCAGATTTTGGCCGAGCCGGGTTCCGACCCGAGCTCGACGATCCCGGTGCGGATATTGGTGCCGCCGATGTCCGTCGCGAGGATGCCGTCGAAGCCGGAGAGGGCCCGATCCGGCGCAAGCTCGACGCTGCCCAGGAGTCCCGCCGCGTCGGGATGATGCCGGATCGGCAACAGCGCGATCGGCTCTCCCGCGCGCTTGAGCAGCACCGCGGTGCGCCCGGCGACGAGTTCGCCGATGCGCCCTTCGCGGAACCCGCCGCCGATCACGATGCGCTGCGTGTCGCGCCACGCCGGCAGCTCGAGGAAGCGTTCGACCACGTGGCAGAGCGAGTGCGAGAACTCCTCGATGGCGCCGATCAGCATCCCGGCCGCGACCGGATCGCCGCGCAGCAGGATCTTTTCCAGCTCCGGCTTCTGCTTGTAGAGCTCCTGCGTCGGCACGTCGCGGAGCGGATCCGCCTCGCCGAGCCCTTGGCGCCAGCGATCCAGGATCGCCTGGAACGCCTTCTTGTTGGCGCGGTCGCCCAGAAAGGCGCCGTCGTCGCGAAGCTCGACGTTGTAATCGTCGATATGGACGCAGCGCAGCTCGTGCGCGCCGTGGGAGAGAGTGAGATTCGGCGGAGACGATAAATCGGTGGGCAAGGTGCACCGGTTTTGAGCAGGCGTCGACGGGAAGGGGCATCCACCCGACCCGCACGCCAAACCGGATCACATCGCAAAAAGTTCCGCGCCTCTGGTCGGCTCTCAATTGTCACAAATATGACATCTGAGCCCGCACGGCACGCATTTCTGCCAACGTCACACCGCATGAGCAAATCGGCGCACGCCAACGGCCGAACCCATCATTGGCGCACCCGCTGTTGCCATCGCGCGTTGCGAGGCGCTAAGGTTCGAGCCTCAGAACAACCAAATGCGTCCGCAATCGCCGGGACAGCTATCGAGGGAGAACGCCATGACCAAATTCACCCGTCGCACCATGCTCGTGGGCACGGCCGCCGCCACCGCGGCGGTCATGGGCCCGAGCTCCATCCTCGCGCCGGCGCGCGCCGCTGCGCCCGCCACCGGCAAGCAGGCACCCGGATTCTATCGTTACAAGGTCGGCAGCTACGAGATCACCGTCGTGACCGACGGCGCGCGCTCGTTTCCGCTGCCTGACACCTTCGTGAACAATGCCAAGAAGGACGAAGTCAACGCCGCGCTCGAAGCGGCCTATTTGCCGAAGGACACCGTGACGCTCGTCTTCAACCCGATCGTCATCAACACCGGGTCGAAGCTGATCGCCATCGACACCGGCTACGGCGCGGCGGAGGCGGCAAAGCCGAACAGCACCTTCGGCCTCTACCAGCAGAATCTCGCGGCCGCCGGCATCGACGCCAAGTCGATCGATACCGTGATCATCTCGCACTACCACCCGGACCACGTGAACGGTTTGGTCCTCGGCGACGGGCAGCCCGCGTTCCCGAACGCGGAGATCCTGGTCCCGACGGTCGAGCACAAATTCTGGATGGACGACGGCGAGATGAGCCGCGCCAGCGCGGGCCGCATGCAAGGCCTGTTCAAGGACAACCGCCGCGTAATGAGCGGCGACATTCTCAAGCGCACGGCGACCTACGAATGGGGCAAGGAGGTTGCGCCGGGCATCACCGCGGTCGCGACCCCCGGCCATACGCTGGGTCACACGTCCTACGTTGTGGCGTCGGGACCCGCGCGGCTGTTCGTGTTTTCCGACGTCACCAATCGACCGGAGCTGTTCGTGCGCAATCCCGGGTGGCACGCGTTCTTCGACCAGGTTCCGGACCAGGCCGAGCAGACGCGCCGAAAAGTGCTCGACATGCTGATCGCCGACAAGATGCTGGTGCAGACCTTCCATGCCCCGTTCCCGGCGCTCGGGCACATGGAGAAGGACGGCCAGAGCTATCGGTTCGCGCCCTCTCCCTGGAGCCCGGCGATCTGACAAACGCGTAACGACTCCGTTCCCCGGACGCGGCGCAGCGCTTCCTTCGAGGCGAGCGCCGTCATCCTGAGGTGCGAACCCGACGAAGTCGGGTGAGCCTCGAAGGACGGCGCTCGCGCCTCAGGGTGATGAGCGGTGCGCCGCTGATCCGGGACACGAGGCCGTTCTGCTCACACGTCCAGCAGTTCCTCGCCGGCGAATTCCGCCTTCTCCTGGATGAAGGCGAAGCGCGCCTCGGCCTTGGTGCCCATCAGGCGCTCGATGCAATCCGCGGTGTCCTCGCGGTCCTCGGTCAGCAGCACCACGCGCAGCAGCGTGCGCTTTGCCGGATTCATGGTCGTCTCCCGGAGCTGGTCCGGCATCATCTCGCCCAGGCCCTTGAAGCGGCCGACTTCCACCTTGGCGTTGGCGTGGAACTCGCGCTTGATCAGCGCCTCCTTGTCGGCATCGTCGCGCGCGTAAAGCGTCTTGCTGCCGTGGGTGAGCCGGTAGAGCGGCGGCACCGCGAGATAAAGATGGCCGTTGTCGATCAGCTTCGGCATCTGCCGGTAGAAGAACGTGATCAGGAGCGAGGCGATGTGGGCGCCGTCGACGTCGGCGTCCGTCATGATGATGACCTTGCCGTAGCGCAGGTCCTCGTCGCGGTAATGCACGCCGGTGCCGCAGCCGAGCGCCTGGCCGAGATCGGCGAGCTGCTGGTTCTGCGCGAGCTTGTCCTTCCCGGCGGACGCGACGTTGAGGATCTTGCCGCGCAGCGGCAGCACCGCCTGGCTCGCGCGCTCGCGCGCCTGCTTGGCGCTGCCGCCCGCGGAATCCCCCTCCACGATGAACAGCTCGGAGCCTTCCGCGGCGGTGTTGGTGCAATCGGCGAGCTTGCCGGGGAGCCGCAGCTTTCGCGCCGCGGTTTTTCGCGAGATCTCCTTTTCCTGCCGCCGCCGCACGCGCTCCTCGGCGCGCTCGATCACCCATTCGAGCAATTTGTTGGCCTGGTTGGGATTGCCGGCGAGCCAATGGTCGAACGGGTCGCGGATCGCCTGCTCGACGATGCGCGCCGCATCGGCGCTGGCGAGCCGGTCCTTGGTCTGGCCCTGGAATTCCGGATCGCGCATGAACAGCGAGAACATGGCGGCGGCGCCCGCCATCACGTCCTCGCTGGTCACCGACGCGGCGCGTTTGCCCTGGCCCATGCGCTCGGCATGGTCGCGCAAGCCCTTGCTCAGCGCCGCGCGCAGCCCGGATTCATGGGTGCCGCCTTCCGGGGTCGGAATGGTGTTGCAATAGGAAGACACGAAGCCGTCCGCGTCGGCGACCCAGGCGATCGCCCATTCGACGGTGCCGTGGCCACCCTTCTTTTCGGACGAGCCGGCGAAAATGTCGGGATGCACCAGCGTGCTGCCATGGATGCTGGCGGTGAGAAAGTCGGTGAGCCCGCCGGGGAAGCGAAACGTCTCCTCGACCGGCACGCCCTCGACGCCGTGCAGCAGCTCCGGGGCGCACGACCAGCGAATTTCCACGCCGCCGAACAGATAGGCCTTCGAGCGCGCCATCTTGAAGATGCGCACCGGCTTGAAGCGGACGTTGGCGCCGAAAATCTGCGGGTCGGGCCGAAACCGCACGCTGGTGCCGCGCCGGTTGGGCGCGCGGCCGACGGTTACGAGCTTGGTCTTCGCCTTGCCGCGCTCGAACGCCTGACGATAGAGCGTCTGCCCGCGCGCGACTTCGACTTCGAGCCGCTCCGAGAGCGCATTGACCACCGACACGCCGACCCCGTGCAGCCCGCCCGAGGTGTCGTAGACCCGCGAGTCGAACTTTCCGCCGGCGTGCAGCGTGCACATGATGACTTCGAGGGCGGATTTTTTCGGGAATTTCGGGTGGGGATCGACCGGGACTCCGCGGCCATTGTCGCTGACGGTGACGAAGCCGTCGGCTTCCATTTTCACCTCGATGAAGCTCGCGTGGCCGGCGAGCGCCTCATCCATGGCATTGTCGATCACCTCGGCGAAGAGGTGATGCAGCGCCTTCTCGTCGGTGCCGCCGATGTACATGCCGGGGCGCCGCCGCACCGGCTCGAGACCCTCCAGCACCTCGATGTGCTTCGCGGTATAGCCGGTCTCGGCCGGGCTCCCGGCTTTGCCCACGGTTCTGCGGCCGGAGACGCGGCGCGGCGCGGGCTCGGCGAAGTCGAAGAGGTCGGTTTTGGCGGGCTTTTTTGCGATCTTGGGCATCGGGTCGGGTGCGGATGGGTCAGCCGAATCGATTGCCAACGACTATGCCACGGCAATGGCCCCAGTGTGATGGGCGCGGCGATGCTTGCCTCGTATCCTCATACCGGCGGCGTGGTAGCCCGGATAAAGCGGCGCGGAGCGGCGCGTAATCCGGGAAACCGACGCGGGAGCCCCCGAATTGCGCTGCGCTCCATCCGGGCTACGGGGACCTGTCGAATGGCCACCTTGCTTGACCGGCTTCCGGGCCCCCGCTATAGCGCGCGGTCATGAGCGAGAGCATCCCCTGCGCCTCAACGCGTCGTCGCCGCCGCAACAGCGCGGCTGCGGCGAGCATTTGATCGTTCTCGCCGAGCCGCCGGAACGCCTTCCGCGGCCCTGATCCTCGTCAAAAAATTCCGCGGTTCGGCCTTCTGCGCAGACGGGGGTTTTTCCGGTCGAAAACAGGACCGTTTCGGCGGTCGTTTTCGCAGGGATTTCATGAACATAGGTTTAGATTGACCCCGGTCTCCGGGCATGCCACGGTTGTCCCCCGCAACAGCGGTACGAACAGGGGTAGCAGGACAATGGCCCGGACGCGGCACAGGCTCACCGAGATAGCCATTCGGAACGCTCGCCCGACCGAGGTCATCGTCCAGGCCCCGAACGTGGTGGAAGTCCCCCGGATGACGGCGGCCGACTTCCATCGGAAACATGGAGTCTGGCCACCCCATGTTCCGAAGGATGCCCCCGACACCTACGTCGAGACGCCGTTCACCCTCGACGCCAAAGCCGAACTGGTGAGCGCCATCATCAAGGCCAGGCGGGGCAAGGATCGTCGGGCGGAGGTGATCGCCGAGAGGAAGTTCAGATCGGCGCTCAAGGCAATGCGCAACCCGTCCCTGACCATGCGGGACGGCAAACCGGTCATAGTTCGCAAGACCAGCCGACTCCTCGCGGACGGGGGCAACCTGTTTCTGCAGGTCAGCGCCGGGGATGATGATGTGGTGCGCAAGAGCTGGGTCTTCAAATACGCCAGCTCGGAGCAGGTCATTGGCAAGAATGGACGAGCCCGACGACGGGAAATCTCGATGGGCCTGGGTCCGCTGCACACCGTCGATCTTCAAACCGCCCGGGCGATGGCGCTGGAACTGAGGAAGCAACGGCTAGCGGGGATCGATCCACTCCAACAGCGGCGGGAAGCGAAGACGGCGAAAGCGGTGGCGAAGGCGAAGGCGATGACGTTTGACGACGCCCGGGACGCCTTCATCGCCGACCACAAGTTCAAATGGCACAGCGTCCGGCATGCCCAGACCTGGCAGCAGTCCCTGGCCGACCACGTCAGCCCGGCCTTTGGCCACCTGCCGGTGGCCGCGGTGGACCAGGAGATAGTGATCAAGATGCTGCGGCCGTTGTTCCAGGAGATGCCGGTCACCGCCGGTCGGGTACGCGGCCGGGTGGAGGCGATCCTCGACTGGGCGACCCAGAACAGGCATCGTCCGGTCGACGCCCCCAATCCGGCAAGATGGAAAGGGGCGCTGGTGCATGTGTTTGGGGCCCGCCGTCACGAGGTTGAGCATCTGCCGGCGTTGGCATACGGCTTGATGCCGGCGTACTTCAGGCGGCTGTCTGAGATGACGGATGACCCGGCCGCCCTGGCGCTACGGTTCCTGATCCTGACGGCGGTGCGGACCGGGGCGGTGCTGGCTTCGACCTGGTCGTGGCTGCCGAAGACGCTCGACGACGAGCATGCGACCTGGAACGTTCCGAAGGAATACACCAAGCACCGCCGGGCCCCGCATCGGGTGCCGCTCGTCCCCGCCATGGTCGCCGTGCTGGGCAAGCTGGACCGGGGGGAGCCGTCCGAACGGGTGTTCACGATCCATGAGAAGGCAATGCGTCTGCTGGCCAAGCGGGTGCGGGCCGACATCGGGGCCGAAGGCGACGTCACCCCGCACGGCATGAGGAGCTGCCTGAAGGACTGGGCCTCGGAGACCCAATCGTTTGAGCCGATGGTCGTGGAGCAGGCGCTGGGCCATTGGCAGGGGGACGAGTCGGAGTTGGCATATCGTCGAGGAGACTTGCTCCTGAAGCGGAAGATTCTGATGCAGACGTGGAGTGACTACTGCGACGGACGAACTGACAGCGCCGAGAACGTGGTGGCGTTGCGGGCCTGATTGGGTCAGCCCCGGCGATGCCATGCCCCCAGCTGCTCCGCCCGCTCACGTCGACGGCGAATTTCCTCCGACATCTCGTTGGGCGGCCTGGGCTCGTCCTCGGAATTCTCAAACCGAGACTCGGTGAGGGCAGGAGCCGCCGGTTCCTGACGCTCCGGAATGAAGCGGTCTGATTCCCTGGCCTGCTTCTCAATCTCCTCCAACGATTTCCGCAATGTCGGCACCAGGGTCGGATCATCTCGCTGTTCGACCACCAGCCGGTCCGGTTCCTCCCGGATGGCCTGCCTGATGCGGGCAAAGCCGTGCAGGGACTTTCTACGCTCTGGCGGCTCATAGGGATGGCCCAGGGCGTCCTGTTGTGGACGTCGCACTTCCCGGTAAGCCTTGTCCACCTTGCCGGTCTTGTCCATCTGCTCCGGTAGGTGACCGAACTTCCTGGGGTATTTCTGGGCGGCATCGACTACGGCGGCGATCTTCTCCACCGTCCGACCTGACACGCCGGCGAAGTCCGCAATCTTGTCCACGGCTCGGGAAGGGTGCGAAACTTTCGCTACCTTCTTGCCGCCTTCACTCATCCGTCCCTTCGCCGCCGCCTTCTCCTCCGGTTCCAACGCCCTTCGGATGGCGTCGATCTCGCACGGCAGGAAGTCCTTCCGGTGGGCATTCTCGGCAAACTCGCCCCGCACGATCTGATCGAGGTCGACGACCGTCACCGGCACTTCCGTCCAGCCCAGCTGCCTGTAGGCGGCGATGCGACGGGCTCCGGCGATCAGGACGTCATAGGGATTGATGACGACCGGGTGCAGCAGGCCGACTTCCTTGATGCTGGCGGCCAGGGCCTCGATGTCGCCCAGGTCCTTGCGGTGACGTTGGCCGAGCTTGATGTCGGCGATTGGC
>WNGQ01006878.1_pt1 | contig 12873 bp, 13 predicted proteins | sample 5407661 | NCBI WGS metagenome assembly WNGQ01 (sample SAMN13153382, study PRJNA577476) | soil metagenome | isolation source: 60 cm soil or saprolite under Garry oak tree replicate 2 | place: USA:California | collected 2016-06-15
ATCGGAAGTTCCTCGCTTTCACTTTGAGCGTGTCGATGTGCAGGTCCGGGATGTAAATATCCCGTGGCTGAACCTGCAGGGCTTTCCTATTGCGGCTAAGCCCGAGCGCGGAAGCGGCTTCGTCGAGACTGGCTACAATGCGCCGCTGCTCATCCATGGCGGCCAGCACGAGCGGCTTATCCCGTGGCGGTGCGGCATGGTCCTTCCGCCGCGGCCGGTTGGTCGGCCAGCGCGGCAGGAGGACCGAGACGACCCTGCGCATCGCAAGCCTCCACGATCCAAGAGTGAGGTTCCCCGCAAGCACCAGAGGACCGTGCCCGGGATGCGGGCGACGATCCCGGCGGTGAACAAAGTGGCGATCGCCGCCAACTCGCCCGCTGGTCCCCCTTCGATGACCTCATGGAGGTGGCCGCGCTGAAGTCCGCCCCCCGGCAGGTGCGCATCAATCGGCGCGATGCCAAAAGGGAGGACCTCGGCAGCCCGCTGGCCGTGACTCTCCGTTCGTTCCAGCCAACGGCGCAACTCGGCAAAGGGCTGGCCGAGGCCATCCACAGAGCTCCTCGGGGTAATATGTTCGTTCTACAGTTGTTCTCTTTGGCGCATGGGTCAGCTTTACACGGAGTTCTTTAGGGGGCGCGAACTCGCAAACTGGTTGAGAACGAGGTCTCCGCTATAGGCGGGTGGTCAGATGCCCTATACAGCGTGTGATAGAGTTCCCATTCGGCTCGTTCCCAGCGTGCAATCCAAAAATGCCTGCCCCGACACACCTCAATTGGCTCGTGAAAACGGGCAAAACACTCACGACGGCGGACGGCCACACGGTGGAAGTGTGGGAGCTTCAGCATGCCAACGAGCCCGCGATTCTTTCGGCGTGGGCTAAGCACTTCAGAGAGCATTACTGCGACGACGCCATGTTGAAAAAGCTCGTCGCTGGGACGGGGCTCACCAACGCGCAATATCTGACCGACCAAAAATTTCCTGACGTCAAGGAAAAGCCGGGGCCAAGTATACGTGCCGGCGACTTCGCAGAAATCATCGTGGCCGACTACATCGAGTACAAGCTTGGATACTGGTGCCCCCGGCGATTCAGATACGACAGCAAATTCAACCGCAATGAATCCTCCAAGGGCTGTGATGTGATTGGATTCAAGTTCGTACAGGACGGTGTAGAAAGTCCAAAAGACGAACTGTTCGTGTTCGAAGCCAAGGCGGCAGCATCCGGAAAGCCCAAGAGCCAGTTGCAAGACGCCATCGATGATTCACATAAGGACAAATTCCGCGAGGCGACGTCGCTCAATGCTCTGAAGCAGCGATTCTTTGAGCGCAGTGAGGACGGGGAGGCTGCAAAGGTTGCGCGCTTTCAAAATGAGCCTGACAAGCCGTTCAAGCGCATCAGTGGCGCAGCAGCGGTGCACGATACCGCGACCTTTGATCCACAACTGACAAGCGCCGTTAAGAGTGCAGCACACTTCAACGCGCCGAATTTGAAATTAATCGTCGTCACGGGCGCGGGGCTCATGGCGCTTGTTCACGCCCTTTACGATCGAGCTGCCAATGAGGCCTGAACGAACGTCTCGCTATATCCTTGCCATCACACGCTCCAAGGCGAAGATGTATGAGTATGATGTTCCCCCCGAGCATCATATCCAGCTTACGCATCCGCCTGACATCCTACTTTCTCTCGCCGTCGGCTTACTCGGTGACGCTGCCGCTGCGATTGCCGACATGTCGACGGATGCAAGACGAGAGGAAACGCCTCCCGAGGCCATCACGTTCGCCGGCACCTATTTTGACGCTTACCTACAAAGCCGATTGGAAAACTACGCCGAGGGCGAGTTCCCAATTCTCGCATCAGCTTGCTTCTACCTCGCAGACAATCCGGGAAGCTCGAAGGTCCTCGCCAATCAAGCCAATGAGCCAGCGCCGCACCTCGGGTCGGGCTTGGCGCCGTTGACATATAAGCTTCTTCGCGGCGACTACACTGAGATGCCGGAGTGTCCCTACGCGGATGCAGCCAATAACGTCCTCGCGCAGTTGTCAACTTATCTTGCCGGGACTGGTGCGTCGGAGGGCGTCATTGACGCCGGTTTGCTGCTTGAAGCGTGGCAGCCTTTCCTAGGCCGACTCAACTTTCCTCGCGAACTGTGGCCATCGCAACGTCGCATTTGCGGGGCCGGTGTTCTGAATGGCACTCCCGCGCTAATCCAGATGCCGACAAGTGCGGGCAAGACGCGCGCGACGGAACTGATACTGCGTAGTGGCTTTCTCAGCGATCGGTTCTCGCTCGCGGTGATCGTCTGCCCATTTAGATCGTTGTGCCACGACATTCGTGGAGATATGGCCCAGGCATTTGCGGCAGACAATGTGGCTATTAATGAAGCCACGGACAGCTTTCAAGCGGACCTTTCAATTGAGGAGCTGTGGGGAAGAAAGACGATCTTGATCGTAACGCCGGAGAAGCTCCTTTATCTTCTGCGGCGAACGCCTGAACTCGCCGCAACTATCGGCCTCGTCGTCTACGATGAGGGGCACCAATTCGACAGTGGCGGTCGGGGAGTGACCTATGAGTTGCTCCTGACTTCTCTCAAGTTGATGCTCGCCCCGAACACGCAGATCGTCCTGATCTCTGCCGTCATTGCGAATGCTGCCCGCATCGCCGAATGGCTTCTCGGCAATCCTGAGTTAGTAGTCGACGGCACTGGACTCTTGCCGACATCGCGAAGCATCGCTTTCACCACGTGGCGCAACCCTCTCGGTGCGCTCGAGTACGTCAATCCGCTCGATCCTGACGATAGAGAGTTCTTCGTTCCACGCGTTATCGAAGCGGTCACGCTACCGGCTTTGCCGCGTGAAAGGACGCCGCGCGTCTTCCCGAAAGCAGAGGATGGTCCGTCGGTGGGGCTCTACCTCGGCCTCAAGCTCGTGTCTAAGGGAAGTGTCGCGCTCTTTTGTGGACGGAAGGACACGGCTGCCAAGATCTGTGAGGATGCCGCAGCAATGGCCGCACGTGGTGTCGAGCTTGCATCTCCCGCTGCCGTCTCGGACGCGAACGAGGTAGCCAAGATCGCGGCTCTATTCGGTCGTCAGATGGGCGAGGCGGCGCCGGTTTCACGGTCGGCTGCGCTCGGAATTTTTCCCCACCACGCCAGCGTCCCGCATGGTCTCCGCCTGTCCATCGAGTTTGCGATGAAGGCAAGTCTAATCAAGTTTGTGGTCTGCACCTCAACCTTGGCGCAGGGTGTCAATCTGCCAATCAAGTACCTCATCGTGACCAGCGTCAACCAAGGGAAAGACAGAATCCTCGTCCGAGACTTTCATAATCTCATTGGCAGAGCTGGGCGCGCGGGAATGCATACCGAAGGCAGCGTGATCTTCGCGGATAACGCGGTCTTCGATAAAAAGGGACAACGTCGGGAGCGCTGGCGCTGGCTGGGCGCGAAGGAGCTGCTCGACGCGGCAAACTCCGAACCATCCGCCAGCAGCATCTCGGAAATATTCGAGCCGTTCGTATATGGCCGTCTGCCCGGACAGTCGGTGTCCGTAAACGTTGGCCACCTGCATCGGCTGCTGTTTTCCGATGACGACGAAACGTTGGGAGCGTGGGCGCAAAATGCGCGGGCGATCGATCCGAACGTCAAGGCCCGCGACTTCATCAAGTTTCTACGAGAACGAGCCCGTATCGTGCATGGCATCGCGTCGTTCCTTTTGGCGCATCTTGATTTCGAAACGCCGGGCCTGCCCGAAAGAGCGGTAGAGCTCGCAAAGAACACGCTCGCACATTTTCTTGCCGATGAGGCCCAGCGCGCCCAAATCGAAACCCTGTTCAGAGACGTTGCTGAAGGTCTGCTTGCCGGGGCGCAGACAGGCGACGTCCGCGCAGCCCTTCGGCGCTCTCCGCTTGCGCCTCGATCGGTCCAGGCGTTGAGGAATTGGCTGAGTGCCAATCTGGAAGCCTTGATTCAGGCAAGTCAGGGTGGTGGCCTCCTCGTTGCCGTTATGCCGAACATGTTGCAGCACAATACGCATAGCACGATAAGTGCGCTTTCCGACCCGACCATCGTTCCGCAGCTCGCTCAGGCATGGGTTAGAGGGGATACGTTCGCAGCTATCCTCGCAATGATGTCTGCGGCGAATGTTCGCATAGGCGGAAATGGCCGTATTCCGAGAATTGAAGACGCAGTAGCGCTTTGCGAGGGTGGCTTCGGATACGAAGGTGCAATGGTCATTGCGACGCTTGCTGATCTCACGGAGGGAGTGAGCGAACCGCTGCGCGACGCATTTAAGTTTTTGCAAAGACAGATGAAGGCTGGCCTTGCACTCGCGCCGGCTCTCGGGATGTATGAGGTCGGATTTGCCGACCGCGAGATTGCAAAGGACGTCGGCGCGAGATTTGTCAACGTGGTTGACTACGGAACGGCAAGAGCCTGGATAAGGGCAAACGGCCAATACACGCGCGAGGCAATCGCAGCGTATCCGGCCTATTTCGAGACTGTCTTGGATGAATTACTGCGGTAGTTTCTGCACATGTGAAATCTGTACGACAGCAAACACTGGAAGCGGTGGATGGGCGTCGAGCATCGCTGCGTCGTTGCGCACTGTCTTCGTCTGAGACTTGTTCTTCATCTGGCCCCCGGCGTGATCAATGACGCGTCACGCGTTCCTTGCGTTTACTAGGAGCCGCACGGATCGATCCCGGTGGTGCAGTTAAATATAGCGCGGCGTGCCGAGAAGGCTGGAGATGCGCACGCGGTCGCCAAAGCCGGCTCGTTGAGCCACTGCGGCCACCTCTGCACGCGCTTCCGCCGCGATGCCCGGTCCAAGAATGATGTGATCGATCAGCCGGTCTAAATCGACCGGCACGTTGACGCCATCAGGCGGTATGGTGCTTTCGTATTAACGGACATTGGTCGACGCAGCAACGTTTACTGAATCAGATGGAAACGAATTGACAGAGAATCGAGCCCATTAAATCCTTTTAGGGGGAGCGCATTGATGGCGAAGCGTCTACGAGCGAAGAAAACCAAGACTTTACCGGGTCTTGAACGAAGTAGCGTCCCGGGCCGCATTACAATCAATCTAGCCGGTGAAATGGCCAAAACTATCAATACCATGGCCGCCCGTCGCGCCGTGAGCAAGAACAGCGTTGCGGAGTCTTTGATTCGCAGTGCGTTACTTAGTGATCCTTCCAGAAACACAAACGCAGCCCAAAAAAGGGAGGACATACTTCGATACTCGCGTATCCTAATTGAAGCGCTCCAAGAGGCATTAGACTACGATCCAAACCGCCAACACAACCGACCAGCGCCCGAGTTGAGGATAAGCGATGATGAGCGTTTTCTCCAAGAACTGAGGAACATCATCGTTGAACTTAAAAGACTCAATGATCTTTTGGAAAGCAAGAAGCGGAATGTATCAACTACGCGAAAAGAGGTCGCCTCGCTTGGGCAGCACTTCGATAAATTTTTGACTAACTACGCGAGTGCTTTCGGTAAGGCAGCGGGTAAGGGCTCTTGGTGCTTGTTGGTGGGCGGAGTCGGCGGTTTGCTCTACCATGCGGGTGTGGGTAAGGACCTCATCGACAGCATATGGGGACATCTGCATTTGCCAAAATGATAATGTGTTAGCTTGGACCCGCAGAACACGCGACGCATCCAGGGACGACATTTTTCAAGATGCTTAAGGCGCATCTATCGTGCCACACGGGGGTGGCACAAAAAAAGACCCCTTCGGGTCGCGAAGTGTGCATCGACATTCCATAACAATGGATCCGCGAAACAACTGCAGCCGACCTTTCCGGCTATCTCTGTCTCCACAGAACGTCGGATTTGCGGGTGAGCATCGCGGCCCTCGCCGACGCCGTCGCCTTCGGATCACCTGCCAAGAGCCGGCCGACGATATCTGGCGACAACCAGGCGAGATGGATCAGGTTGCTGACATAGTTGTCGGTGATGTTTTCACGTACCGCAATTTCCGCCATTGACTGCGATTTGCCCGTCGTGAGTCGTTCGAACCAGATTGATGCGCGTGCAATCGCCTTCACGACAACGGCGTCAGGCGTTTTGGCATTTTGATCCTCGAAGATGAATTTGCTTCCACCGCCGGCAACAGCAGGAACAGTCGCCTCGAGTGAGATGATGTTGTCTTGGCCGTTGTCCTGGGATTGCTCTATGAATTTTTCAGTCAACATTGCCAGCAACCGGTCTCGCTTGATGGAGATTTTGAGGCTTGTGCGGCTGAAGGTCACGCACGCCACAAGATCGGCAACACCTTGCGCCATGGGCGAGCCAGACGTCAGCGAATCTGCAAGCTCGCTTGCGATCCTAAGGCCGCTGCCAATCTCCGCCGGCCGACATCGCGTTTCGCGAAGCAAGAGTGATATCTGAGCTTTATCCGTAAGGAAGCTTTGCAGTTTCGCCCGCAATAGCTCGTCGACCACGGCGGCGGGTAGCCGGAGCTTTGGTACGCTAGCCCCTGCGGCGGAACGCCCAGTTGCCTCTGCTGTGACGTAATATCGGTAACGCTTGCCGTTCTTGGTCGCATGGCTGGAGACGAGCCGATTGCCGGCGTCGTCGTAAATGAGGCCAGCGAGCAGGCTTTTGCTCTTCGCGTTGGTCCGGGCCCGGTTTTCGTGGTGGTTGGTCGCAAGCTGGGCCTGGACGGCGTCCCATGTCGCGCCGTCAATCAGGGGCGGATGCTGGCCAGGATACCGAACACCCCTGTGCTCGATCTCCCCCTTATAAAGAGTGTTCGACAGGATTTTGTAGATGTGACCGCGCGCAAACGACAAACCGCCGATCGCTCGGCCTCGGGGCGTCGCATATGGTTTGGTCGTGAGATTGAGGCGTATGAGTTCGGTCTGGACCCGCTGAACGTTTTTGAGTTTCAAAAACAGATCGAAGATCGTCCGCACGGTGACGGCCTCCGTTTCATTGATGGTGAGCGTCCGGTCCTTTCGGTCGTAGCCGATGGGTACCCAGCCTCCCATCCACATGCCCTTCTGTTTGGACGCGGCGATCTTGTCCCGAATCCGCTCACCGGTGACTTCGCGCTCGAACTGCGCAAAGGACAGAAGGACATTGAGGGTCAGGCGGCCCATCGAAGTCGTGGTATTGAATTGCTGGGTGACCGAGACGAACGAGACGCCGGCGGCGTCGAAGATTTCGACGATTTTGGCGAAATCCGCCAATGACCGGGTGAGCCGGTCCACCTTGTAGACCACGACCACGTCGATCAAATGGGATTGGATGTCGGCCAGCAGCCGCTTAAGCGCTGGCCGTTCCGTCGATCCTCCGGAATAGCCGCCGTCATCATAGAGGGCGGGAAGGGGAACCCAGCCCTCGTGCCGCTGACTCTTTATATATGCGTCACAGGACTCGCGCTGGGCATGGAGGGAGTTGAAATCCTGTTCCAGTCCCTCTTCCGATGATTTTCGGGTGTAAATCGCGCAGCGAAAAGCTTTTGTGGGGGATGGCGCGGGCTTACGCACGTCGATTGCCCACTTTAGTTTTCAGGGGCGAAACCGGAGCAGCCTCCGCATGAGGGACCGCATCCAACTTACTGCGGCGTGGGCCGGCTGCATTTTTATTCGAAGATGGCGCGCGTTTAATGCCGAAAAAGGCATATCCGTTCCAGTTGGTGCCGGTGATGGCGTTGGCAACTGCAGAGAGCGACTTATAGGTCCGCCCGTCCCATTCGAATCCTTCGTTCAAAGCTGTGACCTTATGGGTGGTGTTCTGCCACTGTCGGATCATCTGCGTGCCGGGCTTAATGCGGCCGCTGCCGAGCACGGCGTTCGTATCGCCATTTCGAACAGCGTCGGCGATTTCACGCAGCCGACGCTTTGTTGCCACCGATAGTCCGCCATAGGCCTCGACCTGCATTTGATAGGCCACGGCCCGTGCCAAAAAGTTCCGGCGCAACGATTTGGGCGCGGGATGGCCGAACAGCGTCTTCCAGCGATTCCGGAGTTCGAGAAGACTGAGAGCGGGCAATCGCCCGATCTCAGTCTCTAGAGCAGCATCGTCGATCGTGCCACGCGGCATGGATCACGCCTTTCGCGCCGCCGAGGTCTTCTTGGTCTTGGCGGCCTTGGCCGTGCCAATCCGGTAATTTCTGACACCGTCGATTTTCTCAGAGAGGAGGGGGAGTTTCAGCTTCTTGCGCACCGTGCCTGCAAGAAATCCGCGCACCGAGTGCTTCTGCCATCCCGTTTCCTTGACCAGGACATCTAAGTTGGCTCCTTCCGGGCGTCGGAGTAGGGCTACGATCTTGTCCTGTTTGGAGTCTGGCTTGATTCGATCGGACGATGCCTTGGTTGCCTTAGCGGAAACGGCAGCGGTCTTCTTTGCGCCCGATCGCCTGGCGCGGCTCGGCCGTTCGCTCGACTTGGCTTGAGTGGACATATCGGGGACTGCGACTTCATCGGGATCGGCCGCGGCAATATTGTCCGACCCCTCGGCGACATCCTCGACCTCGATCGCTTTAAGGCCGGCCTTGGTAATCCGCAATGAATAGGGCCGGTTATCATTGCCGCGCCGCCATATTGGCATGTCGTCCTTGGCGCGAAGCTCTTGCAAGAGCTTTTCATTCAAGAGCTTGTTGACCACCTTGTTTGCGGCGCTGCCTTTGAGGTTTGCAGGCAGAACCGCTGCATGGTCGGTTCGTTGCGAAGCCGAAGACAGAATCAGTCGTTGAGTATCGGAGAGCTTCATAAAATCCTCCTTGTCGTGCGGCATCATCGCCGCCACGCCCGCAACCCCGCGGAAGGCGCAAGCGCCGGCGGGGAGGAGGCTTGGAAAGTGACCACTCAGCTTTGTTGACCGATTCGGTTGATCAGGCTTGCGGCGTTGAGCAGCGTTGTTGCCTCGTACAGAAGTTGCTCCATGTCGAGTGCGACTTCGAGGCCCTTCTGGTGAAATCCCGCACCGGCGCAAGCGTCGGCGGCGCGTCCTATTCCCGCAGCTTTATCGAGCCGGCTGCGAATTTCGGTCAAATAGGTCTTGATTGTTGCTTCGACTAATTGCGCGTCCATCGCCGACAACTCCTTTGTTGCCACTACACACGCTTCCCGTGCCGGCGAAGTCGAGCGAAACCATAGCAATCTTGTTGCTCATTTTAGGGCATACCGAGCATCTTTGGATCCAAATCAAGATTGTCTTCGTTAAAGCGAGGATGTCCTCAAAAAAGAGCTCGGATCGAATTGTTGCGAAGCAAATTCCCTATGCTACAACCCCCTTCCAAAATCAGGAGCAGAAATTGGCTAAGAAGTCCAAAAAGAAAATCGTTCGTCGTGAATATTCGAAAGCCGATGTCAGAGAGCTTCGGGCTCATTCCAAAGCCAGAACACCTGTCGACAAGATTGCAAAGTTGACCAAGAGAACCGTGGGCGCTTTACGTCAGAAGGCGCTTAAACTCGGCATTGGCCTTGGTCATCAGCGCTGACTGAGAGGCGGATCATTTCACCCAAGGCGTGGCCCGCAACAGTGCGATCGACTGGATGCGGTGCGGATCGACCCCGAGACACGAACCTACATCCACGTGAGATCAAGCGAATTCGCGCGCCGGTGATCTGCATCGACGCGCCCCATATCAAGGCAGTGGCCAACCAAACCTTGTCCCGTGCCGACGCCCGCGCGAACGAGCAGAGCGTCTCGCGCTAAGTTCGCTCTTCCCTCAACACCGGACATTCATTTCGTGCGTCGGCACCTCCGAAAGGTGCCATCGCCGGAACTGACACATCATTGGTTGCCCAGGACCTCTCTTAGAGCGATTAGCCGGATTCTCGGAGTTATACTTTGGATAGCCGCCGCCGAACCGTTTTCACCGACGGAGGCAGCTTGCAGCTCATCGCGCTAGGAAATCCTACCAAGGGTGTCCGACCTCACCTGAAAACAAATGCTCCCAGTAGATCAAACCCTTTTGCGCCCTTGCGGCATCAGACCGCTCGGCAATGCCGGCGATTTTGCCGGGAAGCGCATTGAGCTGGATAAAACCCTATCGATCGATCTAGGTCAGCATCGCTCACTTGATCTTTTTCCGGCCTTGCTCATTTTCGATGAGGTTCTCGCACCGGCTAGCACCAACAAGAGACCAGTCCCAGAGCGGCAGTGTCATACGGCCAAAGCAAAGTCGAGCGCATCAACCCCTACTGACATGCATGTTAACAAAAGGACTGTCGGTCGATCCGGCGGTCTTTTTGTTTGGGTGGCTGGCATGGGGTCGACCAGGCCCCTCGCGTAGTTCTCCCCTCGTATGCTTTAGCGGAAAGTAAGGAGACTGGCGCTATGCCGCAGGATTGTTCAAAACGTCGGATCAGTCGGTTCAGGTTGATTACGACGGCGTTTCGATCCCGATACCTAGCTTAGCTAGTTCGGTTCGTTGGGTCAGCATGCCCTTGCGGCTAGTTATTCGACATGCACGGCCCCGAGCAGGTGTTGATGCACCTGCCTCACACCACGGCGGGCGAAGTACGTTGAGAGTCAGCCGACCGGGGACGGGCACGACCCCCGCCCTGTGTTCCTTGGAGTGTCGCGAGGGCCGTGCAGGCCGTCGGCTGGAGGTACGACGACCCGACTATTTAATCGGAATTTTTCGCGGTCGTTCCTGCGACATTTTTGAAGACTTCCGCGGGGGAACCCACGCGCCGGGTGAGGCGTTTTCGGCAAAAGCGCGGCTCATGATGAAATATCGGGACATCGAATACACGGTTCTCCAAGGTATCGAGCGCGGCGTCTGGAAATGGACGGCGTCGGTTGCGGGCGTGGTGATCATGGGCGAAGCGGCAATCAAATCTAAGGCGGTGGCCGCAGCCGAGAAGGCGATTGACCGCGCGCTCGCTGCGAAAAAGGTGCGGCTCGTTCCGCCGGAAGACCGTGATTGAGCATGGGCGAGCCTATACTCCGAGGCGATCATGGCTAAAACCTCCGAGTTTCGATTGTCACGTACCTTCGCAAACCGGGGCACTGGCGCGCGGCCATTACCCCGAAGGGGCGGACTGGCAATGTAGGTGGCGAGACGGTACGTAGTGTCGTAACCCCAAACGGATCATCTAGAACGATTTGCTTCCTTGTTCATCGCCGTTCTGTCGCGGCTCCATTAATTTCTTGCGTGCTTGGCATGGCTATTCGTCCCTTGCCCAGACATTGCTCGCAGGGCGCGGGATAAATTCTGCGACCGGGTTGTATTGGTTGTGCGACCGTTGGGAAGCCGGTGCCCTCACACGCAGGGCAGTCAACCTCTTTTGGTTTAGGCCCTTTCAACAATGCGCGTCTATTCGGACGGCGGGATGATGATGGGCTGGTTCATCACCGTGCTCACGTAATCCGAATTTCGTTCAGCAGCGATCAGGAGACCTTGCTCAAGAAGTGATAATGTCTGACGTGCCGCGAGCAAAGCGGTGTTACCACGGATGGTTTCACCTTCGTCGATGCCAACGGCTTCCAGTGCAGCATGGAGGCGGTCGCCTACCTGATTGTCGGAGAGCTTGGGCATGGGTACCTCCTGATTTCACAACGAGGCAACGAACAATGTAGCGACCGTCCGCATGATATATCGCGTTGACGTTGCAGCGATAGGATTAAAGCCACCGCACCATGCTGGCGGATGTATCCTGATACTGACGCAGCGGCGTCGGAGCAATCCGAAGCCCTACTTTTTCTTGTGCCGGGAACGTTAAGGTCGGGGCCGAATTGATTTTCGGTTGCGTTTGTTGCGTAGGAGGTGCGCATGCCCAGCATCGGTTGGATGATCGTGCCATACGGCGCGGACCAAACTCTCTTTCTCGTGGTTGATCGCTTCGGACGACACGGCAGCATTTATCGCGAAACCGAAGTCGAGCGCACAGACCTCGAAACGATCATCGCCGATCTCATGTCAGGGCAATTCAACGATCCCGTCCGCGTCGTGGCATTCAACACGTTGGAGCATTGGTCGGAGGACGTCTCAAAAACTATCGCCCTCGAAATCCAGACCCGCTCCGACATTGAAGGCCAGGACGTTCCGGAATCGATCCGAGACTTTGTCGATAAATACTCGGGCCCCGACCGCCAACGCGCCTTGCGGCGGGCCTGAGTGATGCCCTACCCCGACCAAAACCGCCGCCGGGGGGCATGAAGGCCAACTATCCCGGATTCATCGAACCGGCATTGGCGACGTCAATCGATAAGGTGCCCGTTGGCGGCGTTGGGTCCACGAGATCAAGTTCGATGGCTACCGACGTCTACGGGGGCAGTCAGGACTGTCCGAATGACTAGCGGAATACGCACCACAGTCGTATTTTCCTGCCCTAAGTGCGGGCGTATTTATCAAGCCACCCAAGAACACGTCGCCGAAAAGAGGGCTGGCGGCGTCGATTGCCAGGACTGCGGAACGGTGATCCACACTTGGTACGGGTTTTTTCGTTACGCCGACTGGAAGGCCATCGCATGAAGCCAATGACCTTCGGGGCAAGGCGTCAGTACTAGTGGTGAGGTAGAGCGATAACCCGCCGACAGTCTCTATCGCTGATAGGTCTGCGGGAATGACTTTAAGCATTTGCATAATCACATTGTGGATTCCATTCAAGAAACACTCAGCACGAGCAGATGTCTTCCGCTCTTCCCCCAAGAACGGACGTTGGTTTAATACATTACAGGCATCGAACTTTATGGAGTATCGATCCGAAGTAACACGGTTGGACCTGGCGCACATCTAGCCGACGAGCAGGTTGGCTTGACGGCGTGGCATCGCCTGTACCTATGGCGATCGCAACCTAGCGTCACTCAGTCGGCGACAATTCCAGCAACTTCTTTTCCGCAGCGTCGTACACCTTGACTTGGAGCATCGGAAACTCGGCTTTGAGATCCCTCGCCCTTTTCTGCGCCGCTTCAAGCGTTG
>WNGQ01007485.1_pt1 | contig 12871 bp, 14 predicted proteins | sample 5407661 | NCBI WGS metagenome assembly WNGQ01 (sample SAMN13153382, study PRJNA577476) | soil metagenome | isolation source: 60 cm soil or saprolite under Garry oak tree replicate 2 | place: USA:California | collected 2016-06-15
CGTTCGTGCAGAGCGGCGTCTACGATCTGCCGCTGATCCATTACGAGATCAAGGCGGTGATGACCCATACCGCGCCGGTTGGCGCCTATCGCGGCGCGGGCCGGCCAGAAGGCGTCTTCATCGTCGAACGGCTGATGGACGCAGCGGCGCGGCAGATCGGGATCGACCCGCGCGCGATCCGGAAAGTGAACTACATCAAATCAGCGCAACTGCCCTACACCAACGCGGTCGGCCAGGTCTACGACTCCGGCGCCTTCGCCCACATGATGGAGCGCGCGTCAAAACTTTCGGACTGGGACGGCTTTGCCGCGCGCAAGCGGGCGGCGAAGAAGAAGGGCCTGCTCTACGGCCGGGGCCTCACCAGTTACATCGAATGGACTGGCGGGACGGCCCATAAGGAGAGGGTCAGCCTGCACGCCACCGCCGAGGGCCGCGTCATCCTGCATTCCGGCACCATGGCGATGGGGCAGGGGCTGCAGACCGCCTATACGCAGATGATTGCCGATACCCTTGGCGTCCCCATGGACAGGATCGATGTGGTGCAGGGCGACACCGATCTGGCCACCGGCTTCGGCAGCGTCGGGTCGCGCTCCCTGTTCGTCGGCGGCACCGCGGTTGCGGTGTCCTCCAACGATCTGATCACCAAGGCGCGCGAAAAGGCCGCGAACCTGCTCGAAGCCTCCGCCGGCGACATCGAATATCGCGACGGCTTCCTCACCGTGGTCGGTACCGACCGGCGCATCACCCTGTTCGAGATCGCAAGCAAGGAAGCCGGCGCGCGGCTCTCCGTCGACTCCGAGGGCGAGGTCGACGGGCCGAGCTGGCCGAACGGCACGCATATCTGCGAGGTCGAGATCGATCCCGAGACCGGCATCACGCGCGTGGTGCGCTACACCACGGTCGACGACGTCGGCGTCGCGGTCAATCCGATGCTGGTGACGGGGCAGATCCATGGCGGCGTCGCGCAGGGCATTGGACAAGCGCTGTATGAAAACGTCGCCTATGACGCCGAGGGGCAATTGCTCACCGCGAGCTATCAGGATTACGGCCTGCCGCGCGCCGACGACATTCCGCCAATCGTCGTGACGCTCGATGACTCCGCGCCCTGCCGCACCAATCCGCTGGGCGCCAAGGGCTGCGGCGAGTCGGGCGCGATCGGCGGCCCGCCCTGCATCACCAACGGCGTGATGGATGCCTTGAGCGAGCTCGGCATCACGACGCTGCACACGCCGCTGACACCGGAGAAGGTCTGGAAGGCGATCCGCGACGCGAAGGCGGCGGCGGGGGCCTAAGCGCGTCCGGCGTCGGCATCCGGAAACGCCACGGTCACGCGCAACCCGCCCTCGGGTGACGCGGAAAGCGCGATCCGCCCGCCATGGGCATCGACGATCTGCTTGACGATGGCAAGCCCGAGCCCGCTGCCACCGGTGCTACGGCTGCGCGAGGTCTCGAGGCGCACGAATGGCTCAAAAACCGCGGCATGGGCCTGTGCCGGGATTCCGGGACCATCGTCATCGATCAGGACCACCGCGCCGTCCTCCTGTCGCAGGCGGACGATGCAATGGGGCGCGAAGTTCAGCGCGTTGTCGATCAGGTTGGTAAATAATCGTCGCAGCGCCACCGGCTCGGCCCGGATCAAGAGCGCTTCCTCGCCGATCTCGGCGCGAATGCCGGCACCGGTCTGGAGCCGATCTTCGACAAGTCCTGACAGCAACGCCCGCAGGTCGATTCGTTCGCGCTTGTCGGAGGCGAGCCCACCACGCGCCACCACGAGCGCATCCTCCAACAGCCTCGTCATCTCGTCGAGATCGGATGCGGCCTTGTCGCGCTGTCCCTCGTCTTCGAGTCGCTCGACGCGCAGGCGCAGCCTCGTGATGTAGGTCTTGAGGTCATGTGAAATGGCGCCGAGCAGAAGCGTGCGCCCGCGCACCAGTTCGGTAATGCGCGCCTGCATCTCGTTGACCGAGACGATCAGCTTGCGGATTTCGGGCGCGCCGGCCGGTTCAATCGGCGGGCTCGCCGCGTCTCCGGAGAATTGACCGACGGCATCGCTGAGCGCGCGCAGCGGACGCGCTTCGCGGGCGATCGCGATCACGGCCGCCATCCCGATCAGGGCGCCGAGCAGCCCGACGCCGAAGCCGGGCGGCAAGCCGAACAGACGCCGGCCGATCGGGCCGAGCCCTTCGAACACGACATAGTCACCGGTCGTTAAGGAAACACCAAAGCGCAGTGATCGTTTGCGGTTGCGCCAATAGTCCCCGAGATGCCAGTCGCGCCAGCGCGGAAAGCCGTCGCGGCTGCCGATCACCATCACGTCGCGCGGCTGCAGCGCGCTCAGATAGATCGTGAGAAAGCGCTCGACCATCGGCAGGCGCGTGGTCTCCGGCGAAACCTGCGGACGCTCCTTCGCGAGCGTCACGTGAAGGCTGTCGGAACTGACCGCCTTCAGCGCCGCGGGCCGCTCGGCCGGCTCGACTGTTTCGAGCAGCTCGACGATGGCCGTGACCTGTTCGGGTAGCGGAAAGAGCTGGCTCGCAATTTCATCCCGCGACTCGCTGACGAACAGCCAGCCGACGCCGACCGCCCAGAGCGCGACGAGGGCGAACAGAACGATCGCCATCAGGCGGCCGGTAAAGCCCAGGCGGCCGAGCACGTCAGCCCTCCTTGACCGTTCCGGTGAAGATGTAGCCGGCGCTGCGCACGGTCTTGATCAGTTCGCCGTCCCGCTCGATCTTCTTGCGCAGCCGGCTGACCTGCACGTCGATGGTGCGATCGAGCGGGTCGGACTGCCGCCCGCGCGTCCAGTCCATCAACTGCTCGCGCGAGAGAATGCGATTGGGCCGGGTCAGGAAACAGCCGAACAGTTCGAATTCGGCGCTGGTGAGGGCCAGCGTGCTTCCGTCCGCGTGGGCGACGTGCCGTTTGTCGAGGTCGATGCTGAGCGTCGCGTTGACGACGAAGCGCCGGCTCTCGAGCGGCGGCGCTTCGGTCCGGCGCAGGATCGCGCGGATGCGCGCCACCAGTTCGCGCGGGTTGAAGGGTTTGGGCAGGTAATCGTCGGCGCCCATCTCGAGGCCGATGATGCGATCGACATCCTCTCCCCTCGCGGTCAGGAGCAGGATGGGTACGCGCGACCCGGCGCGCAGTCGCCGGCAGATCGACAGGCCGTCCTCGCCCGGCAACATGATGTCGAGCACGATCAGGTCGGGTTCGCCGAACGTGGCGCGGAAACGATCGAGCGATGCGCCGCCGTCGCCGACGTCGACCCGAAAGCCTTCGCGCGCGAGGTGGTCGCGCAACAGGCCGCGGATTTCGATGTCGTCCTCGATGACCACGATGTGCGGACGCTGGTTCATGCGCCCACCTTAGGAAAGGACGGTCGGGACCGGCAAGATGCGGGTGGGCTGCGGATACAAATCGTTACATTCGACCCCTCGTTCTGAAACGCGCGTGCAAAGCTGCCGCGCGAAGCTCCCTCGACGCCATGAGGCGCCGTAACAAGGAGTAGCGATACATGCGTTCGATCAGGACATATCTGAGTGCTGCGGCGATCGCCGCAATTGTCATGGCTGCCGGCGCCTCGTCGGCGCAGGCCTGGAGCCGTTCCGGCAGCGGCAGCGGCCCGCGCGGCAGCTGGTCGTCTAGCGGCTCCGGTGGATGCGCCGGCGGCTCCTGCAGCCACACCGGTTCATTCACTGGCGCGCGCGGCGGCACTTACACGAATACCGGATCGACCACCTGTGCCGGCGGCTCCTGCACGCACACGGGCACGACGACCGGCCCTTATGGCGGCACCATCAACCGCAGCAGCACCTTGACCCGGTGAACATCTGAGCAAGCCCGGCCCCCGCGTGCTTCGACGCACCCGGGGCCGGTCGAGCGGCGGCCCGGACGAGCCGTCCCAACCGACATCCCATGGAGCAGAACATGAACATGATTGCAGTGAAGACGGCGCTCTCGTTTGGCCTTGCGATCTCGGCAATGGCCACGATGGCCCGCGCCGAGGACATCAACGTCGAGCGGTTGCAGCGGATTCCGGAAGTCCATGCTGCCATCAGCGCATGCATGGCGGACCGATCGCGCCTGTGCGCCGATGTCATGCCGGGTCAGGGCAGGATCGTGCGCTGCCTCGCCGCCCGGTCGGATCAGTTGAGTCCGAGCTGCGCGACCGCGATGGACAACGCCAGCGCCGCGCTGACGTCCGCCGGCGTCGTCCTCAAACCTGGCGCGGCATCGAAATAATTCGAAACCACGAGGAGGCGCTCATGCGCGGATTATCATCGGTGCCCGGGGACCATCATCTGACCGGCGCGTTTCTGCTGGTGGCTTTTGCTTTCATCGCGCTGGAGTTCGGCTATGACCGTCTCGGTGGTGAGCACGCGATATACGATGCCAGGGAAACGCTGGCGTCGGTCGGGGTTGCCATCGGCAATGTGGTCACCAAGGTGCTTACCAGCGGACTTTCGGCGGTGCCGTTCTTCTTTGCCTATCAACACCGCCTGCTCGATATCGACCTCGACAACGCCTCGGCCTGGCTCGTGCTCTTTGTCGCCGTGGAGTTCTGCTACTACTGGTTCCACCTGGCGTCGCACCGGATCCGCTGGCTGTGGGCGACGCATGCCGTGCACCACTCCGCGACACGCTTCAATCTGTCGGCCGCGGTGCGGCTGGGATGGACCGGCCAGTTGACGGGAGGGTTCCTGTTTTTTCTGCCGCTGGCGGCAATCGGATTCCACCCGCTTGCGATCGCTTTGATGCTAGCGCTTGGCCTGCTCTACCAGTTCTTCCTGCATACGGCCCTGCCTGTCGATCTCGGGCCGTTCGAATGGGTTCTCAACACGCCGGCCCATCATCGCGTGCATCACGCCTGCAATCAGGGTTGCCTCGACACCAATTATGGGTCGGTGCTGATCGTCTTCGATCGGCTGTTCGGAACCTTCGCGGAAGCCCCGCACGACGAAGTGATGCGCTTCGGCGTCAAGGGACGCGCGCCGAGCAATAACCCCATTGCGATCGCGTTCGGCGAATGGCGGCGCCTGGCCGTGGACACATGGCGCGCGTCGGGCCTCTGGCGCAAGCTCGGCGTTCTGTTCGGTCCGCCGTGAGGGGCTGCGCCAGCTCTTTCGTCATGGCCGGGCTCGTCCCGGCCATCCACGTCTTTCTACCCAAGTGCGGCAAAGACGTGGATGCCCGGCACAAGGCCGGGCATGACGAACCTTGAAGTCCGATTCCAATCGCTTTTGAGCCAGACTCCTATGGTGTTGGCGCTCAAATCCCCAGCACCATCTTGGCGATGATCTCGCGCTGGATTTCCGACGAGCCGCCGAAGATGGTGTAGGCGCGGCCGTTGAGATATTCCGGCACGATCGGCAGCATCTCCTCAGGCGTCGCGGGCGCGTGGTTCAATTTGTAGAACGGCCGCATCGGCTCGACGGCGAGGCCGTCATGTCCGATCACGTCGACGCCCAGGCGCGTCACGGCCTGGCGGATTTCGCTGACCCGCAGCTTGAGCAGCGACGACACCGCGCCGGGATTTTGTCCGGTCTGCAACGCCGAGAGCACCCGCAACTCGGTCATTTCCAGCGTATCGATGTCGATCTCGATTTCCGACAGCCGCAGGCTGATGTCGGGATCCTGCACGGCGCGGCCGGTCGCTTCCGATTCCGCGATCTCGGCGATGGTCTTCAGCGCCTCGCGCAATTTCGCCGAGGCGATGCCGGCGCCGCGCTCGAACTCGAGCAGATATTTGCCGTAGGTCCAGCCCTTGCCTTCCTCGCCGACGAGGTTGGCTGCGGGCACGCGCACATCGTCGAAGAACACCTGGTTGACCTCGTGGTCGCCGCCGATGGTCAGGATCGGGCGGATGGTGATGCCCGCGCTCTTCATGTCGATCAGGATGAAGGAGATGCCGTCCTGCTGGCGCGGGGTGTCGTTGGTGCGCACCAGCGCGAACATGCAGGTGGCGTGATGCGCATGCGTGGTCCAGATCTTGGTGCCGTTGATGATGTAATCCTCGCCGTCGCGCACCGCGCGGGTCTTCAGCGAGGCGAGGTCGGAGCCCGAGCCCGGCTCGGAATAGCCCTGACACCAATAGTCGTCTCCGGAGAGAATCCGCGGCAAATAATAGTCCTTCTGCTCTCGTGAGCCGAAGCCGATGATGACGGGGCCGACCATCTTCACGCCCATCACGTTGACATTGGGTGCGCCGGCACGGGCGCATTCGGCCTCGAAGATCCATCGTTGCGCCTGACTCCAGTCGGGTCCGCCATGCTCGACCGGCCATCCCGGCGCGCCCCAGCCCTTGGCGTGCAACGCCTTCTGCCAGGCGATGCCGATGTCGGGATCGGAGAACACCGACGGCGTCAGCGCCTGCGCGCGCTTCATCTCGGGCGTGAGATTTTCCGCAATGAAGCCGCGGACCTCGCTCTCGAAAGCCCGCTCTTCGGCACTGAAGGTGAGATCCATGGCGTATGCCCCCGATCAGGATGATAGCGCGCGCCCGCCAAGCGTGGCGTGGCGACGGATGTGATGCGGGCTGCCGCCGAACAAGGTCTCGAAGGCGGTGAGTCGCTTGAAATAGGCGCCGATATCGAGCTCCTCGGTGACGCCCATGGCGCCATGAAGCTGCACCGCCTGTTCGGCGACGAAGCGCGCGCATTTGCCGATCTTGGCCTTGGCGCCGGACGCCGCGCGGCCGCGCGCGACGGGGTCGGCTTCGGCAAACAGGGCGGCGCGCAGCGCGATCGAGCGCGCCTCGTCGCAACTCATCGCCATGTCGGCGAGCCGATGGCGGATCACCTGGTTGGCGGACAGCGGCCGGCCGAATTGCTGGCGCACCTTGGTATAATCGAGGGTGCGGTCGAGCAGCGTCTGCATGCGCAAAGCTGTCATTCCGGAGCAGGTTCACGAGGCAAAGCTCGAAATGACGAAAAAATTCTACAGCCCGTGCGGGACCGTTCTGATAGGTTGCGGCAAATTTTGACGGGAGATTGCGATGCGCAGAATATTGGCCGTGCTGGCGGCGCTGGCGACGTTGAGCCTGACCAATTGCGGTTACAACGCGATCCAGACCAACGACGAGCAGGTCAAGTCGTCCTGGTCCGAAGTCGTCAACCAGTATCAGCGTCGCGCCGATCTGGTGCCGAACCTCGTCAACACCGTGAAGGGCTTCGCGCAGCAGGAAAAGGACGTGCTGCTCGGCGTCACCAATGCCCGCGCCAAGGTCGGCAGCATCCAGGCGACGCCGGAAGTGCTCAACGACCCCGCGGCGTTCCAGAAATTCCAGGCGGCGCAGGGCGAACTCTCGAGCGCGCTGTCGCGACTACTGGTGGTGACCGAAAACTATCCGCAATTGAAATCGGATGCGCTGTTTCACGATCTAATGTCGCAGCTCGAAGGCACCGAGAACCGCATCACAGTGGCGCGCAACCGCTACATCAAGTCGGTGCAGGACTATAATGTCGGCATCCGGACCTTTCCGAACAATCTGACCGCGATGGCGTTCGGCTACAAGGACAAGCCGAATTTCTCGGTCGAGAACGAGAAGGAGATCTCGACGGCGCCGAAGGTGGATTTCAATCCCGCGCCGTCGAAATGACATCACGATGATGAACCCGGCACGGGGCATCCTCGTTGCGCTCTTCATGGTGTGGGCGTGCGCCGCCGCGGCGCAAGTCGCGGTGCCGCCGCTCACCGGTCGCGTGGTCGACCAGACCGCGACGCTCTCGAGCGACGACATCGCGACGCTGACGCGGACGATCAGGAATCTCGAGCTCCGCAAGGGCAGCCAGATCGCCGTCCTGATCGTGCCGACGACCCAGCCCGAGAGCATCGAGCAATTCTCGATCAAGGTTGCCGAGGCCTGGAAGATCGGCCGCAAGAAGATCGACGACGGCGCGCTGCTCGTCGTCGCCAAGAACGACCACAAGCTTCGCATTGAGGTTGGCTACGGCCTCGAAGGCGCGCTCACCGACGTCACCGCACGGCGCATCATCGACGAGGTGATCACGCCAAAATTCAGGAGCGGCGATTTCGCCGGCGGTATTTCGTCGGGCGTCGCGCGCATCATCGCGGTGATCGACGGCGAGCCGTTGCCGGCACCGGCGCCGGAAGCGTCTCACGGCCAGGATTTCGGCGACTGGATCGGCTTTTTCAATCCGATCAATCCGTTCTTCATTGTCATCGTTGGTGTCGTCGCCACCATCCTGCGCAAGGCGTTGGGCCGGCTGATCGGCTCGGCCGCAACCGGCGGCGCGATCGGCTGGCTCGCCTGGTATCTCCTGGGTTCGGTCGCCATTGCAGGCGCCCTGGGAGCGATCATTTCCGCTGTCACCTTTTTCGCCGATAGCATCTTTGCCGCGAGCATGATTGCGTCGCGTCAGTCCGGCGGCGGCTGGTCCGGCGGCTCGTATTCCAGCGGCGGCAGCAGCGATTGGAGCAGCAGCAGTTCCAGCGGCAGCAGCGACTCCGGCGGCGGCGGTGGCAGCTTCGGCGGCGGTGGCGCGTCGGGAAGCTGGTAGAATCCGGAGCTGGGGATACCATGGGCATCAGGCGCATCGGCAAACACCTCCTGGAGCATCGCTGGCGGGCCAGGCGCGTCTTCCCGCCGAACGTGCTCGCCGCGATCGGGCAGGCGATCAAGACCGGCGAGGCAACGCATGCGGGGCAGGTGCGCTTCGTGGTCGAAGGTGCGCTCGACGGTGCGCCGCTGTTGCGCGACCAGACGGCGCGCGATCGCGCGCTCGACATCTTCTCGAATTTGCGGATCTGGGATACCGCCGAGAACAATGGCGTGCTGATCTATCTCCTGCTCGCCGACCGACGGGTCGAGATCGTCGCCGACCGCGGCATCGACGCCAAGGTCGGTGGTGCCGGATGGGGCAAGATATGCCGCGATATGGAAGCAGACTTCGGCGCCGGCCGTTTCGAAGCCGGCGCGATCGGGGGTATCGAGGCGGTATCGCGACAACTGGCGGCGCATTTTCCGCCGCACGGCGGCGGGCGCAACGAGCTGCCGGACCAGCCGGTGGTAATCTAGGGTATGATATGGACTCCAAGGGGGTCGCCTTCGCGCAAAGCGGAGACTTGTCCTCTCCGTGACATCACGGGGAAACCGTTGCCCCGCAGTCGCATTTGACCTGTCATGTTACGGGGGAACCTGATCGCTTAACGATGATGGCACGAACCCTGCATATTCTGATCCCAATAGGGTATTCCCCCATCCTGCGAAGGTCATTATGCTCGTTACCCTTGTCGCCGTTCTCTGCAATGGCCAACTTTGTTTGGAAAAGGTCGTTACAACCAGTGATCAGTCGGGCATCACCATGGCTGCCTGTGCGGTCAACGCGCAAATCGGCATCGCCGATTGGCTTGCCAAGGGGCCGTATCATGAGTGGAAGTTACAGCGATACAAGTGCGTCATGGGCAAATACGTTCCCAAAAGCGAAGCGTGACACGCGCCGGCTTGGCTGATCGAGCGATCTGATCGGATCGGATGGCGCGACGAGTCCACATGTTTCCGCGAGCTCCGCGTTGCCGTCGCGGCAGCGTAGGACGGCGCGCCGCTGTTTGAAGCCGCGCATCTGCGATCCTTCGCACGAACCGGCGTCGCGCTTCCCGGCGCGACGCGACAGGCTAAAGCGAAAACGGACCTCCCGACCATCCGCATCCAGCGCGCCATGATCTGACATCGCATCAGCTGCGCTGCAAACCAAACTGGACGAAGGCAGTCCGTTGTGGCTTGTTACCCCAGCTGACATCGCGGTCGGCTAGCGCGAAGCCACCGCCGATCGGGAAAAGGTGCGAACGGATGCAGGCTGAAGCCATCGCGCAGATGCGCCGTCGGGTGGTGATTTCCTCGACCATCGGCAACGCATTGGAGTGGTTCGACTTCACGGTGTTCGGTCTGTTCGCGAGCGTGCTGAGCAAGCTGTTCTTTCCAGCCGACAATCCGAGTTCGTCGCTGCTGTTGACCTTCGCCACCTTCGGCATCGCCTTTGCGGCGCGGCCGCTGGGCGGACTGGTGTTCGGGCTCTACGCCGACAGGCACGGCCGCAAGAAGGCGCTGGTCGCGATGATCACGCTGATGGCGATCGGCACCGGCCTGCTCGGAGTCCTGCCGACCTATGGCACGATCGGCATCGCAGCTCCCCTGCTGCTCTTGCTGGCGCGCCTGATCCAGGGCTTTTCCGCGGGCGGCGAATTCGGCAGCGCCAGCGCCATGCTGATCGAGTTCGCGCCTTCCGGCCGGCGCGGTTATTACGGTTCATTCCAGATGGTGTCGCAGTCGGTCGCATTCAGCCTCGGCGCGGCGATGGCAGCGACCCTCAATCTGAGCCTGTCGGCAAGCGATTTTGCGAATTGGGGTTGGCGCGTGCCCTTCATCCTCGGCATCCTGATCGGGCCGATCGGCTGGTACCTGCGCCAGAAATGCGATGAGTCCCCCGAGTTCAAGGCTTATCTCGCGGAGAAGGCTGCGGCCGCGTCCGCGCGAATTGATCGCATCGTTCTGCCTGATCGCCGCGGGCACCTCGTTCAACTATGTCGGTTCGGTCTTCCTGCCGGCCTATGCGGCGACCGAGCTGAAATTGCCGCTGCTCAATGCGCAGATCGGGCTGCTCCTGGCGAGCCTCGGCATTGCCGGTTTGGCCGTGGTGTTCGGGGCGCTGTCTGACCGGATCGGCCGCCGCGCCGTCATCATGCCGGCGATGCTCGTCCATTGCGTCATCTTCTACGTCATGCTGCAGCGGCTCGTCGACGCGCCGACGACGGCGAACCTCTGGCAATTGCAGGTCATGGCTCTTCTCCTCGGCGCGGTGGCGGGCCCGATGCCGGCGTTCATGACCGAAATCTTTCCCGTCGGCGTGCGCTCGACCGGGGCGTCGCTGATGTATAATTTCGCGGTGATGCTGTTTGGTGGGCTGGCGCCGTTCATCAACACCTGGCTGGTGCAGGCGACCGGCGACAAGGCCGCGCCGGTGTACTACATCTTCTTCGCCGGCGCGGTCGGCCTGATCGGCCTGTCCGTCTACCGGGAGCGGACGTCGGAGGCCGCAATCGCATCCCAGCCGGCGCAATCGCCAGCTCCGCTGGCGCGCGACGTCGTCTAACTCAACCGAAAAATCTCTCCTGCCCGCGAGGATCTCATGCCCATTGTCAATCGTATCGCCGCGCTCACCGACGAAATGGCGGCCTGGCGCCACGATCTCCACGAGCACCCGGAACTTCTGTACGAGGTGCACCGCACCGCCGGAATCGTCGCCGACCGTCTGACGGAATTCGGCTGCGACGAGGTGGTGACCGGGATCGGGCGCACCGGCGTGGTCGGCGTCATCCGCGGCCGCGGCAACGATTCGGGTCGCGTCATCGGCCTGCGCGCCGACATGGACGCGCTGCCGATCGAGGAGGCGAGCGGCGTGCCCTATGCCTCGAAGACGCCGGGCCTGATGCATGCCTGCGGCCATGACGGCCACACCGCCATGCTGCTGGGCGCCGCCAAATATCTGGCCGAGACCCGGAATTTCGACGGCACCGCGATCGTGATCTTCCAGCCCGCCGAGGAAGGCGGCGCCGGCGGCAAGGCGATGGTCGACGACGGCCTGATGACGCGCTGGGGCATCCAGCAGGTCTACGGCCTGCACAACATGCCGGGCCTGCCCGAGGGTCATTTCGGAATCGCGCCCGGCCCGATCCTCGCCGCCGCCGATTCCTTCGAGATCATCGTGCACGGCAAGGGCGGTCATGGCGGCGCGGCGCCCCACCGGGCGATCGACAGCGTGCTGATCGGCGCGGAGATCGTCAGCGCGCTGCAGTCGATCGTGGCGCGCAACGTCGACCCGATCAAGACGGCGGTCCTGTCCACCTGCGTGTTCAACGCCGGCTCCGCCTTCAACGTCATTCCCCCGACCGCGACGCTCGGGGGAACGGTACGCACCTTCGATCCGGATGTGCGCGATCTGGTGGAGCGCCGCATCGCGGAGGTCGCCGACGGCATCGCGCGCGCCTATGGCGGATCGGCGGAGACGACATACGCGAGGAAGTATCCGGCGACCGTCAATCACGAGCGCGAAACCGCCGTTGCCGCCGAGGTCGCGCGCGATGTCGTGGGCGCCGAGCGCGTCGACGATCGCACCACGCCGCTGATGGGCGCCGAGGATTTTTCCTTCATGCTGCTGGAGCGGCCCGGCGCGTTCATTCTGCTCGGCATGGGCGACGGCCCCGATTGTCATCATCCCGCCTACAAATTCAACGACCAGATCCTCGGCCCGGGCGCGTCGTACTGGGTGCGCCTGATCGAGAAGACGATGCCGGCGAATTGACGCGGGCAGGGCCCGCGTGTTTCGCGAATTCAATTGACCTGACGATGCCGCCTCATGCGGGCAGAACGGATGAGCCGGATGGGCGGGGGCACGCGTCGGCTTTCCTCGCCCGACTATTCTGATCGCGCCATGTTATCGAGTGCCGTCACCTCCCAGCGAATATTGCCCGATGATTCCGACCATCACCACCGCCCGGCTGATCTTGCGTCCGCTCGAACTTGGCGACGCCGACGCCGTGCAGTCGACGTTTCCCAAGTGGGAGATCGTCCAGCATCTGGCCGCCCATGTCCCGTGGCCCTACCCGGCCGACGGGGCGCTGACCTTCATTCGCGACATGGTGCTTCCGGCAATGCGCGACGGAACGGAATGGCATTGGTCGATCCGCCCGCGGTCTTCGCCTGAGCGGTTGATCGGCGCAATCAGTCTCAGGGACAAACCCGACGACAACAGGGGTTTCTGGCTCGACCCCGCCTGGCACGGCCAAGGGCTGATGTCGGAAGCATGTTCTGCGGTCACCGAGTTCTGGTTCGAGACGCTCCAACGGCCGGTTCTCC
>WNGQ01005134.1_pt1 | contig 12867 bp, 11 predicted proteins | sample 5407661 | NCBI WGS metagenome assembly WNGQ01 (sample SAMN13153382, study PRJNA577476) | soil metagenome | isolation source: 60 cm soil or saprolite under Garry oak tree replicate 2 | place: USA:California | collected 2016-06-15
TTGGTGCTGTCGAGGCGACTGCCGCGCGTGAGATCGTCCAGCGCGCGGTCGAACTCGCGCACCGAGAGGTAGCGATGGCCGCGCCAGCGATACAGCACCGCGTCGTTCGGCGCGATCGTCAGTCCGCGCGTGAACGTCTCGATGGCTTCGCGGAACTGGCGTGCAGTGGATTGGGCGATGCCGAGCTGAACGATCCGCTCCACGCTCTGGGAATCGGCGGCGAGGGCGCTCTCGGCGCGGGCAATCGCGCCCGTGTCGCGTTGCGCGCGGTATTCGACGCCTGCCGCCGAGCGGTACTGGACCGACTGCCCGCCCGCGGGCGCGGTGGCGGCCACTGAGGCCGCCACCATGCCGTAGATCGAGCGTACCGTGCCGCCCATCGGGTGCAGCTACGTGGTGAGCTGGGCTACTTCAGGTACTGCCCTACGAAGTCCAGCACGTTCTCCCGGTCCATCCGGAACACGCCTCCGGTGCCGCCGCACGTCCCGTTCAGCCCGAACGAGGTCACGCCGGCGATCACGTTGCTCGTACCCAGGTAGTTCGGCCCGCCCGAGTCGCCGAAGCAGGTGCCGCCGGTGGACGCGTTGTTCGAGAGCAGCAGCGAGAAATCACCCACGATCCCGCCGTTGATCTGGATCAGGTGCGGCTCGGCGAACATGCGGATCCGCACGGCCTCGATGTGCACGGGGTTGATCTCCTGCAACCCGTAGCCCACCGCGGTGAACGTGGTCGCGCTACTCGGCTTCAGGGCGTCGAGCTGGTCCTGCGTGGGCAGCTTGCCGAACTGGCTGGAGGAGAGTTTCACGGCCTTGGAGAGCAGGACGACCCCCACGTCGTGCAGGAAGAACGCGCGCTCAGTGAAGAGCGGGTGGGAGTGCCACGCGGTGGCCTCGATGGTGTTAGGGCCGCCCGGGTTGGGATAGGTGGGGTCGTGCTGCACGTCGGCTTCATTGAAGATGCGGAGGCCCGAGAACTCGCCCGGCTCGCCGGCGCAATGGCCGGCGGTGAGCACGAGTTTCGGGGCGATGATGGTGCCGGAGCAGCGGAACGCCGGCTTGCCGGCGATGTCCATGATGATGAGGACGACGGCGGGATGGGCATTCCCATCGAGCGTGCCGTCGGTAATGAAGGATGGGCGACCCGGGTTTCTGAGGTCGCTGGGGACCCGGTCGCAGCTGAGCAGGGTGACGCAAGCGGCGGCCAGGACCGGGATGACGAGACGTGCTCTCATTGTTCCTCCTTGAGACCGGTGGGACGGGGGTTGCGATTGTAACGCTGAATGAGCGCATTGACCAGAGTGGACGAGGGACGCTTCTGCCCCCCCACGGGCGGGGGTGACAGGCCGGCAGAGGTCCTGCGAGGACCGCCGGGGGGTCCAAAAACTTGACCCCGTTCAGGAACGTGCTACGCGCGGTGATCCTCCACGATTCTGCGGGCAGGGGGGCCACAATGTCTTGGAGCCCGGGCAAGCGGGAGAGCACAACATCCTCATCGTGTTACCGGAAGGACCCCAAGCTGAACTCGGTCATCTCGGCTGCCTACAGCTTGGCGGGAGGGTGGGAGGCGGCGCTCAACCACCGCCGCACAGCAGGCTCCGCAGTCCCTGCCACGGGAATAGGAGGGTTAAGGCGACCGAATGTAGGGCGAGAAAGACCCAGGGAACACGAAGCTCAACGTCTGTGACCGGTAGGTACAACTTGGGATTCTTGCCTCGACCCACTTTCTCCCATTCGCGGTCGTATGGTCTGAGCGGAAGCGCCTGTTCGATCTCGTGAATTACTTCGAACTTTGCAGAGTTAAGGTTCTGGTAGGACCGCACCGTACGATACCATAAGTATGCCAGTACCATCCCCGCCGCTGCGACGAGGAAGAAGAGTTGACCTACACCGGAGTTCTCCTGCACGGTGCGGAGGTAGCCTAACAGCGCCACAATCGCTGTGTTGACGGTCAAGAAAAACGAGTTGGCGGTCTGCCGACGCGCACTAATCCGATCCGCCATTTCGACGTAGAGTTTATACTGCTCCAGGACCTGTTCGGTAGAAGGCGTAGATGCCTTGAGACTATTCTTCGTTCGCTCGTCTCGAAATGCGCTTCCGTCGTCGGCGCTGGACATTGGCTCTTTCACCGTCCTCCGGCAATGAGCGTTTTCAAGTTGTCCCACGTCCACTTGTACATTTTGTCGGACTCAAGGGCCGTCGTCGGCTTCGTGCAAGTCTTGTCGCTGCGACCGTACAGCAGGAAGTACGGCCTCTTTTCCTCGCGAGCGATGGCTAACTCAGCGGCCACGCCAGCAGCTTTGTGCGTTGCTTCGCCGCAGATGACGATGACGACGTCAATGTTGTCCATCCGCTGTCGTACCTTGTCCTTCCAGTTCCCAGTCAGCGGCTCCTTTAGGGACCGGTCCTTAATCTCGAACGGGGTATCCGGGTTTTGCGCCTGACCGACCAGGAGGTTCCTCAAATCTGCGTCGTGGTCAAAGTCGAAGCTGATAAAGACCCTTGGTTTTACCATCGTAGTCCTCTTTCCAAACCACACAAGCCGCAAGAAAGCGATTACCCTCTCCCAGTCGTCCATGACAGTCTTCAGGATCGTCTAGCAGCGGCACACTCGATTGCCGCGACGATTGCTTGAGTGGCCCACGGAGCAATCGGCGCTTCGACTTGCGATAGGACTGAAGGAGTTTTTCCGAACGTTTCCCTTATTCGCACGCCACACAAACCCTTGTGAAGCGACCACGCGGTTTCCAACTCCCAGTCAACCCATTCCCGCCATCCCGTTCCATTTCCAATCAGACAAACGATGACTTCGACTGCCCGAATGCGCTCTCGAAGCGCCTGCCGAATGTAGCGGCTTCGCTCGCTTCTAACGGGTTGCCTTGTCGCTTCCTCATTCAGGTCGAGAGCGACCCTCGGGTTGTCGATCATGAGGCGAAAACCAGCCACTCGGCGAAGGTCTTCAGCGTGAAAGGACAGGAATACAGAGCGGGGCGACGCGTGTCGAGCAGCCTGGCCCCGGTACGCGGTCAACAGTTGGGTCAGCGACTCAAAGCCACGGTCGTGGAGTAGATTGCTCAAGGTCATGTCAGCACGAGCATGAAGGTCAATGCCGTATTGACGCTCGATGCTCCTGACCAGAGTGTCCCCTCGCTTGCGCTGAAACATGCGACCTTGTGTGTCCGAGCCCCACGATGGAAGGAAGCCACGCGCCGTACAAGGGCGTTTTTGCGGCACGGAGGGGTCTGGATGCGACACGGGGGCCTCGCCAGGGCGCTCTGGGGGTGCAGGAGGCGGATCGAGCGGCGGTGACGGCCAGGGCCCAGTCGGGCCACATGACGAAACCCATGGGTGCGCTTCTCGCTGTCAGGGCCGCACCCACGACGCGCTGAACGGATCAACGCACCGTCAACGCCTTGCTGCCCCACGGTCCCTACGTGTCGCAAATTCGCCTGTCAGCGCCGCAAAAACGCCCTACTGCTCAGAGCGGCGGAGTCTTAGGTTGGATTTGCACGTCCACAGGAGGAAGAGTGGTGGGAAACGCCGTGCGGCGTGCTTATGGCCACTTGCGTGTAAAGTATGCGTTGAGCAACTGCCTTTGGGGGAGTTCTGGGCTTCTACATTCGTAAAGGCTTCAATTTCGGGCCACTTCGCCTGAACCTGTCGCGCTCCGGGCTCGGAGCGTCCATCGGAGTCAAGGGCTTTCGCATCGGCTCGGGGCCTCGCGGCGCGTATGTCCACGCCGGTCGCGGCGGTCTCTACTATCGGCAAAGCCTCTCGGGATCGCGTGGCTCTCTCGGCGGCGACTCGCAACGTCCCGCCCTACCCCAGCCCTTTGCCGACCCCCTTCAGCCTGTTGATAGTGGAGACGTGGGCCAGATGGTCAACGCCTCGGCGGCGGAGTTATTGGCCGAATTGAATCGTGTGGAAGGTCGAACACAGCTTGCCCCCTTCACGGGTCTTCTTCTAGCTGCAATAGGCGCTTTGGAGTTCTACCAACGGGTACCCGTTTGGGCTGGTGCACTGACGCTCATCGTCGGCGTGGTGTTGGTCATTTACACGAGACACCGAGACGTGACGCGCGGCACGGCGGTTCTTCAGTACAACCTCGACGGCGACGCCGAGGCGCGCTTCGACGCTCTGAAAAGCGCCTTCGCGCAATTCGCGGCCTGCCAAGGTCTCTGGCACATCGAAGCTTCGGGGCAGACAGACGACTGGAAACGGAACGCCGGGGCCACGGGGCTTATCCGGCGAACAGCGATTCGACCGGGGCTCGGGCTGCCCCGACGCATGGCAACCAACGTCGAGGTGCCCGTGCTACTCGCGGGTCGCCAACGGTTGTATTTCTTCCCTGACCAAATCCTTGTGTACGACGGCTCCCGAGTTGGGGCAGTTGCATACGCGGAAGTTCGCGCTACGGTCTTGCTGGACGCCTTCGCGGAAACCCAGCAAGTCCCGACCGACGCGAAGGTCGTCGGCAGCACATGGCGCTATGTCAACAAGAAGGGTGGCCCCGACCGCCGTTTCAACGACAACCGCGAGATTCCCCTCGTCCAGTACGGCAACTTACAGCTAGAAAGCGACTCGGGTCTCAGGGAGCACTTCGAATGCTCACGCCCTGAGACTGCGCAAGCGTTGGCTCAAGCCCTTGCAACGGCCCCGCTCGCCCCCGAGGTGAGGCGGCCCACCTCATGACCCCAGACGAACTCGAACACGCCCGGCGTGAATCCAGAGAAATGAGCGACACTCGGCTCGCGAAACTACTCGCGGACGGGCCGCAAGGCGTTCCGACTGAAGCGTGGGACGTCCTGGTCGCGGAAAGGGAGCGCCGCAGCCGCATACCTCCAAGGCTGCGTATTTCCGACACCACACCCTCCGAGCGGACGAATTCGTCGGGCGCTGCAAGCGACGAAGACCGATATCCAGCCCTTCGGATTATCGTCCTTCTGACGAAAGTCGCTGCCGTTCTCGTCTTTGCTGTCTCTCTAGTCGCGGCCTTCCTTAGCGTTGGCGCAGGGACTTCCTCTCTACTCGCTGTCATCGCGGCGGTCACACTCGGAGCGCTCGCCGCGCTCGGGCTTTGGGCGAGCGCCGAGCTCACGCAGGTGCTCATCGACATCGAGGCGAACACGCGGCGCCGTTCGTAACGGCCCCAGCCGGCCCGCTCACTTCGGAGGTGTGCCATGCGTCGCGCATTGTTTGGGATCCTCGGCCTTAGCCTCCTGGTTGTAGGAAATGCGGAAGGTCAGAAGAACTGCCGGAAAGGGATCCCCTGCGGCAACACTTGCATCGCGGCCAACAAGGTCTGTCACGTCGGGACGCCTTCCACCTCGCCGACTACATCACCCGCGCCCGCCAGCGACTCGACCGCATTCGCCCCGACGAACAACATGGCGTGGGTCGCTTCATCGCGAGGGCACACCTATTATCGGCGCGGATGTGGCACGGCGAACCATCTGTCGTCCGCAAACCGCATCTACTTCCACACGGAAGAGGAAGCACAGCGTGCCGGTTATCGCCGGTCAACATCACGCGGGTGCTGACAGCAGCCACACAACCGATCTCTCTACAACCGGAGAACCGCGTATGAATCGGGTGATCCACGACTTCTGCGTGATCTCGCTCGGTGTGGCGCTCTTATGCGGCGCAGCAGCGTGCGCCCAAGGGCCCGCGCCGGTAGCAGGCACCTCCGCATCTCCTCCTCCTGCGACCAAGCTTGAAGCCTTCAAGCCAGCAGCTGGAACTGTCGTTACGGTCGGATACACGGAGTTGGGCACCGTCTCGGGCAGCCCTTCGGGCACCGTCTCCGTTGACGCACGGGAGCTACGTGATGCAAAAGGCGATCTAGTTCGGGGCGTCGTCGTAGGAGTGACCAAAGGCGAGTATCAGGAGGAGAGGGCGTTCATTGATACCGATGAACTGCCAGACTTGCTCAAGGGGATGGATGCCCTGTTGAGCGTTAAGACGAATCCGACGACGTACGAATCCTTTGAAGTGCGCTACACCACGAAGGGTGAACTGCAGCTCACGGCGTTCAACAGCGGTAGTAAAATCAGTTACGCCGTGGAGGCAGGGCGGACAACACATGCGAACGCGTTTACGGATGAGAACGGGTTCCGAAGGCTGCGAGCGATGTTCCAGGAGGCAAGCCAGAAGCTAGGCACACTAACTGCCAAGGACTGAGCCTCGCCGTCTCTCTACATTTCGGGAGAATTCTCAATGGAACGACGAATCGCAGTCCTAGTGATCGTCTTTCTCGTGGCAGCTGCAGACCGCCCCCGAGCGAGGTTTGCAGACTCGTTCCTGTCTGATGGTTGTCCTGAATTGACCCGAACACGACGAGGCTCCCGACCGCGAGACGTGCGGACGCGACGGATGCTGAGGAAGGGAAGTGGAGAGGTTTCCTGCTTTTACTCGCGCAGCACGAAGCTATTGTTGCGGCGCTTCAAGATCCGGGCAGGGCCCAGGAATTGATGGTCAGTGAGCGATTCGGTGCGCCCAGGCCGGCCTCGGGACTCGCGGAGTCTCGGCGGTGGGTTCAGGCACGCTGCGATCCCCTCCCACCAGTCGACGGATGCTCGCGGATTTCGAAACTAGTTTTACGAGTTGCGGGTCGAACTGACGTCCCGCAAATGTTTCTAGCTCCTCTATCGCGCGAGACAGAGGCATCGCACGACGGTATGGCCGATCAGTCGTCATGGCATCAATGGTGTCAGCGATCATAATGATTCGCGCGCCCATCGGTATATCGGTGCCTGCCAAGCCGTCGGGGTACCCCGATCCGTCGAAATTCTCGTGATGGTGCCGAATCATGGCCTGGACCGATCCACGAAGTCGGGTCGCAGTCTCGACGAGCTGCGCACTCCGGGTTACGTGAGTCCGCATTATCATCCGCTCTTCCGGAGTCAGCTTGCCCTCTTTGCGTAACAACGGTGCGAACTCTTCGTAAATCTTTCCGACGTCATGAAGAAGTGCGGCGCTTTTGATTTCATCCAACTCATTTGCGGACAATCTCAATTCACGCGCAATGGCCAAAGCGTACTCCGAGACTCGTCGCGAGTGACCAGACGTGTAGGGGTCCCGTGCCTCCATGGACTTGACCATCAACTCGAGCTTTTCTTCAAGCTCCCCCTGCAACTGTAGGTTCATTTGATACAGCTGTCGCAACAGGAATAACGGGAACACCAGAACAGCGATCCCCAGCAACTGCAACTTTACGTAGAGAAAGACCAGCAACGCCGCAAGAGTACTGGAGAATAGGTCGGTCCCAATCGCGTCTTTGCCAATCCGGCCCCATGCTTCTCGCACGGAAAGGCCGTTGCTCAGCGAGACAGCGAGGGAGACGCTCCCCTTGTTGACGACGAAGAACGTCACAACGAGACCGACAAACGGAACCAGGGTGAACTCGAATGATTCGAGGCTAACCGAGCCCCCGAGTCGCGAGTAGACCAGCGATGCCAGACCAGTGGCGAGCATGTACTGCGCGGTGTTGAATGCCACCCGGACAGCAGGCTTGTGACGCACAAACAGGTCGACGACTAAAGCGGTAACACCTGCTATCACCATCGGCCAAGGATGGCGGAACAATGCTACAGACGCGATGAAGGGAATGAATCCGACCGACGTGTTTACCTTCGCAACAGGGAGTTTGAACGAGAGCGAGTCGCTGACGATTCCAATGATCGCGAAGGTCGCCAGCGCGTTCCAAAATCTCGATGGGAACGGCGCCGGTAACTCCCACGCCAGACCAAAGAGCAAGTAGAGGCTAGCAGCCGCTACAACACCAACCAGCAGGTACGTCTGCGCATTCTCGCGTTTTTGACCGCGGTTGTCACTCATCGCAGATCGTCTTCCGCTCGTGAAGAAGGGAAAGGGCCCCTTAATCGGTCCGCTACCAGCTGACGAGTCCCATAAAAAGCGCAGCAAGGAAATGCAACATTGAGCGTCACCCCCTTCTGGAGACTGCGAGTCGCAACGATCGACCCACCAGGAGTGGCACGCCTCGCTATGGCGTACCCGACGCTCCGCTCGTCAACTTTTCGCTCAGCTCCGCTCGGTAGTAGCGGTGACCAGGGGCCCCTTTTGTCGATTTGTCCCTATATGGCTCGCCGGCTCCCAATTGACCCGACGCAGCCGAAAATCCTTCAATCCGTTGTGAAGCCTACGCCGCCTTGCGCCGCCGCAACGCCTCCCGCATCGCATCCACCACCGCCGGCATGCCATCCGACTTGTTGAGGATCACTTTCACCCCCATCTGCCGCAGCTCGACGGCCGCCTCCGCCGGCATCCCCCCCGTCACCACCATCACCTCGGCGTCCAGCCGCCGCCCCGGCTCGAGCAGCCGCTGGATCACCTGCGACGCGTTCAGATCCGGCAAGCTGTAGTCGAGCACGATCAGCGACGGCTGCACCCGCCCGATCTCGAGCAGCGCGTCCACCCCCGTCGCCGCCTCCACCACCTCCAGATCCAGATCCGAGCGCTCGATCGTCAACACCAGCGCCTTCAGGTAGCCCGGGTCGTCGTCCACCACCACCACCACATCGTGGCCGTTCCCCCCATCGAGCTCCGGGGGCACTCCCATTTCGTGCGCCTTGAGGAACGCCGTCAGATCCTCCGCCTCCACACGCCGCCGCCCCGTCGGTGTCTTGTGCCCCTTCAGCAGCCCCTGGTCGATCCAGTTCGCTACCGTCGCGGGTGAGACCTGACAGACGCGCGCCACGCGCTGCGTGCCCCAGTATCGCTTGTGCTTTGGCAAACTCACAGAACCCCAAATAAGGCCAAAATGGGAAGTGCGCAAGGGGGGATGTGGAATGCCTGCAACAGCCGAGGGGCAATACTACATAAACGATTTAATTACAACACGTTGGAAGGAGTGTCACTGCCACTGTCAGCGACGTCTTACCGCCGCGCGTCAGTCCATCTGTTGGTTGCATCCAACACCGCCAGCACCGCGCTCCGCTCGGTGCTTTCCCTGATCTCGCACGTCCCGGTGAGCAGCTGCGCCTCGCGCCCGCCCAGCCCATGCACCGCGACGAGCACGAACTTGCGGTCGAACGCGTCGATGATCGTAGCCCCCTCGAGCGCGATGGAGTTGTCCGGCATCAGCTGGTCCAGGCACGACGACGCCGCCCGCGCCGCCGCCTCCACCCGGTTCCGCACCGTGTCGGTCCCCTGCTCCTCCGCCTCCGCCTCCTTCCCCTCGAACGACAGCTTCACCCGCACGATCACGCGCTGCGGCCGCTCCGAGGGCCGTACCTCGAGCCCCTGGAAGATGACCACCCGCTTCTTGGCGCGGGTGCGCACCGCCTCATCCTGCATCTCTTCGATCGGCCGCACGTCGGCCGTCTGCGCCACGCTGATCTTGCGGTGGTCGATCTTCAGGCCCAGCTGCGCCATCAGCGCCGACTCGATGTTGCGCACCACCTGCTTCGCCTGCTGGTCGCTGGTGGTGAGCACGTGGATCTCGCTCACCTCGCCCAGCGGGGTCACCACCACCCGGGCGGAGAGCACGCCGGTGAGGCTGGTGATCAGGTTCTCGGCGCGCTTCACCCCCCACGGGTCGGGCGCCTGGGGCGGGGGGGTCAACGGGATCGCATCGCGGTTCTCCGCGCCTTCGGGATTGGAAGGTGTCACGCTCCGCGTTCTCCCGTCGCCACCTGGTTACGCCCCGAGGCCTTGGCGCGGTACAGCGCGCGGTCGGCCGCCACGAGCACGTCTTCCGTCTCCGGGCCCCGTCCCGGCACGAACTCCGCCACCCCCACGCTCACCGTCACCAGCCCCTCGGGGTAGCCGAGCGTCCGGCCCATGCCCTCGACGGTGGCCCGCACCTTGTCCGCCACCCCCAGGGCCCCATCCACCCGGGTGCGCACCAGCACCAGCACGAACTCGTCGCCGCCGTAGCGCGCCGCCAGGTCGGTGGTGCGGATGTGCGCGGTGCATTCCCGCGCCGCGCCGCGCAGCACGTCGTTCCCCGCCTCGTGGCCGAACTCGTCGTTCACCTTCTTGAAGTTGTCCAGATCCACGAACAGCACCGCGAATGGATCGCCCGTACGATCGCTCCGGGCGACCTCGGAGGCGAGGCGGTCGCGCAACACCCGGTAGGTGGCAAGGCCGGTGAGCCCGTCTACGGCTGCTTGAAGCTGCGCCGCGCGGGCCTGCTTGTCGAGATAGGGGGGGCACGACCGGAGCGTCGTGCGTCCCAGCGCGGCGGCGTCGGCGAACGCCCGGCACGTCGCGTACCCGCACGCGCCGCAGTCCCACGCCTTGCCGTTGGGCGCGAGCCCGATCTCCTTCAGGACGGCTTCCACCGCTTCCGTCTGCGGCCGGTGGCCGTTCTTGGAGATCGGGAACGACTCGCCGACCTTCACCCCGCGCGCCACCGCTTCCTCCACCACCGGCGCGCGCGACCGCGCCGGCTCCGTCGCCCCCACGATCTCACGCCGGCGGAACAGCTCGTCCCGCGGACCGAGCAAGGGGTGGTCGAGACATCCCTCGCACGGCAGGATGTCCACGAAGCCCAGGTCCAAACGATCCACCGCCACCGCGTGCGCGATGGCCCCAAGGCCGCTCAAGCCCCGGACCTTACGGAACCGGCGGCTCGCCTGCGTCTCCTCGAGCAGCACCTCGAGCGGCAGCCCGCCCGCCATGCTCAGGTGCCGTCGCCGCTCCTCCGGGACGCGGGTGAAGTACTCGGCCTGCTCCGAGAGCACGATGCCGCGCCGCTGGAACAGGTCCGCCAGCTCCTCGAACGTGATGGCCGCGTCCACGTCGGGCCCGCCCTCGGTGAGGCACACCCCGGCGTACACGACCGGCGTGCCCACGCCGTACAGCTGCTTCAGATAGCGCGCCTCGGCGGCGATGGGCGTCGCCACCGGGGCCAGGTAGGGGATCAGCTCGGGGTATTGCGTCCGCACCGTCTCCACTATCACCGGGCAGGTGCTGCGGATCATCGTGCCCCAGTCGCCGTCGGCCCAGAGGTCCAGGTACTCCCGCGCCACCAGCTCGTCGCCCAGCACGCCGCGGTGCACGGTGCGGAACCCCGCCGCGTAGCAGGCGTTCACGACCTGATTGGGAGCCGCGGGATAGAAGTAGGCGGCGCACTCGACCGACAGGATCAGCGCGGCCCGGCCGGCGAGCGCCAGCTCCAGGGCGCGGGACACGTCGCCCAGCGCCTCGATCGCGTCGTGCGGGCACGCCGGGAGGCACAGCCCGCAGCGCGTGCACGCCTCATCCACGATCCGCACGATCGCGCCTTCGACCGCCACCGCGTCGGCGGGACACACCCGTACGCAGGCCATACAGGCCACGCACGAGTCGGGTTTGATCTTAAAGTCCACGAGACAGCCGGCCGGGGCGCTGCGGCTCTCCGACAAACGTCCAGCAAGGGCGCCGTAACATGGACGCCCGAGCACTGCCTGTCAATAGGCGCACGGACGACAACCCTTTGGTGGAGCGTGATTTAGGCGAGGGCGTACGCTTTCAATTTGCGGTACAGGGTGCGCTCGCCGATGCCCAGCACCTCGGCCGCCTTGCGACGATTACCCTGCGTCTCGCGCAACGCCGCCTCGATCGCTGCCCGCTCCACGTCCGCCATTGTCATGCCGGGACGGTACACCACGTCTGCCTCGCGCGCCGCCTCCGCCGCGCCCGACGTAACTGCCGCGCTAACTCCAGACCCGGGGCCTACCTCGATGACCTCGACGTGCGGAGGCCGCTCCTCCAGGCGTCGCCGCAGCTCTTCAACCTGTAACTTAAGCTCCACAAGACTGCGGAAAATGAACTCCAACTCCTGAGCGCCGGCGCCCCCTGGCCCTCCCGACCCACCTACATCGCGGCCCGGACCGACCAACCGCATCGGCAGCATGCTGCCGTGCTCCCGGATGTCCCTCGGGATATCGCTCGCGCGGATTTCTCCTTCAGGCGCGAGCACCACCATCGACTCGATGAGGTTGCGCAGCTGGCGGATGTTCCCGGGCCACTCGGCGTCCACCAGGATCTGCAGCGCCTCGGGCGTGATGCCCCGGAAGGCACGGTCGTGCTGGCGTGCGAACTCGGGCGTGAAGCGCCGCACCAGGAGTGGGATGTCGGTCTTGCGCTCGCGCAGCGGCGGCAAATAGATGTAGAGGACGTTCAAGCGGTAGAACAGGTCGTCGCGGAACCGCCCCAAGGCGACTTCTTCCTTGAGCGACTTGTTGGTGGCGGCGATGACCCGCACGTCCACCTTGATCGCCTGGGTGCCGCCCACGCGGAAGAAGGTCCGGTCCTCGAGCACGCGTAGCACTTTCACCTGGGTGGCGGGCGCCATCTCCCCGACCTCGTCGAGGAAAATGGTGCCGCCGTCGGCCAGCTCGAACCGGCCCAGCCGCCGCTCGGCGGCGCCGGTGAACGCCCCTTTTTCGTGGCCGAACAGCTCGCTCTCGAGCAGCGTGTCCGGGATGGCGGCGCAGTTCACCGCGATGAACGGCTTGGCGCGGCGCGGCGACAGGTCGTGGATCGCCCGCGCCACGAGCTCCTTCCCCGTGCCCGACTCTCCTTCGATCAGCACCGTGGAGGACACGGGCGCCATCTGCTCGATTTTCACGAGCACTTCCTGGATGGCGGGGGATTCGCCGATGATCCCGGTGCGCTGCTGCAGCTTGCGGCGCTCGATCAGGCGGCGCACCGTCGCGGCCACCTCGGCCGGGTCGGCGGGCTTTTCGAGATAGCCGGTGAGACCGAGCCGGCGGGCCAGGCCCTTGGCATCGGGCTCGGTCTCTTCCACCAGGCCGAGCGTCGAGACCGAGCGGTCGCGCGCCAGGGTGAGGAGCTGCGCGGCGCCGGACTCGTGCAACCCGCCCGTCACCACCACGCAGTCGGGCGGTGGATCGCGGCGCAG
>WNGQ01011647.1_pt1 | contig 12867 bp, 10 predicted proteins | sample 5407661 | NCBI WGS metagenome assembly WNGQ01 (sample SAMN13153382, study PRJNA577476) | soil metagenome | isolation source: 60 cm soil or saprolite under Garry oak tree replicate 2 | place: USA:California | collected 2016-06-15
TGCCACCCGGGCTGAAGCCGAGCGCGACGCCGGGGCCGCGGCGCGCGCGCCGCGCGGGCGCGACGGTGCGGTTTCCGCGGGAGCGGGCGTACCCTGCCTTTCTGCTCCGGGCGGCCGAGCTGAGCTTCGAGCTGAGTGGTGGCAGCGGCGGCGGCGCCACCCGGACGTTCGCGGCACGCTTGGCGGGGCTGACGAGCGATCCCACGCTGTACGGGCGACCCACGACCCTCGACGCGTCGGCCCCCGGCGTGCAGGCGGCTGCGCTCGTCGACCACGTGCGCTCCACGCCGCGCGACACCGCGGCCGCCAGCATCACGGGCGTCGCGCTGCGCGGTTTCGCGCTCCCCTCGCTGCCCGTCCGGCTTGACCCGGGGCAGGGCACGGTCTCGCTCAGCTTGGCGCTGGTGGGCGACAGCGTGCGGGCGCGCTGGAGCATGCGGTCCGAGCGTGTCCACTGGACGCGCGACTCGGCGACCGCGCCATCGCAGCTGGGCGATATCGTGTGGCGCGTCGTCTCCGGCGTATCGACCGTCGACGTCGCGGCGAGTCTGGACGGCACGCTTGCGCGCCCACGGCTCGCGGTGGGGTCGAATCTCGACCGCGTGTTGGCCGAGCGGGTCCGCGCGGTCGCGGGCGAAGCGATCGCCGGCGCCGAGCGGCAGTTGCACGCCCGGGTAGACAGTGTCGCCGAGCGGCAGGGCGCGCCGGTGCGCGCCCAGGTCGCCGCGCTGACGACGGACGTGACCCAACGCGTCAGCGGTCAGCGGGCCCTGCTCGACCAGGCGCAGCAGGCGCTCGAGCAGCGGCTGCGGGAGCTCACCCGCGGGCTGCCGGGCGTGCGGCTGCCGTGAAAGCGAGGTTCATCGGGCGCGGCTGAAGCCGCGACTCGTTGGTCGCGGCTGAAGCCGCGACTCGGCCCTGCCGCTGAAGCGGCGTCAGTTCACTGACAGGGCCGAGCCGCGAGTTCACTCGCGCACTCGAGGGGGGTCGATCTCGTGCCGTGCCACGTCTGCACCTCGGTGCCGGTCTCAACCAATCTCATTGCGGCGGCATCGTAAGTTGAAGTGACCGACCTCGTCCGACAGGCGCAGCAGGGCGACCAGGCCGCGTTCCAGTCGCTCTACCGCGAGCACGTGGGGCGGGTGTACGCGCTGTGCCTGCGGCTCACGGCCGACGCCGCCGAGGCCGAGGAGCTCACGCAGGATGCGTTCGTCCGCGCGTGGGAGCGGTTGGCGACCTTTCGCGGCGAGAGCGCGTTCTCTTCCTGGTTGTACCGCTTGACGGTGAACGTCGTCTTCATGAGTCGCCGGGCGGCGCGGCGCCGCGCGCAGCGGGTGTTCGCGGCCGACGACCCGGGCGCGCTGGAGCGGCCGGGTCGCGAGTCGAATCCGGGGGTCGGGCTCGACCTCGAGCGGGCGGTCGCCGCGCTGCCGCCCGGAGCGCGGGAGGTCTTCGTGCTGTACGACGTGGAAGGATACCGGCACGAGGAAATCGCCGAGCTGACGGGCATCGCCGTCGGGACCTCGAAGGCCCAGCTGTTCCGGGCGCGTAGATTGTTGCGGGGGATGCTGGAGTCATGACGGAACACGAGAACCCGCCGGAGTTTCGCGAGCTGCTCGACCGAGCCGCGCAGCTGCCCAGGAGCATCGAGCCGCCGCACGACCTCTGGCCAGCGATTGAAGCGCGCATTGCCGGGAAGAGGCCGGGGACGGGGGAAGGGGGAAGCGGCTGGGTGCCCTGGCTCGTGATCCCGCTGGCGGCAGCGGCGGCGCTTGCGGTGCTGCTGCTCGGCCGACGCGGCCCACCGCGTCCAGGTGAGGCGTGGGAGGTGACGCGCGTGGCGGGTGTGCCGCTCGTCGGCACCACGCCACTTGGCGCGACGGGCGCGCTCAAGGTCGGCGACTGGCTCCAGACGGACGATTCGTCGCGCGCCGTGATCCTGGTGGGCGACATCGGCCATGTCGAGGTCAAGCCCGGCACTCGCATCCGGCTGGTCCGGGCGCAGCGCACCGACCATCGCCTGGCGCTCGAGCGCGGCGAGATCTACGCCACCGTGGACGCGCCGCCCCGATTGTTCTTCGTCGACACTCCCGCCGGCACCGTCGTGGATCTGGGGTGCGCCTATACGCTCGCCGTGGACTCGAGCGGCGACGGTACGATCCGCGTGTCGGCTGGATACGTGGAGTTCGACTGGAGCGGCCGCCGCTCCATCGTGCCGCTCGGGTTCCGGGCGGAGACGCGTCGCGGATTCGGCCCCGGGACGCCGTACGCGGAAGACGCGCCTCAGGCGCTGCGGCGCGCGCTGGCGGCGTTCGACTTTGCCAGCGGTGGGGCGGAGGCGGTCCGCCAGGCACTCGCCGCCGCGCGGCCGGAGGACGCCGTCTCGCTGTGGCACCTGCTGGGGCGGGTGGATCCGGCGCTGCGGGCGGGGGTCTACGACCGGCTCGCCACGCTGGTACCCCCGCCCGCCGGCGTCACCCGCCCGGGCGCGTTGCAGCTCGACCGGGCGCCACTCGAGACCTACTGGAACACCATTCGCCGGATCGCCTGGCGTAGGACCATCCTCAAGGGCATTCGCGATATCGATCCCCGCACCGGCATGGCCCGGTGACCCGCGTCGCTGCCGCGCTCGCTGTCGCTCTCTGGAGCGGCACGGCGTTGGGGCAGGAAGTGCCCGAGCGCACCGCCGATCTCCGCGTGGAAGTGGTGGCCCGGGGCCTGGACGATCCGCTGTACCTCACCGCTCCCCCGGGGGACGCCCGGCGCTTCGTCGTGGAACAGGCGGGACGCATCCGGATCATCAGGGCCGGCCAGGTACTCGCGACGCCGTTCCTCGATCTGAGAGACTCGGTTGGCGCGGGCGGGGAGCGAGGGCTGCTCAGCGTCGCGTTCCACCCCCAATTCGCCCGCAACGGCTGGCTCTACGTCAACTACACCGACAAGCACGGTGACACGCGCGTGAAGCGCTTCACGGTGAGCGCCGATCGCGATCGCGCCGATCCCGCCTCGGGCAAGCAGATCCTGTTCATCCCGCAGCCGTACGCGAACCACAACGGCGGGCTGGTCATGTTCGGCCCGGACGGCATGCTGTACATCGGGATGGGCGACGGCGGCTCCGGCGGGGACCCGCACCGCAACGGCCAGAACAAGCGCACCCTGCTCGGCAAGCTGCTGCGCATCGATGTCGACCACGGCGATCGGTACGCGATTCCTCCCGACAACCCCTTCGTGGGCGCAGCGGACGCGCGACCCGAGATCTGGGCTACGGGGCTGCGCAACCCGTGGCGCTTCGCGTTCGACCGGGCGACGGGACTCCTCTATGTCGCGGACGTCGGGCAGAACCTGTGGGAAGAACTGGACATCGTCCCGGCGAGCCGGGGCGGGTTGAACTACGGCTGGAACGTGATGGAGGGGGCGCACTGCTACGAGGCAGGGGGTTGCGACACGACCGGGCTCGTGCCGCCCACGCTCGAGTACGACCACTCCTACGGCTGCTCGATCATCGGGGGATTCGTGTCGCGCGGCCGCGCGTCCCCCTCGCTCGACGGTCAGTATTTCTTCTCCGATTACTGTCAGGGCTGGCTGCGCAGCATCACCTACCAGAACGGCCGCATCACCTCGCGTACTCTGTGGAAGGTCCCCCGACTCGGCCAGGTGCTGTCGTTCGGGGAGGATGCGGCGGGGGACATCTACGTGCTGTCCGATAATGGGAACGTGTATCGCATTAGCGAACGCTAGACTTCCTTCGTGATGCGCGAGTAAACTCGCGGCTCGGCACTGCCCGTAAACGGGCGTATCGGGTTCCGGGCCGCCACTTCATCCACGACTCCGCGGGAGGGTCGCGAGTGAACTCGCGGCTCGGCCCTGCCCGTAAACGGGCGTTTCGGGTTCGAGATCACGCCGGTTTACCGGCTGTGCGAGCCGCGGCTTCAGCCGGACTCCTCGGGCCGCCACTTCATCCACGACTCCTCGGGAGGGTCGCGAGTGAACTCGCGGCTCGGCCCTGTCAGTGAACTGACGCCGCTTCAGCGGCAGGGCCGTGCCGCGGCTTCAGCCGCGGACCACGTGGACTCAAACCCCGTCGCCCCCACCGGCATCCCATCAGCAACCTATTTCCAGGAGTCGCCCATGTTCTCCCGCATCCGTTCTCTCGGCCTCGCCGCCGCGGTTTCAGCGCTCGTTGTCGCCCCCGCCCTCGCCGGGCCGCCGTGGATCTCGATCGAGCTGCCGGTGAACCCCTACGACCAGTCGATGCGCGGCGCCTTCCTGCTGGTGCATGCGTTCCACCACGGCACGCCGACGGGGTACATCGTCACCGGGACCGCCGAGGGGATCGTGAACGGCGAGCGGCGCTCGATCAAGCTCGAGTTCAGCGAGACGTCGCGTGACGCCGTGTACGCCCTCAAGCGGATGTGGCCCAGCGAGGGGGTGTGGACGCTCGTGATCAAGGCGAACCAGGGTGCGGACGACGCGGCCACGGCGGTGATCGAGCTCGGGCCGCAGGGCGAGGTGACTTCGGTCCGTGTACCCACGATGCAGCGGGGTAGCTGGACCGTGCCCGCGCCGGTTTCGCTCGCGGATATCGACACGGCACTCAAGGCTCGGGCCGAGCAGCTCGCGCGGCGTTAGTGAGCTGCACTTCCCGACCATGATCCCGTCTGCGGTCCTCACCCCCTCATCCCCTCTCCCTTCGGGAGAGGGGAAACTCAACCCGACCTTCGTTCCCCCTCTCCCGTAGGGAGAGGGGGACAGGGGGTGAGGACCCACACGGAGAGGGGATCAAGAGGTGAGGCTGCTGATGGTTTCTATTGCTAATGGCGGCTTGACAAGTGCCGGTCGGCGGGTATGCGTAAGGGCGACGATTGTGCCGTCCCTCTCTCACCCTGGTGTACGGAGGCGCTCATGCGCAGACACGTCTTGTTGGGCGGATTGACACTCGCCGCGCTGGTGGCGGTCGGGAGCTGCAGCGACGACGTCGGGCCGACCACGAACGAGCGGTTTGTAGCGACCCTCTCCGGTGCAAACGAAAGCCCGGTCGTGACGACGTCGGCAACTGCGACGGCGGAGTTCACCGTCTTCAACGATGTACCCGGCATCTTCTTCAAGCTGAACGTGACCGGGCCGTTTACGGACAGTGTGACCGCTGCGCATATTCACGGTCCCGCCGACCCGGGCGTGCCCGCCGGCGTCATCGTAAACCTCTTCACTGGCCCGAACGCGGGCCCTGCCATCACCGGAACGCTCGCGGAGGGCGTGTTGCCAAGTCCCAGCCGCATCACGTTCGATTCGGTTCTGGTGCTCCTCCGGGCGGGCAAGGCATACGTGAACATCCACACCAAGACCAACGCGGGCGGCGAAATCCGGGGGCAGATCGCGAAGCAGTAACGGTATCATGGGGGCGGGATGTGGCACCCGACGTTGTCGGGAACCACAACCCGCCCGCTGTGTTCTGTTGGGATCGATGATTCGTTTTACAAACGGCTACGGGGGAGGCGCGCATGGCCGTCGTTCGTTGGACTCGGCTGTACACGCTCAGCGTGGGGTTGTTGGCGTTGGCCTGCGGCGGCGGTGGCGGCGGCACGACGCCCCCCGGCCCGCCTGCCGACCTCGTGAAGAGTGCGGGAGACGGTCAGAACTGGTACTTCAACAACCCGCTGCCGACGGCCTTGAGCGCGACCGCGGTGGACGTGGACGGTCGGGCCGTGCCCGGCGTGGTCATCATGTGGGCGGTGGCGTCCGGAGGCGGCACCGTGACTCCGACACAGAGCACGACCGACGCGAACGGCGTCGCGACCACGACCGATTCGGTCGGCGGCTCGACCATCCAGATCGTCAGTGCGACCTTCACCGGTCCGGCGGGCCCGGTCAGCTTCACCGAGCACGCCACTACGCCGCCGACGTCGGCAGCGGTGAGCGTGAACGACAATGTCTTCAGCCCCGCCAGCGCGGTGATCAAGACGGGCGGAACCGTCACTTGGACCTGGGCGGGGTCCCCCCTCGTGATCCACAACGTAACCTACACCGGCGGGCCCACTCCCCGGCCGGCGAATGGACCCAATCAAGCTGGCGGGAGTGGGACGTTTCAGAGCACGATCACCACCGTCGGGAAGTACGACTACACCTGCACCAACCACGCGGGGATGAACGGCACGGTGACGGTGGTGAACTAACAAACCACTGCGTGGTGCGTGGTATGTGGTTCCTAGCGGTGCGAACCGAACAGGCGGATCGCATCCTTAACCAACCACGCACCACTCACCACGCACTCAGCTGTTAAGCCAGCTTCCCGATCGGGAGCTTCCTCACCCGCTTCCCCGTCGCCGCGAAGATCGCGTTGCACACCGCGGGCGCGATCGGCCCCACCGACGGCTCGCCGATGCCGCCCTGCTTGTCGCTGCTGGGGACGACGTGCACCTCGACTACGGGCATCTCACTCAGACGCAGCATCGGGTAATCGGTGAAGTTGCTCTGCTTCACCCGGCCGCGCTCGATGGTGATCTCGCCGTACAGCGCCGCCGTCAGCCCGTACACGATGCCGCCCTGGAGCTGCGCCTCGATCTGTCCCACATTGACGGTCGGCCCACAATCGACCGCACACACCACGCGGTGCACGCGGACGTTGCCGTCGGGCGTCACCGAGACCTCGGCCACCTGCGCGCACGTGGTTGGCGCCCATTCGGCGAGCGCGATGCCGCGCCCCCGTCCGGCCGGCAACGGCGTGCCCCAGCCCGCCTTCTCCGCCGCCAGCTCGAGCGTCCGCAGGTGGCGCGGCTTATCGGCTAGCAGCGCGCGCCGGAGCTCGTAGGGGTCCTTGCCTGCGGCCACCGCCACTTCGTCGAAGAAGCACTCGGTGACAAACGCGTTCTGGGAGATGCCCACCGAGCGCCAGAAACCGCGCGGGATCGGCAGCAGATCCACCGCCACTTGATCCACCACCACGTTCGGGATGGCGTACGGCAGGTTCGCGGCCCCGTCGATGAGCGTGCGGTCGATACCCTTGTCGAGCGGCCCGAACTTGAGGAGGATGGGCGGCGCCACGATCCGATGCGTCCAGGCGACTGGCGTGCCCGCCGCGTCCAGGCCGGCTGCGAACGCGTTGTAGGTGGCGGGGCGATAGAACCCGTGCTGCACGTCATCCTCACGCGACCAGATGACTTTCACCGGCGCGCCCACCGCCTGCGAGACGCGCACCGCCTCGGAGACGAAGTCGGGTTCGAGCCGGCGCCCGAACCCGCCGCCCAGGAATGTCGTGTGGACGCGGACCCGCTGCTTGGACAAGCCGGTGAGCTCCGCCGCCACCTCCTGCGCCCGCGTTTGGTTCTGCGTGGGCGCCCAGACGTCGCAACCGTCAGCGCGCACGTGCGCCGTGCAGTTCATCGGCTCCATCGTGGCGTGGTGCAGGAACGGCACTTCGTACACCGCCTCCACGCGCTTGGCCGCCCCCGCGAGCGCACCCGCCGCATCGCCGTCCTTGCGCGCCTCCACCCCCGGCTGCTCGGCGAGCCGGGCGAACTCTGCGCGGATGCCGTCCGAGCCGAGCGCGGCTGCCTCACCCTCATCCCACTCTATGTCGAGCGCGCGCCGGCCTTGCACGGCGTGCCAGTAGGTGTCGGCGACCACGGCGACGCCGGCGGCGCACCCTGCCGCCCAGGCGCCGCCCCTCCCGGTCCACGCGCTGGGCTCGAGCGCCACCACGGCGCGCACGCCGGGGAGCGCCTCCGCCTTGGCGCCGTCGTACCGCTTCAGCATCCCCCCGAACACCGGGCACCGCTCGATCGACGCGATCAGCATCCCAGGCACCGTGACGTCGATGCCGAATACGGCGCTGCCGTCCACTTTGGCCGGCGTATCGAGCCGCGGTGTCCGCGTGCCGAGCAGGCGAAAGTCCTTCGGGTCCTTGAGCGGCACATCGGCGGCCTCGGGGTGGGGAAGCTGAGCGGCGCGCGCCGCGAGCTTGCCGTAAGGCAGCCGGCGCTTGGTGGGGGTGTGAATCACGGCGCCTTGCTCGGCGTGGCACGTCGCGCGCTCCACCCCCCACGTCGCGGCCGCCGCGCTGATCAGCATCTCGCGCGCGACGGCGCCCGCCTTGCGCAGCGGCTCCCATGACGTACGGATCGCCGTACTGCCGCCGGTGGACATGCGGCGCGACCAGCCCGCGGGGTTCTCGGGCACCGGCCCGAGCCGCACCGTGGCCCAGTCAGCCTCCAGCTCTTCCGCGAGCATCATCGCGAGGCCGGTCTGGGAGCCCTGGCCCATCTCGGACTTGTCGACCGTCAGGGTGACGATCCCGTCCGGGCCGATCTGCAGCCAGGCGTTGGGCGCGAACCCCGCGTCCGCGGGATCCGGCGCGGCGGCACGGCGCGAGGGCAGATAGAATGCGATGACGAGGCCGGCGCTCGTCTCGACGAATTCGCGGCGGGTGATTCCTGCCCGGGAGCTCATGTTAGGCCTCTCCTCTGAAACGGCGTGGTGAGTGGTGCGTGGTTGCTGGCGGTGCGATCCTGTCCCTCTAGGTCCGCCGCCGCGAACCACGTACCACGCATTTCGTTGTCACACCACTTTCCCAATCGGCAGCTTGCGAATCCGCTTCCCCGTCGCCGCGAAGATCGCGTTGCCCACCGCCGGCGCGATCGGGGGCGTGCCCGGCTCCCCGACGCCGCCCTGTGCGTCCGTGCTCGGCACGATGTACACCTCGATCTTCGGCATCTCGGCGAGGCGCAGCATTGGGTAGTCGTGGAAGTTGCTCTGCTTCACGCGTCCGCCCTCGATGGCGATCTCACCGTACAGCGCCGCCGTGAGGCCGTACACGATCGCGCTCTCCATCTGGGCCTCGACGATGGACGGATTCACGACGGGCCCGCAATCGACGGCGCACACCACGCGGTGCACCTTCACCGCGCCGTCCGATGCTACCGACACTTCCGCGACTTCCGCGACGTAGCTCTCGAACGCCTTGTACACGGCGATGCCGCGCGCGCGGCCCGCCGGCGGCGCCGTGCCCCAGCCCGCCTTGCTCGCCGCGAGGTTCAGCGCGCCCAGGTGGCGCGGCGCTTTGCCGAGCAGATCCCGCCGGTACTCGTACGGGTCCTTCTTGGCGGCGTGGGCCAGCTCGTCGATGAACGTCTCCACCGCGAACGCGTTGTACGAGTTGTTCACCGAGCGCCAGAAGCCCACCGGGATCCCCGTGTCGGTGAGGAGGTAGTCCACGTGGACGTTGGGGATGGTGTACGGCATCCCGACGCCGCCTTCGACGGCCTCCTCGTCCAGCCCGTTCTTGATGGTGTCGGGGAACACGCGCGCCATGATCGACGGCGCCACGATGCGGTGCGTCCAGGCGACCGGCTGGCCGCTCGCGTCCAGCCCGGCCCGCAGGCGGTGATGGTTCGCCGGGCGGTACTGCGCGTTGCGGATGTCGTCCTCGCGGGACCAGATCACCTTGACAGGGGCGCCGACGGCCTTGGATGTCTCGAGCGCTTCCTGGATGAAATCCAGCTCGAAGCGCCGGCCGAACCCGCCGCCCAGATAGGTCGTGTGCACCTTGACCTTGTCGGGTGTCACCCCGCCGATCTTGGCGCCGAACCCTTGCGCCCCGGTCTGGAACTGCGTCGGCGCCCAGATGTCCACTCCGTCGGCCCGCACGTGGGCGGTGCAGTTCATCGGCTCCATCGTGGCGTGGGCGAGGAAGGGGAGGTCGTACACCGCGTCGACCTTCGCGGGCGCCGTGCCGAGCGTGCCGTCGGGATCGCCGTCGTGCCGCGCGACCGCGCCCGCCTGCTCCGCCCGCTGGCCGAAGAGCTGCGCGATGGTCGCGCTCGACACGCTGGCGGTGGGCCCCTCGTCCCAAGTGACTTCGAGCGCGTCCCGTCCCTTCTTGGCCGGCCAGTAGCCGTCCGCCACGACCGCGACGCCGGACGAGATCTGGACGACCTGTCGCACTCCGGGCACAGCCTTCGCCTTGACGGCATCAAAGCTCTTGACCTTGCCGCCGAACACCGGCGAGCGCGCGATCACGGCGACGAGCATGCCGGGAACCTTCACGTCGATCCCGAACTGCGCGCTCCCGTCCACCTTGGGCGGAGTATCGAGCCGGCGGACCCGGGTACCGAGAATCTTCCAGTCCTTCCGGTCCTTGAGCGGCACGTCCGGCGGCGCGGTGAGCGTGGCCGCCTTCGCCACGAGCGTTCCGTAGGTGAGCCGCCGTTTGCTCGACGCGTGCACCACCGCGCCCCGCTCGGCGCGGCATTCGGCCTTCTCCACTCCCCAGGTCTGCGCGGCCGCCGCTACGAGCAGCTCGCGCGCCGCCGCGCCCGCCTTGCGGAGTGGGGTATAGGCCGCGCGCACGCTGGTGCTGCCGCCGGTGCCCTGCATGCCGAACATCGGGTTCGTGTACGCCTTGTCGGCAGGCGCAAACTCGATCCGGATCTTCGACCAGTCGGCTTCGAGCTCTTCGGCGAGCAGCATCGGCAGCGCGGTCGTCACGCCCTGGCCCATCTCCGAGCGGTCCACGATCACCAGCACGCTTTCGTCCGCCCCGATGCGCAACCACGCGTTGGGGGCGAATGGGCCCGCCGTGGTGGAGCGGAAGCGGGGGCCGGAGGGGAGATAGAAGCTGATGACGAGACCGGCGCTCGCCGCGCCCGCCGTCTCGAGGAATGCGCGTCGAGTGACCTGCGTCGGCGTGCTCATGTCACGCCTCCTGGGCCGCGCGGTGGATGGCGGCGCGGATCCGCTGGTAAGTGCCGCAGCGGCAGATGTTCGTCATCGCGGCGTCGATGTCCGCGTCCGACGGGTGGGGGTTCGTCGCGAGCAGCGCGGCCGCTGCCATGAGCTGGCCCGATTGGCAATAGCCGCACTGCGGTACGTCCTCCGCGATCCACGCTTTCTGGACGCGATGGCTCCGGTTCGCCGAGAGGCCTTCGATCGTGGTCACGCGCTTTCCGGCCACCGCCGCGACCGGGGTGACGCACGAGCGCGTGGCGACACCGTCCAGATGGACGGTACACGCGCCGCATTGTGCGATGCCGCAGCCGAACTTGGTGCCGGTGAGGCCGAGGGAGTCGCGCAGCACCCACAGCAGCGGGGTGTCCGGGGCGTCGGTGACCGTACGCGACTTGCCGTTGACGACGAAGGTGATCGGGGCCATCGGAAGAGCTCCTCTGAGGAGGTTCGTGCGAGATCGAAAACTGATCTGGCGTCCCGACCGATGGAAGGGGGAGGGACTGTTGCACCGGTGCCGCGCCGGCGCTGTCCGAACTGCACCGTTCGTGCCATTTTCCCGCGCCATGACCACCTACGCCCGCCGGCTCGGGCTGTTCTCCGGCACGATGGCCGTGATCGGCGGGATCATCGGCGGCGGGATCTTCCGTACGCCGGCGACAGTGGCCGAGCGGGTCGGGTCGCCCACGCTCGTCCTCGCCGTGTGGATCGTGGGCGGGGTCGTCGCGCTGATCGGCGCGTTCTGCTTCGGCGAGCTGGGCCAACGCCGCCCCAAGGCGGGCGGGGGCTACGTCTACCTGCGGGAAACGTGGGGGCCCCTCGCCGGATTCCTGTACGGGTGGGCGCTGCTGCTGGTGATCGCCACGGGGGCCATCGCGGCGGTGGCGGTGACGTTTGCCAACTACGCGCTGGCGCTGGCGGGGCTCTCCGCCGGGCTCACCGTGCCCGTCGCGATCGGCGCGATCGCGCTATTGACGGTGATCAACTACCTGGGGGTCAAGCCGGCGGCCGTCACGCAGAACGTCTTCACGCTGCTCAAGCTCGCCGCGCTCGCCGCACTTATCGTGGCCGGTCTCGTCTTCGCCGTTCCCTCCACCGTCCTCCACCAACCTCCACCGCCCTCCACCAACCCGGGCGGGGTGATCGGGGTGGTCGGAGTGGCCATGGCTGTCGGTGCCGCTCTCGTGCCGATCCTCTTCACTTATGGGGGCTGGCAACAGACCAACTTCATCGCCGAGGAGATCGTCGAGCCGGAGCAGAATCTGCCTCGCGCCCTGGTCCTCGGGGTCGCGGTAGTGGTGGCCGTCTACCTGCTCGCCAACGTCGCGTACCTGCGGGTGCTCGGACCCGCGCAGCTCGCGGCCAGCACGGCGCCTGCGGCCGACGTGATGCGCGCGCTGCTGGGGCCCGCGGGCGGCACGCTCATCGCCGCGGGTATCACGGCATCCACCTTCGGGTTCCTGAACCTGGTGATCCTGGTGACGCCCCGGGTGCTGCAGGCGATGGCGGCAGACGGGGCGTTCCTGCCCCGGCTCGCAGCGCTGCACCCAGTCTACCGGACACCGGCGTTCGCGATCCTGGTCCAGGCCGGCTGGGCGATCGTGCTGACGCTCTCCGGCACATTTGCCCAGTTGGTGGACTACGTCGCCTTCGGCGACTGGATTTTCTTCGGGCTCACGGTGGCGGGTCTCTTCATCTATAGAGCCCGGGACGAGACCGCAGGTGGCAAGCCGCCGCCCGGTGCCTTCCGCGTGCCTGGCTATCCTTGGACACCCGGCCTGTTCGTGGTGGCGGCGCTGTACGTCGTGGCAAGCTCGATTCTCGCGAACCCGCGTAATGCCCTGATCGGCGCCGGCCTGTTGGCGCTCGGCGTACCGGTGTACGTCCTCTCCGTCAGGCGCGCGGGCGGCCCGGCGTGACGGTCGCCTCAAGTCGCCGCACCGTATTCCTTTCGTTCGCGTCGCATCCGTAGCCGCCCGTGGTTTGCTTCCGACAGTGCGTGGCAGCCTGGCGTTGATGGATCTGGGCGACGCCGAAACGACGCAACAGAAAAAAGCCGTCGCGGCGCGGCGCGTGATGCTGCTCACCCGGTCGCCGGTTTTCACGGACCCCGCCTCGGCAGGTACAGAACTTGCCCCCGTCGCCTCACGG
>WNGQ01014996.1_pt1 | contig 12864 bp, 17 predicted proteins | sample 5407661 | NCBI WGS metagenome assembly WNGQ01 (sample SAMN13153382, study PRJNA577476) | soil metagenome | isolation source: 60 cm soil or saprolite under Garry oak tree replicate 2 | place: USA:California | collected 2016-06-15
ATTCCGGTAAAGTCTCCGATGATAAGGACGGCTTGGTGGCCGAGGTCTTGAAACTGCCTCAGTTTTCGCAAAACAATCGTATGCCCGAGGTGAATGTCCGAGGTGGTCGGATCCACACCGAGCTTTACCCGCAACGGCCGACCGAGCGAAAGTTTGTCGCGCAGTTCCTGTTCGCTAATGATCTGCGCCGAGCCTTGTTTTAGGAACGCCAGAGCCTCTTCTGGTTGCATGGTAACAGAATAGCGCACCTGGCCAGTGCGCTACTTGTTTTTATTCAGCAACTCGCGCACCTGCTCGATTGTGAGCGGCGCATTTTGTCTGTTTAGCGATTTTTGGCTCTTGCCCTCGTCCAGAAAGGGACGGGTCTGTGCATACCCGCGAGCCGGAACTTTCTTGTCAGATTCCTGAGCGTCGCGTGTGCCGTTTGCAGTCTGAGTTGCGTAGGCAACCCGAGAATTTCCCACTGTGTGCTTCGAGGAAGTGTTGAATGCGCTCCGTCCGCTGTTGAAAGTCCGAGAATTGTATTGTTGCGCCGAGAATTGTCCTGTCGCTGAATAACTTTTCTGATTCGGTTTCTTGTGGATGTAAAATGTTCCGACAGTTGCTCGTTTGTTTATCGAAGTGCCGTCGGCGATAAACTTCTTGTTTTGCGCATCGTTGTGCAGAGTCATGTCCGGTTTGAGCAGGCGATCCACCAGCTTTTTTTCCTGTTCCTGACCGCGTACACAGGAGAGAGCAGCCACGAGCAATACACAGACGGCGACCGATTTTCGCACAGGGCGAGGCTGCCGGAGCTGTGAGGCACTTGTAAAGCAAATTTGCTAAACAGGGTGGAACGCGTTGTCCTCAACGCGTTGGCAAATGCGGTACAGCCGCCTGATTTATTTCGTCGATCCTCACCTTGTGGCTGCGGCGGGCAGTTGTGGCATCGTCTTCGGAAAAGCCGATCCACCTTGCACCAGGCGCGCTCTCGAAGCGTCGGCAACGACATTTTGTTGCGGTGGGCTGGCTGCCGAGAACATAATGAGCACATGCCTGATCACGTTTACAAAAAGATTGAAATAGTTGGTTCGTCGCCGAATGGGTTCGAGGAGGCGGTACGAAATGCATTGACACGCGCCCAAAAGACAGTCCGCAACATGCGATGGTTTGAGGTAACCGAGACCCGAGGATGCATCGAGGAGGAGGGAAAAGTCGGTGACTGGCAGGTGACGTTGAAAATCGGTTTTACCTTGGAAGAATGATGTAGCTGGCGTCCTACGGCGAACGCCGAATATCAGAGACAGGCGCTCGCCCGGAGCAGGCGAAACACACCGCTAAGAATCGATCCCAGCGGCAACCGATTCAATATGTATCCAGCCACAAACGCCCAAAGCAAAGACTGCGTTGGCTTTTCGCGCACGTAATGCTCGGTTTCACCGAGAACCGCCTCCACTTGATCCTTCACCCATTGCACTCCGCGTTCCGGGAGTTCAGTGGCTACTTCTGCAGATGATTGATCCATTTCGCTTAATGATTCGCATTGTGACCCTGTCTTGCGCGCATCGGCCGCTACCGCAGAGTCAGCCAAATTGAGCTTGCGCCGGCTCCCGGTGGAAAATCAAGGAGTTTAGACGGCCGATGAAATGTAGCTGCACGGCGTGTTGCCTTGAGGCAATAGCGGCCCATTACTTCCAAGGCATGTTCGCGCAGTGCAGAGCAGTTGGTCGAGAGCAAAACATGGCTGTCTCGCTCTGCCAGTCCGAGAACGTCAATCAGCAGGTTTTCGAAATCATGTTCGACCTGAAACGTCTTTCCTCCGGGCGCACGCGAAAAAGTTGGCGGATCAAGAATGATCACGTCGAATTTCTCACCTTTCCGTACCAGCCGCGGCAAGACGGACCTGACGTCATCCGCGATAAAGCGGTGCTCAACTGTTGGAAGGCAGTTGAAGGCAAAATTCTCGCGTCCCCGAGCCAGATAGTTTTTAGACAGATCGATGTTAAAGGTAGCCGCTCCAACGTATGCTGCACTGACCGAAAACGAGCAGGTGTAGGCAAAACAGTTCAACAGCCGCTTGGGCGAAATATGGCGCACGTAGCGGCGATTTTCGCGTTGATCCAGAAACAGTCCCGGGGAATAGCCCGTCCCGAAATCTATTCCGAACTTCAGATGTCGCTCGGTGGCGATCGTCTGTAACTTTTCGCCAGGGTCGCCAAATATCAGACGCGGCGGTTCGCGCTGTTCATTTTTTCGCGGGACGAATCGTGCGAAAATTCGTCCGACGTCGAAACCAACAGAGCTTGTCCACGATTGCAGCTCAGCGACAAGCCGCTCGCGGCTCAGCACCCGTTTGAAAGAAATGAGGATGTCCTGCCCGAACCGTTCTACCCAGCCGTCCTCGATGGTGCAGAGCCGGTGTGAATCGGTTCCCTCTGCCCGAAAATCGCGAAGTAAGGTTGGATCGATCCATCCGAAATTCATTTTCTTCTGTCACTCCGACGCATATTTGGAATCGGCAATGTGCAACGGATCGGTTGCCGGCTGAGCGCGCGTTGCTACACTGCCGCATCTGTAGAGAATCGTCGCGCGCATCTCCGCTGTGGCGGGGCTCATCTATGCAACAAATTACCGTCCGCGTTCCGGCGAGCACTTCCAATCTCGGCCCAGGCTTCGATTGTCTCGGTATCGCACTGCGCATCTACAACATGGTAACCATGACACGCGGTGCGCCGAGTCAGCATGTTCATCCGCCAATTGTCTCGGACGCGGCGGACCGATTTTTCAAGCAGGCACGCCGCCGAGCGTTTTTGTTTTCCTGTTCAATTCAGGAAAACATTCCGCGGTCCCGCGGGCTGGGCAGCAGTGCAACGATTCGCCTCGGCATCTTGATCGGCCTCAACCAGCTCACCGGCAATCCGCTCGATCAATTAACAATTTTCCGATTATGTGCTGAACTGGAAGGACATCCTGATAACGCTGCGCCGGCAATTTTTGGCGGTTTCACTGTAGCGATTGGGTCATCGCGCTGCGCCGACCGGAAGCGACGCGGCATCTCTACCATTGGCTGCGACGCTCGCCCTGCTGTGCAGCGTTTCGCAGTTTTGCCCAGGTTGCGTTTCGTGTTGTTCGTTCCAGAACTTGAGATTCGAACCTCGGCAGCGCGAAATATTCTGCCTTCAAAAATTTCACACGCTGCGGCGGTCGAAAATTGTGCGAACGCGTGCGCGCTTACAGCGGCTTTTGTATCACAAGAGTACCAAAACCTGCGCAGCGCTTTTGCCGACCATCTTCACCAGCCCTTTCGCGCAACACTAACTCCCTTTCTTCCGCGCGTCGTTGCGGCCGCTGAGAAGGCCGGCGCGCTCGGGGGGTTTCTCAGCGGAAGCGGATCGACAATTGCGGCTGTCACGCTTCATTCATCCAAAAAAATTGCGGCTGCCATGGCCCGCGCTGCAAAAACCCCGGGGCACACTATCATCACACCAGCTGATAACCTCGGTGCGAAGATTCTCACCAGTCACTGATCACTTTTCACCAATCACCATTCTTTATGGGCCGCCGACTTGAACAATTGGAGGAATTTGGGATCGACGTCGTTCTCGAGCGCCGTCACGGCGTTCGAGCGTCAGTGCTGCGGTGCATTCTTTACGCTCTTTCATTCGTCTACGACCGCTTGGTGCAGGTACGGCTTTATCTCTATCGGAAAAGAGTGCTCCGCGAACGCGCGCTCGGCTGTCTTGTCATCAGCATCGGCAATCTCACCGTGGGTGGCACGGGTAAGACGCCGATCGTTGAGAAGTTTGCCCGTGCACTTCAGGCGGGCGGGCGGCGCGTTGCGATCCTGAGCCGCGGTTACAAGAGCGTGCCGCGCAAGCGAAAATTGCTGAGCCGGCTTCACGGGGACTCCGATCCTCCACGCGTGGTCTCCGATGGCCAATCATTGCTGCTCGACTCCGTGACCGCGGGGGACGAGCCTTACATGCTCGCGCACAACTTGAAGGACGTAATCGTGCTCGTGGACAAAGACCGTGTAAAAAGTGGCCGGTTCGCGATCGATAAATGGCAGGTCGACACGTTGTTGCTCGATGACGGATTCCAATACCTGCATCTCAAACATCGATTGGACATGGTGCTGGTTGATCGGCAAGCGCCTTTCGGAAACGAATTCCTGCTTCCGCGAGGCACGTTGCGCGAGAGGCCCCGCAATCTCCGCCGCGCCAGCTACATCTTTATCACGAAGAACACCGGGGAACCGAATCTCGCTCTGATGAAACGCATCCGCCGTTACAATCGTACCGCCGAGGTCATCGAATGCGCGCACAAACCGCTCCACCTCCAGAATGTTTTTACGGGCGGACAATTGGCCCTTGAAACTTTGCAGGGGGCATTCATCGGCTCGCTGTGCGCGATCGCGGCACCTGAAAGCTTCGAGGACGCTTTGCGCAAACTCGGGGCGCACGTCGACCTCGCCAAGAGCTACATCGATCATCACTATTACACCGAGGCGGAACTGATCAGCTTCATCAAGCGTTGTATCCGCCGCGACCTGGCTATGATTGTAACTACCGAGAAGGATTCGGTGCGCATGCCGCGTTTGTCTGAAGCGGAATTGAAGGTGCCGATCTATTTTCTGCGGGTGCAGATCGAAATCCTCAGCGGCCACGAGAGCTGGGAACATTGCGTTGCCCGCATCTGCAAACCCAAGCCCATGCTCTCTCCCGAGCGTTTCTTTGCCTGACGTTTTCTGAATTCGCTGTTGGACGTTGGACGTTGGACGTTGAGCGTTGGACGTTTGCTTCACCTATGCCCAACAAAGCTGAGCTGATCGTCGACGACCGTAAAATTCAGGTATCAAACCTGGATAAGGTGCTGTACCCGAAGGTCGGATTTACCAAAGGGCAGGTGATCGATTACTACATTCGTGTCGCACCCGTGCTGTTGCCGCATCTGAAAGATCGGCCGCTCACAATGAAGCGCTATCCGGATGGCGTCGAAGGTGAGTTCTTTTACGAAAAGAATTGTCCGTCGCATCGGCCGAAATGGGTACAGACGGCAAAAGTGTGGAGCGAAGGCAATCAGCGGATCATGCACTATTGCCTCGCGAACGATCTGCCTACACTCGTGTGGGCTGCAAACCTCGCGGACCTTGAGCTGCACACATCACTCTCACGCAAGGAAAAGATCGAACGACCAACAATGATGGTGTTCGATCTTGATCCCGGCGCGCCGGCCGACATCGTTCAATGCTGCCAGGTCGGTCTTTGGCTTCGAGATTTGTTGGCCAAAATAAAATTGAAATCCTTCGCGAAAACGAGCGGCTCAAAGGGCCTGCAGGTTTACGTGCCGCTCAATACGGGAGTTACTTATGACGAAACCAAAAATTTATCGCGCGCGCTAGCGCAACATCTCGAACACGACCATGCCGATCGCGTGACTTCGAACATGTCCAAGGCGGTGCGCAAAGGCAAAGTATTCGTCGATTGGAGCCAAAACGACGAACACAAAACCACTATCTGCGTCTATTCACTTCGCGCAAAGGAGGAACCAACTGTTTCCACGCCGGTGACATGGAGTAAGGTTGAAAACTGCCTCAAAAAGAAAAAGTCGGAGCTTTTGAAGTTTGGCTCAGACCAGGTCCTCGCCCGCGTCGAAAAACTTGGCGATCTCTTTGAACCAGTCGAAAAAATCAAACAAAAGCTGCCGAAAAAATGGTAGCTATGAATGTGATCAATAACATGAACAATCAGGTATGGTTCGACACAATAGGATGGCTGGGCGCAGTGGCTCTCCTGGCTGCTTATGCGCTGGTTTCTTTCAAAAGATTGGAAGGAGACTCGAGCACTTTTCAACTCCTCAATATCGGCGGCAGCATTCTATTGGCCGCAAACACGATCTTTTATGGATCGTATCCTTCCACATTCGTGAACCTGATCTGGGCTGGCATAGCGGTTTTTTCAATCGCGGCCAGAAGGCGCCCTACTTCTCGTTACGTTGATATGAAGTGATTAGAAATTCATCTATATGCGGAAAGTGAACCTGAAAGATATTCCCGAGCAGGAGCGAAAATCGCCGAAGGGGAAATTTCACCGCACATTCAAGAACATTTCGGTTGCGCTCGGGCGCGAACCGGAGTCGCTCGATCTGTCGAAGCGGCATCCGTTTGATCTGGCGCTAGTGCGAATTCCCAAAGGTAAAGTACTTTGTCCTTATCACGCGCATGCGGCTGAATCAGAGCTTTACCTCGTCGTTTCCGGTCGTGGCAGTGTCCGTGACAAGGATGGGGCAACCGAAGTTGGACCAGGCGACGCATTTTTCTTTCAGCCAGGCGAGGCGCATCAGCTTTGGAATGTCGGTGATGAAGACTTTGTTTATTACGTGATCGCAGATAATCCCCGCAGCGGCGGCACAACGGGCGATTCCTGCTATTACCCCGACAGCGGCAAATGGGCGGTAACAACCGATGCAGTGGAGGAACTGATCGTGAAGGGAACCGAGACCGAGTACTTCGACGGCGAAGAATAGATCAAATGTGGAAACTAGGAATTCTTTGAGTAGAAACATTCCTGGTTTCGTGGCTTCCAGATCAAAATTTTATTTCTGTGCGCAAAGTAAACATTAACGACATCAACGAAGAGACGTGGCAATCGCCGGCAGGAAAATATGTCGTCTCCTTCAAGGGAATTTCTGAAGCGCTGGGACGCGAGCCTGCCTCGCTCGATTTGTCCAAGCGTCATCCATTTGATCTGGAATGGAATCGCGTGCCTCCTGGGAAACCAAATTTTCCTTACCACGCGCACTCAGCCCAATGGGAACTCTATTTGGTTGTTTCTGGTCAAGGTACTGTTCGCCACAAGGATGGCAGAACGGAAGTCAGCGCTGACGACGCGTTCATCTTCGGCCCTGACGAACCGCATCAGCTGATTAACTCAGGCGAGGAAGACCTCGTCTATTTTGTCATTGCAGATAATCCCATCGGGGAATCGAGTTACTTTCCGGACAGCGGGAAGTGGAAGGTCAACAAATCGTCAGCTGCGGATCGCGTGGTTATCAAGGGCCAGGAAACCGATTATTTCGATGGCGAGGAATGACGGATTGTCATGTCGAACGAAGTCGAGAGATCTCTCGATGTGTTTTGACATCCGTAAATAATTCGGAGATTCCTCGACTTCGCTCGGAATGACAGAAGACGACGATTGCCGCAGTAAATTCGCAGGAAGTCGTCGGTGGTCCTAATTTTCATGCCTTCCAGGTTGAATCGTTTTTCTCCGCGACCTCCGTGTGCTCTGCGAATAGATTTGCGGCATGAATTTGCGACAGATCAATAAAGAATTCCCGTACAAAACCTATCTCAACATTCTGCATGGCCCGCTTGAGCTTATCGATGTGCAGAAGCTAGCGGATGCGTGCAAAGATAAATGGTACAATCAGACGCTGTGCAAGGTGAATGATTCGGTCGTCAGGATGGCGGTAGTGCAGGGCGAATATCACTGGCACAAACACAATGACATCGATGAATTCTTTTTCGTTCTCGACGGACACTTCCTGATCGATCTCGAAGATCGCGTTGTCGCTCTTGCGCCCAGGCAGGGCTTCGTCGTGCCGAAAGGTGTGCGCCATCGCACGCGCGCGCCTGAGCGAACTGTGATCTTGATGTTCGAGCGCGCGGACATCGTTCCGACGGGAGACTGAAGGCGGCGAGGCAAGTGAAAATTATTTCGGGTGGGCAGACGGGGGTCGATCGCGCGGCGCTCGACGTCGCCCTCAAACATGGAATTGAGTGCGGCGGATGGTGTCCGGCTGGACGGCTTGATGAATTCGGCAGGATTCCGGATCACTATCCAGTTCAGGAACTGCCAGCTGGCGGTTTAACCGAGAGGACCTTGCAGAATGCGAAAGATTCTGATGGAACTGCCATCATTTATCGCGGCAACTTAAGCGGTGGCACTGAGCAAACCGTCCGCTTCTGCGTTGAGCTACAACGGCCGCACCAACTTATTGACGCATTAAAATTTCCCGCGGACAGGGCTTCGAAGTTAATTGCCGATTTCGTCCACAAGAACAACATCCACGTCCTCAATGTTGCTGGCCAGCGCCAAAGTGAATGGCGGGAAGGCTATGACTACGCAGTTCGCGCATTGGAAGTCTTCCTCGCCCATTGTAGCCACCGCCCTGTGAGCGGTTAGGGAGCCAACGGCCCAACATCTCGCGGGATCACCTCCGCCGGGATCGAGGAGAATTGATACACTTCGCGCGGGAAGATCTCGATGTGCAACGTCGAGGCGAGCCAATGGCTAAATTCGTTCCGGTAGCGGATTAACGTCATGCCAAGGCCAAGTCCCGTCACAGTTCCGAAAAGGCCGACGATTGTTCCCTGGCCAAGAAATACCCAGATGATTTGCGCGATGTTCGCTCCTAGCGCTTTCATAATGCCGATCTCGCGCCTCTTCTGAACGGTTACCGTGATCAGAGTGCTCATGATTCCGAACGCCGCGACGACCACGATGAAGAACAGAAGGAAAAACATTACCGAGCGTTCAAGCCGCACGGCCTCGAAATATTGATGGTTCATGTCGATCCAGGTCTGCGCGTATTGTGGTGGCTCGAGAAATTGTTGGATGGCCTGTTTTACGCGCTCGGCGCCGTATGGGTCATCGGTCCTTACTGTGACGCCATGCAAGCCATCATCCAGGCCGTATAACTCCTGCCCGACATAAATCGGCACGAGAAGAAACTCGGAATCGTGCAGGTAGTGCCCCGTCTCAAAAATACCAGTAACCGTGAGTTCTTTCGGAAGGATGACATCTCGCAATTCATCAACCGCCTTTTTTTCTTCTTCGCCTTTGGCGTTCTCGAGTTTCTTAATGCTGTCGAGAACCTGACCCAGGTTGCCCGGTGAATAGATTGTGACCTTGTCACCTACGCTCACCTGCAGTTTTCGCGCGAGCTCAATTCCGAGCACGGTCGATTCGCCTTCGAGATCGAGCTTGCCGTATTTGATGAATTTTCGCAGCGGAATCACCTTCTCTTCCTGCGCGGGATCGATGCCGCGTATGAGCGGTGCGAGCCGCCGGTTTTGAAACTCCACGATCACCGGCCCCTGAATGTAGGGTGCAGTCGCGACGACGCCCGATGTGTTGTCGATCTTGGTTTTTAGTGTTCGCCAGTCGCGCAAAACTTCTTCCGAGCTCACGAGAATATGCGCATCGAAATCGATCACTTTTTGGCGTAACTCCCGGTCGAACCCGGTCATTACCGAAATTACGAGGATTAACACTGTCACGCCGAGCATCACGCCGAGGACGGAAATTAGCGTAATGATCGACAGAAAGGTCCGCTTCGGTTTTAGGTACCGCAGCGCCAGGAAAACACTAAATGGAAGATTCAATTCGGCGTTAGCGTGGCGGCAAACTCACTGGGATTCAACCGTCCGCGCTACTCTACTTTCAGCGCATGCGCCTTTAGTTCTTCCAGCGTAACGAACTCCAGCGCGGATGCGTGGGTTGCTTCCAGGTCAACCGGAGCGGCCCGGTCGTGGTCCAGCGCGTCTTTCCAACGCGTGACGCACACGCACCATTTGTCGCCTGGTTTTAGGCCGGGGAAGCCGAATTCCGGACGCGGTGTAACCAGATCATTGCCGTCGAGCACGGAAAAATCCAGGAACTCCTGAGTTACCTTGACGCAGACGGTATGCTGACCCACATCTTCCGGACCTGTTCGACAAAAACCGTCACGGTAGAAACCGGTCATCGGGTTGCGACAACAACATTTGAGTTCTGTTCCGAGAACATTCGTCGGCATAAAACAAGATAAGGCGTTAGTGTGGGAATTTATCGAAGGAGGAGACAATGCCAATCCGAGCCAAGTACGTTCACACAAATGTGATTGCCAGAGACTGGAAAAGATTAGTTCGATTCTATTCCGAGGTGTTTGGATGCAAACCGCATGGCCCCGAACGCGATATGTCGGGAGCGTGGCTCGATAGCCTAACTTCGCTTCGCAACGGGCACCTTACCGGCGTTCATTTGCGTCTGCCCGGCTACGGCGATGATGGCCCGACGCTTGAGATCTTCAGCTACGATCAGTTGATCGAGAGCGGCCTGTCGACGCCGAACAGGTGCGGGTTCGGTCACATTGCATTCGCAGTCGACAATGTAGATGAAGCATTGCACGCCGTAATTGCCTCTGGCGGTGGCGCAGTAGGAAATATCGAAACGACGAAAGTAGAGGGAGTCGGTACGCTTCGCGTGGTGTATGCGCGAGATCCGGAGGGGAATATCGTTGAACTGCAAAAGTGGAGTTGGTTTGGTGCACTCGATAAGTTCAGTCGCTGTGTTGTGACCAGACGAATCGTCATCGCTTACTGGCTTATGCCCGCGGAGCCAGCGCGAAAGTTTTTTCAGGGCTTGATCGAGGAGCTCGCGCGGCGGTTTGACGCGCCTGTTTTCGAGCCACACGTGACGGTTCACGTCGGACCAAATCACGCTGGTGCGGCCGAGAAAGCGCTCGCACAATCGGCGCACGAATGCGAACCGATCAACCTCGAAGCGCTTGGGATGGATCAGTCCGACGAGTTTATCAAGACTCTCTTTGTGCAATTCAAGCCGGATAAGAAATTGCAGCACCTTAACGCGATCATTCGCTCGGCCGCGCAAGATCGCGTCCACTACCAACTGAATCCGCATTTGAGTTTGCTCTACAAAAACATTCCGGCCATAGCCCGGCGCGAATTATCAGATTCGATTTACGTGCCGTTTTCGGAGGTTACGTTCGACGGACTTACAGCTGTCCGCTGCGTTTCACCGACGCAAAGCTGCGCTGATGTAGAAGCATGGCAAGTGATGGCTACCAGGGAGCTGTCCAGGTAGCGCACGGGTGTCGATTGGCGTCCGCCGCGGCGGACGCCCTACAGTTCAACAATGCGGTACGGCTTTCCGGTTTTGCGAAGCGCAGGCGCGGAGACGTTATAAACGGGGATTCCAGTCGAAGTTTTGCCGTCGAGAACGCCGTTGTGAGCATGACCGTGAAAAACAGCGGTCACTTTGAATCGATTGATTGGCTCTTCCAACCGGCTGGAGCCGAGAAACGCATAAATCTCGGGATCCTCCCCCTCCAGCGTGGCGCGGATCGGAGAGTAATGCAGCACTACGATCCGCTTTTCGGTTTGCAGTTTGGTCAACGCCTGCTCAAGGCGAACAGCGTGACTAATGGATTCTTGAACAAATTGTTTGATGAGCGGTTCGCCCCAGGCATTTAACATTCGCCTCCCGAAACCACCGCCGAATCCACAAATGCCAGCGAAACCAACTCCTGCGATTTCGATGGCTTCGCCGTTGAGCACGTTCACGCCTGCCTCGTCGAGAACCTTAGAAACAAGTTCCGCCTGACTCGATTCGAAGTCGTGGTTGCCCAAAACTGCGAGCGTCGGAATTCTGACTGCAGCGCGAATATCGGCGACGAGTTCCTCGGCCTCTTCGGGTAGCCCGTAATCTGTGAGATCTCCGCAAAGCAGCAGCATATCCGCGCTCTGTGAGATGTCGGCAAACGCTTCATGTAACATACCGCGCGAATGCCTCGCGTAATGCATATCCGCGGTCGCGGCGATCCGTAATGGTCGATTGGCCATTTGTGTTAAAGAAACGAAATCGCAACTCCGAATGGACGTTTCCACCGAGGCGCAAGGTCGATGCTCCAACCTGACGGAGAAATGGAGGGCGGAGCTCTGCGAAGCCCGCGTTGGGCCTCGCGGGAGCTCGCCCCTCGATGCGCGCGTTACCACACTGGATTGCGTTATGATGGGTAATGGCCGTAACGAAGGCAGCAGGCAGGAAGACGAAAAGCAGTCTTGATGACTTTCATCTCAGATCAGTGACAGCGCTGCAGGATGCGAATGTTCCCTTCCTGATCGGCGGTGCATATGTGGTGGAGGTGTATGCAGGCGTTTCGCGGCGAACAAAAGATTTTGATCTATATGTTCGCCCAAATCACGTCGAAGCCGCACTTGAGGCGCTCGCCTGCGCCGGCTACGCGACGGACCTGACATTTCCGCATTGGCTTGCCAAAGCTAGACGCGGACGGGATTATGTTGATCTGATTTTTCGCGCGGGTAACGGATTGTGCGAAGTCGATGATTCGTGGTTCCAGCGGGCGCACGATGACGAGTTGCTCGGATTGCATGTTAAGCTTTGCGCACCCGAGGAAATGATTTGGATGAAAGCGTACATCATGGAACGCGAACGGTTCGATGGCGCGGATATTGCGCATATCCTCGTGAGCTGCGCGGAGAAACTCGATTGGCAACACCTGGTTGATCGCTTCGGTACCGATTGGCGTGTGCTGCTCAGCCACCTGATTTTGTTCGGCTACATTTATCCCACTGAACAAGCACGAATTCCCACGGCTATTGTGAATCACTTGATCGGCCGGTTGCGAAATGATGCAGCACCTGCTGATGAGCACAAACGGCTCTGCCGCGGAACACTACTTTCACGGAAGCAATATTTGGTGGACGTGCAAAGGTGGGGATTTCATGACGCCCGGCTGGAAAAACGTGTGCACATGGGTTCCCAAGACATTGCGCACTGGACGAAGGCGATTCCAAAAGAGGAGAAAGCGCAGCAAGCGCGCGATCCGTAGCCGCGTTTCGAGACCTGTGTGACGCGTGACGTGCGCGCGTTGCGACCATCTGGGCGTCGCGCTTCGCACAGCGAAGCGGCTACAATGATTGCTTCGGCGTCGATGCTGGCGTTGGACTCAGCTGGGAAGGAACAGGTGAAATTGCTGGCGACGGAGTCGCAGATGCAATTGCGAGCTTTGTCTTTGCTTCATCAAGGAGCTTTTGTTCCTCGGGGTAAATTCTTTCGCCATCAGCGGCTGCAATGTATT
>WNGQ01005509.1_pt1 | contig 12859 bp, 10 predicted proteins | sample 5407661 | NCBI WGS metagenome assembly WNGQ01 (sample SAMN13153382, study PRJNA577476) | soil metagenome | isolation source: 60 cm soil or saprolite under Garry oak tree replicate 2 | place: USA:California | collected 2016-06-15
GCTCAGCGTGTGTACCTGCTCCAGGCTGGCCGTACGCGCAACGCTGACTGTCGCGTCCACGAAATAGCGGTTGCCCGCGCGCCGCACGCGCACACGTTCCACGTCCAGAACGCCTCCCATGCGTTCCAGCGCCCGCGTGATTTTCGGTTGCAGCCCTTTCGGGGCCGCGTCCAGCAGGACGTCCAGTGTGCGCCGGCCGAGTTGCGACCCGACCCACAAGATCACTGCCGCGACCGCCAGCCCTGCCAGCGCGTCCGCATAGATCAACCATGGCAGGTTCAAGGTTTCTCCGGCCCACACCAGTCCTACGCCGGCGATAACCACAGTCGTGCTCCAGACGTCCGTCGAAAAATGCAGCGCGTCTGCCTCCAGCGCATCGCTCGAGTACTTCCTGGCGGCACGGCCAAGCGCTCGTGCTCGCGTGATGTCAATGGACAGTGCAACGAGGAGCACCACAATGGCCATTATGCTCGGCTGGATGTGTACGCTGCGGAAAAACAGCCGGGCGAACGCTTCGTAAATGATGTACAGCGCGGTCAGCGCCAGGAGCCCCGTCTCCACGAACGCCGAGAAGTTTTCAAACTTCCCGTGTCCGTAGGGATGGGTCTCGTCTGCCGGCCGATCGGAAACTCGAATGGAGAGAAAAGTGATAATCGCGGCAACCAAATCCAGGCCGGAGTGCAACGCCTCGGATAACACGCCAAGGCTCCCTGTTTTGACGACCAGGAACGCCTTTAGCGAAACCAGCAGCACCGCGGAACCCACGCTCAGAAGCGCGGCGCGTTTCTTCTCCCGCGCTTCCTCGATTGGCGCAACCATTTCCATCGCGGGTCTAGACTACCTCAGATTTTATGTTTTTCCGTGGGTTAGAAAGGAGTCGTGCAGAATCACGAAAGGCGCCGTTATTTCGATGCCGTCATCGGCGGTGGAGGCAGCAACGGCAGCCGTTTAGCTTCGCCGCGTTCGCCGCGAATTTCCACCTCTTCGAAGAGGAGCGACGGCGCGACCACCGAAGCCGGCAAGCCGACTTGCGCCGAACCAAAAGCGCTGAGCGCGGTGCCTGCAAAGCCATTCGCCTGGCTTTGCATGTAGTTGTACACAAAATTGTCGCTTCCGATCCCGGCGATGTTCCGCAAGGCGCGCGTGTTCAGCCCGATGATGCGCGCTCCGCGGACCATTTCTTCACGGCCGCTTTCGGGATAAATGCGGTAAACGACCAATGGCAAACGATCGCCCGTCCCCGCGCCGCCGCCAAAGCTGGCCAGCAACTCGGAAAAATCATCCTGATGCAGGAGGCTCAGCGCCGGATTGTCCATCTCGCGAACGACCAGGCAGTACTGCTCGCGTTCGGACTTCTTTTCGGCGCGGCACTCGTCGAGAAATTTCTTCTTCAAATCCGCCGGCGAAAGAGTTTCCGTGGAAGAAAAAATCAGGTTGCTCATCGTAGGCTTGGCGTCGTTCAGGAACGCGGTGCGGCCGTGCCCGTTGGACTGCTCGAAATCCGGCCCCGGACGGCGGGACATGAGTTCGTTCTTAAGGCTGCCATTTTCCACCAGCGTGACTTTCTGGCCTCGAACGCCTTCGTCGTCCACACCGTATCCGCCAATCAGTGGAGTCCCCTTGAATTCCTTGTCAGCCGGATCATCGACAATGGTCACGGTCGCAGGCAAAACGCGCGCGCCGAGCCGGCCGACCCAGTCGCTCTTTCCCCCCAGGCCGGTCAACATCTGCTCCAGCACGGGACTGAAAGAAATTGGCGGCCGCGCTCCGTTGATCGCCGGGCTCAATACTTGTGCGAGAAGGGGCGCCGCCGCACGCGCTTCAAAGAGCACCGGGCCGGTGTAATCCTGCGCGGGCGGAGCCGCGCGCAGCGCCATCAATTCCGTGCAAGTGACGTTCAAGGCCTTGCGCACGGCATCGGCATTCGGCAAATCGCCGGGCCGCACGACATACGTCGCATAATAGTGATTCACCGGCACGCCATCGTCTGCGACCGCACTCAATCCCGCTTCAATGGCGGCAAACCTTCGGTTCTGACGAATCTCCGTCCCTTCGCTCGTCAGCAAATATTCCGTGCCGTAAACGAGGTAATAACTCACGCGCGATTCATGAATCTGCGAAAACGCGCGCATGACTGCAGAGGTGTCTCGCGCTTCTTGTTCCCAATTGCGGTTGGTCCAGTCCGGCGTCTCCAGCGGTTCGATCAGCTGCACCGGCTGGGCCTTCGAAAAATCATCAATGTCGGATTGCCGAGCCAGGCTGCTCAGGTAGCCTTTTTTCCTCGAATAAGTGTCCACCGCTTCTTTAAAAGCCTGGTCGGTGGCGATCCACAGATCCTGCCGCAGCGAATCGTAGTCGCGGTCAATGCCTACGGAGCCGGTCGGCCCGATAAAGCCGCGAAACGCGTCGTCGCTGACAAAATTCGAACTGTCGAGTTTGTAGCCGCCCACGCGCGCCGCCACATTCATGAAGCGGTTCCGCGTGTGTGTGCTGGAAAGCAGCGTGCCGAATTCGGCCACGATTTCGCGCACATCGAGGTCGAGCAAACGGTATTCGACGTAATACGGCCTCACCGGCTGATCGGTATTAGGAATCTTCAATTCCAGCCGCGCCTTCGATCGCGCCATTTCGTCGCGCATCGCCTGCAGCGTGTGGTCGTTGTCCTGTTGGGCGAGCGCAAGGCCAGCCGTCGCGCAGCCCAACGCCCCCAAAAGAAACGTCTTCCCCGCAATTCTTCCCGCGCGCCTCACCGTCCGCCTCCCGTTTTGACCGTATCATGCGCGGGCGGCGGCAGAATCGGCGGCCGGTCCGTGGAACTTTCTTTCTTCTGGACTTCCAATTCTGAAATCAAAATTGCCGGCGAAGCCGCAGCGACGGGAACGGATCCCGACTCCGCTCCGCAATAGCCGTTGAACACTTCCGGCGTGTCCCCGGTAGCCACAATCTTGGTCAAAGCCGCCAGCGGCGTGCCCACGATGTCCACGCCGCGCACCAATTCGTCCGGCTTGCCGTCGGCAAAAACTTTGTAGACCACCAGGGGCTGCACCTGAAACGCCTGCGGTTGGCCACGGCCGGTAAACGTGAATCCTCCGGCGATGTCGTCAATCAGCAATCCGAATGATTTGCCTTGCGCTTTGATCAGCTCGATTAGCTTCGCGCGAAGCTGCGCATTGCTCATCGTCTTGCTGCTTTGCACAATGAGATTTCCCTGGCGCGAAACGGGCGTCGCGCCAAGCTGCCGCCGCCCGTGTCCGTTCGAATGCGGAAAGCCCACCAGCGGCGACCGCGACATTTCAAAATTTTTCAGCACCCCGTGATCCACCAGCGTCACCCGCTGGGCCGGCACACCTTCATCATCAAACTGGTAGTAGCCCAGCAAATCCTCGCCGCCGAGCTTTTTCATCGTGGTGTCGTCGGCGATGCTCAGGAAATCGGGCAGAATCTGCTCCCCGACTTTCTTCGAAAAGGTCTGCCCTTCGGTCACGTCTTTTTGCCGGTGCCCTTCCGCGCGATGCCCGAACACTTCATGGAAAAAAACCGCGGCCGCGCGGCCGGTCAGCAAAGCCGGACCAACCGAAGGGTCGTTGATCGGCGCAGCGACCAACCCCTCCAGCTCCTTTCGAAGCGTCGCTTCCGCCGCATACACCGCTTTGTCGTCCGGAGTTTCCTTCGGATCCACCCAGTCATAGTTGTAATAGCGGTAGATGTCCATCCCGTCGGGCGCTTTACCCTGGATGAACAACTCGAGGCGATAGCGAATCTGGCCGTATTGCAGTTGCGTGCCTTCGCTGGTCACTTGAAAAACGTTTTGCGCCTGCGCGCTGAAAGTCACGATTGAATTGATGATGGCGGCCGATTGGCGAAAAGCCTTTGTGTACGCGCGTACTTTTGCTTCCCACGGCGCGCGATCCACGGCGATGGAAACCTCCGGCCCGATGTAGGTGCGTGGCTGCTCGCGCGAAAAATCCGGAGCATTGCCCTCCGCCGTTTCCACTTTCACTTCTTTCCCCGTCTTGATTTTGATGAGGGCCTCTTCGGCGGCGCGGTACTCCTTGTCCGTTTCCAGCCAGGCGGCGCGCCTCAGCACCTCGGGGTCGTCGTCCACGGGCACAGCCACGACGGTACTCCCGCCCTGCATTTGGCGTTCACCCACTTTATGCGTGTCGTCCAGGTTGTAACCGCCGGTTCGGACGGAAACTTCCAGCCATCGGTTGCGGTTTTCGCTGCTGTTCAGCAAGGCACCGTTCGAACCGGAGACATCCACTCGCTGCGTGTCTGTGATCGTGTACCCCAGGTAATAAGCTGGCGGATCCTGCGCGCTCAGCGCCTTCATCGAGCGCTCCAATTCAGCTTGCAGCGCCGAAAGCAGCGGAGAACGCTTTGCCTGGGCATCGGGCGGCGCGGCCTGCGCCCCCGGCGCAAGGCAAAACGTCAAACTGGTCAGGAGAATAAGCGCAAAAAAGGAGGAAATCAGTCCACTACGGGTCGAATTGGTCAAAGGGTGCCTCACTCGCTGTTAGACGGGACCGCGAATCATTCAGTTTACGCTATCGGATGGGGCGCTCCAAGCGCCTTGAACCTGAAGCATGGCCGTCCAGTAACAACAATTCTTTCGACGTTTGCCGGCTGGTTTGAGTTGCATGCCTGCGCGAAGGCCGCGCCAGGCTTGAGAAAGCCGCCCTAATTCTAATGCTCTAGTGACTGCGCCCTTGCCGATTATCCGCACTTGGGGTTATTTGCGCAGCCGGTCGTGGGCCTTGAGCCGCCGCGCGTCAGTCCTACACCCAACCCGGCCCCAACGGCACCCGCGACAATTCCGATTGTGGCCAGAACTCCCAGGTGCGCTCCCACTCCGGCTCCTGCCGCGACTGCACTCTGGCCCACCCCTGCAATGGTATCGTTGCTTGCCGTCACCAGTTGATCGAGCGTTGCTTGCTGCGGCGGCGCAGGCTCTGAATTATTTCCGCTGCGCACGCTGGTCATCTGCCCGGCTTTTGCCAGTACACATGCTCCCGCGAGGTTGCACACCTTCACCTGGCCCTCAAACACGATCACGTTCATGGAGTTGTTTGCGTACTCTATAAAAAAATCCGTGCCGACCACGCCCGCAACGCCCGCCGGCGTGCGCACTTCGAATTTCCCATCGGGCTTGGCGATTTTCTGCGCCTGCGTCCGCAACTTTCCGTAGGTAAGTTCGAGCTCCGTCTGCTGCGCGCCCGCATCGTGCTTGACCACTTTGATCGAGGAATCCGAGCCCACATTGAGCACGGAACCGTCATCCAGAGCGATTCGCGCCCGCGCGTTGACCTGCGTATTCACCAGGTCTTGCCAATCCACAGCCGTTTTTGCCACCGCCGGAAGGTTCTTGCCGCTGCGCGCGATGTTCACGGTCGGAATCACGCGCGACACTTCGCCCGCGCGCTGTCCCACCGCTTGCGGCTCGGCCCAGGTATTAGAAGGAATGGCCAGCAACCACGAGAGCAACACTGCCACACCGAAGACACACGGAGACTTCTTCGTCATCTTGGACTCTCCTCAGAGCACACTCTGCCTCTCTTTCTTTGTTACGGGAGCTTCGGGAATGTGTCAATTCTTCCTGGGGGACCTTTGCCCACTTTCTATATGGCCGCCAGGACACAAAGAGAGCACGCAACAAAGGATGTTGCTTTCTACCACAAGCTCCCGCAGTCTTTTCTTGCGCACGCGGCTTGCCCGGACTGAAAATTGCTTTATGAAAGCCCTGGCCACGATTCTTATTGCCGCCGCCGCGGTCTATGCCATTTTCCATTACTACTTCCAGAAGATGTCTACGACGGACGAAGGCACGGCCCCGACCCAGGCCATCAGCCTGACCGGAGTCCGCATGGATTTACTCCAAATCGCCGAAGCCGAGCGCGCTTACATCGCTCTGAATAGCCGTTGCGCTCCGCTCAACGAGCTCGCTTCTTCCAGCGATCTGCCCGTGCCGCGCACCGGGCGCGATGGCTACACTTATTCGGTCGACTGCTCTGGCGCACGATTCACCGCCAGCGCCCGCCATCAACCCGCCGCGGCAGGTTCTCCCATTCGCTATCCCAATCTTGCCGTCGATGACAACATGCAGGTAAGCGAGATCCAGTAGCCGCTCGCGCCTTAAAACCCCAGGTAGTTTTGGCACAAGCCTCGGGTCCAAGGATGAATTGGCGGTCGAATCCGCATATTTTCGTCCTTCGTCTATTCGAATTAAGTCGAATTGACATAACGACCTGAAACGTATGGAATTATAGCCGCCGATACGTGTGCCCTGTCTTTTGGTCGGCAGCTCCGTTTCCGAGGTATTCAAATGATTTCGTTGGTCCGCTTTGTCCGCAAGCGCGTCGTCTCTAATAGCGGCTTCCTCGTGGTCCTGTTCCTTACCCTGCCTTTACAGGTCCCGTTGGCCCACGCCCAGGCTTCGTCCAGCGTTACGGGCAGCGTTTCGGACCCCACCGGCGCGCCGGTTTCATCGGCCAGTGTGTCGGTCAAGAACCTGGAGACGGGGGCGGTGCGCGACGCGGCCACGGACGACATGGGGCGCTATCAGGTTCTCGCGTTGCCGGTCGGAAAGTACGAAGTCAAAGTTGCGAAGCCGGGTTTTCAGGATTCTACGCGCTCCGGCATCGAACTCGCTGTCGGTCAGCAAGCCAGCGTCGATTTTCGTTTGCAGGTAGGCACGGTGAGCTCCGAAATCAAAGTCATCGGTGACGCCCCTATCGTGAGCACGAGCACGCGCGATATCTCCGGCCTCGTCGCTGAACAGCAAGTCAAAGACCTCCCTCTGAACGGCCGCAGCTATGATCTGCTCCTCCCCTTGAATCCCGGTGTCGTGAATTTCACTTCACAAAAAACCGGCGGCACGGGCATCTCGAACTCGACGACCGCAAACAATTTCGCCGTCTCCGGAAACCGTCCGCAACAAAATCTTTTTCTGCTCAACGGCGTGGAGTTTACCGGGGCCGCCGAAAACAACATGACGCCGGGAGGGACGAGCGGCATGCTCCTGGGCGTGGACGCGGTGCGCGAATTCAACGTCCAACGCGATTCTTACAGCGCCGAATTCGGCAAACGTCAGGGCGCCCAGGTGCTCATCGTCACACGGTCGGGCGGCAACCAGTTGCATGGCACCGCTTTCGAATTTCTGCGCAACAATGCCCTCGATGCTGCCAACTTCTTCGACCAGGGTTCCGCCCCGCCGTTTCAACGCAACCAGTTCGGAGCTTCTCTCGGCGGACCCCTTCGCACCGATAAAACTTTTCTTTTTGGCAATTACGAAGGCTTTCACCAAAACCTGCACCAAACCTCCGTAGCGTTCGTCCCCAGCGCCGCATCGAGAGCCGTTGCGGTCGCCAGTGTCCAGCCGCTTCTCAACTTGTGGCCCATTCCCGCGCCCGGCGCTCAGGATTTCAACGGCATCTCCTCCGTCTTCAGCAGCCCGCTACAAACTGTTCGCGAGGATTTTGGAACTTCCCGGATCGATCACATTTTTTCGCAGAAGGATTCTCTTGCAGCCATCTACACCGCTGATGACAGCGACGATTTTACCGCTACGCCGCTCAATCCGTTTAGCGCTGACATCGTCGCCCTGCGCGAACAAGTTCTCAGCCTCGAGGAGACGCACATCTTCTCTTCCGCTTTTCTCAACTCCGCTCGCGTTGGTTTTTCTCGCGCAGGTTATTTTTTTACTGGTGAGCCCACGCCCGGCACTCCTGCGGCCACCGTCCCCGGTTTCTTGCTGGGCAAACCCGTTGGCGCCGTGGTCGTTGGCGGAAGCGCGGCGTCGAATCCGCAAGCGTCCATCGGCTTGGCTGGCAGCAACAACGGCAGCAATCTGGGTATTCACCGCAACCTCTACACCTTTGAAGATCGCGTCACCATCACCCATGGACGCCATCAGCTTAGTTTCGGCGCCTGGTTCCAGCGCTTTCAATCCAACGAAACCATCGCCCTCAGCCAATTCGGCCAAGCTACTTTCTCCAGCCTCCAGAATTTCTTGAACGGCAATATCTCGACCTTCCTCTTTGATCCGGCTCCCACGGAAATGAATTGGCGCTCGTTTTTTGGCGCATGGTCCGCCGAAGACGTTTTCCGCATCAGTCCGAAACTGACTCTCTCTCTTGGTTTCCGCGACGAATTCTCAACCGGTTGGAACGAAGCCCACGGCCGCGCCGCCAACTACACTTTCACAAACGATGTGATTAACACCCAGCCCAATATCGGCAGCTCCCTCTTCACAAAGAACAATGCCAGGTTCCTCCCGCAGCCCCGTGTCGCCCTCGCCTGGAGTCCGTTTGGAACAAAAACCGTCTTCCGTGCCGGATTCGGCATGTACAACGATTTGCAGGACGCGCTCGGTTACCGTGCCGATCAAAACGCCCCTTTCAATCCCGTCTACAGCTTGGCGCTCCCTGTTTCGGGTCTTCCCATCGATCCGTCCGCTCCGGTACCGGCGGGCGCGAAACTTGTGCCCGGTGGTGTTCAGCCGGACATGAAAACTCCCACACTCGTCTCCTGGTCCGTTCGAATCGAGCGTGAAATTTCGCCGAACACCGCTTTCACGATTGGCTATGTCGGTTCCCACGGCTATCACGAACTCATCGGCATTGACGGCAATGAACCCACGCCCGTGATTTGTCCCGCCTTTCCCTGCCCTGCCGTTTATCCGACGTTTGATCCGAGCCAGCCCATTGTTCACTTCGATCCCGCGAATCCCACGGCCCCAACCAACGACCCCACGATTGGCTTTCGAATCGGTTCACGTCTGGCAGGAGCGCCTGTGCCAGCGGGATCCTTCTACATTCCGACTCAAACGCCACGCCCTAACGCGGCCATTGCCAACACTTGGACGTGGTTCTCGCGCGGGGACAGCTCCTACCATGCCTTGCAAACGGAACTGCGCAAGCGTTTCAGCCGCGGGCTCTTTCTTCGCGGCGTCTACACCTTTGCGAAGACGCTGGACGACGGCGACTCCCTGAACCAGACCACTGCTGGCAACGCTCCCGGCCTCGTCTCCAATCCGTTTGACCTGGCCGCGGACAAGGGCCTCGCTACGTTTCACGTGAAACATGCTGCGGTTGTGGATGCGCTTTACGCTCTACCCTTCGGCCGCGGAGCGCGATTCGCCGGAAATCTGGGCAGGTGGGGCAATGCCGTCGTGGGCGGTTGGTCGCTAGGCGGGATTCTCACGGTGCAGTCGGGCTTCCCCTTCACGCCGCAACTTAGCTACAACCCTTCGAACAACGGGGACACGCGCAATCCCGTGCGTCCCTTCCTCGATCCCACGTTCACCGGCCCCGTGGTTCTTGGCCAGCCCGGACAGTGGTTCAATCCTGCCGCGTTTATCGCACCGCCATCAGCCAGCGGGTTCCACGGCAACGTCGGCCGCGACACCTACATTGGGCCTGGACTTGCCACTTGGGATTTCTCGGTCTTGAAGGACATCACTTTTCGAGAAAGTTTAGGTCTGCAATTCCGCGCGGAGATTTTCAACCTCCTGGACCGCGCCAATTTCAACACACCCAACCTCATCGTTTTCACTCCGCCTACGGCCACGAGCAATCTGCCTTCCGGCACCGCCGGCGCCATCACCAGCACTTCCACGACTTCGCGGCAGGTGCAATTCGGCTTAAAGCTTCACTGGTAGGAGGGGCCAGCTTCACTAGGCGGAAGCTGCCGAGGGCAGCGATCGGCGCGGGAGTTTTGCCCCCGCTGGCGGGAATGACATCTTCCAGAAGTTCGCAGGAGGTGTGACAAATTCGAAAGCGACGATGCTCTTTCCATTGCCACCCTGTCGAATGGAAACCACTCGGCACTCCGCTTTCTCCCTGCTGTTGTCATTCATCAGAAGGATTGTCTGCCCGACGGACACCGGTACGTCCAGCACTGTCAGCCCTCCGTGCCCGCTCACGGAAAGGGAGCGGGTCCGGATCTTGAATTTCTGGTTCTGCTCACTGATTCCTTGAACCGTCAAATCTGCAAAGACAGTTACACGGGCGGTTCGCCGGCGTTCGACGCGGCGAAAATGAAGGGTGGACATGCTCGATGAAGTCCTCTGCTTTCTACGAACTCGAGGCTTACTGCGCGTGCCTAATGATTGGCCGGCTTCGCCAAAGAGCTGGCTCCTATAAGAATGATTTCTCGCATATTCAAAGGAAATAGCTTGTCTGTACCAAACCCAAGTTTGCCACGCGAGTACCTTCGAACCAGCACTTATGGCGCACTTTCCATGCCTTCTAAACAAGAGCCCCGCGCCCTTCTTGAGCCCCACACCATATAAAATCTCGGAACTTTCCGGACACCTCCTCCGTACCTTGTTGTGCAGGCGGTTCCCACAACACATGGCGCCCTGAGCGGCGCATACACAAAAGAAGGAGCAACGTATGGGCGGAGATATCATCGGATTGGTGGCTGTCATCATGTCTTTGGGCGTTCCTCTTGGTGCCCTCTACACGTATTACCGTGTTCGCAGGCTGCGAAGTGAAGAGCGGCTGGCAGCCATTGCACGCGGTGTGGATATTCCCGTGGAGCCGGAATTGAATCAGGCGGCGCGGTCCCGGCGCGCGGGCATTCTGCTGGTCAGCGGCGCCATCGGCTTCATCTTGACCTTCGGTCTGATCGCGCAGGTGCAGGCGGATCGCGACATTTGGACCGTCGCCGCGCTCGGCATCATACCTTTGGCTGTGGGCGTCGGCTATTTCGTGGATTGGCGAATGATTCACCGCGACGCCCGCGCGTAAACAGTGGTCGCGCTCCAAGTCTTCCAGGGCGAGCCCCATTCGCTTTTTAAGAAGGGGAACTCGCCCCTTTTTTTCTGGACAATCGGCGCTCGCATTTCAAGGCGCGCGCTTTTGATCGGCAACGAGGATGCCAGCCTCTGCGTAATTGGCCGCGGGCACGTCGTGAAACGACACGTGAATGTTTTCGCGCTTCGCTTTGCCGTCCTCGATCAACACGGCCGTGACGCGCTCGGCGATCTTTCGCTTTTGTTCCGCGGTACGCCCCTCGACCCAGGTAATTTGCACGTGCGGCATTCCACTCCTCCTTAGAACGAGTCCTTCCGGTTTTCTTGCAGCTAGGTCCACCTGCATTCTACCCACTGCGGCGCAAGCCACAAGGACCGGCGTGGCAGTGTGATAGAATGTCCGTCCCATGCATCCGGCGATTCCCCATCTAATTGAACTCCAACGGGTTGACCAGCAGATTGGCCTTTTTCGCGCCGAGCTGGAAACCTTCCCGAAGCGCATCCGTGAAGCCGACACAAGGTTGACCGGGGCGCGCGCGGAAGTTGCGACGGGCAAAGACGCGCTCACGAAGATCAACGCGGAACGCAAGAAGTTCGAGTTCGAGGGCCAGGAATGGAAAGACCGCGCGCGCAAATACCGCGACCAGAGCGGCGCGGTGAAAACCAACGAAGCCTATCGCGCGCTCCAGCATGAAATTGCCAATGCCGAAGCCGAAGTCGCCAAATCGGAAGACCGCCAACTCGAAGTCATGATGAAAGCCGAAGAGGCCGAGCGGCGCGTGAAGCTGGCGGAATCGCGCCTGAAAGAAGCGGAGCAAAGCCTCGCGGCCGAGAAGAAAGCGATCGAAGCGCAAGCCGGCGAACTCAAGAAAAAGCTCGACGCCGCCACCGCCGAGCGCGAAAAAGTCATCGCGCCGGTTCCGGAAGATTTGCGCGACCTCTACACGCGCATCGCCAAGCGCCACGGCGGCACGGCCATGGCTCTGGCTCGCGATGAGCAGTGCCGCGGCTGCGGCCTGCGTGTCCTGCCGCACATCGTGCAGGAGCTTCGCTCGGAAACGAGCGAAGAAGTCTACCGCTGCGAAAGCTGCGGACTGATTCTCTATACCCTCGAGCCGATTCCCTACGCGAAATCGAACGACGGCTCCGCGAATGCCGCTACACCGGCGTCCACTGCCTGATGCCGAAACGTCCTCCAGCTTCCAAAGGGAAGAGCCTCTTCGCCGAAGCGGCTCCCGAGCCAAAACCTGCCGCGGCTGCCGCAGCGTACCGCCTCAACATTGACGGCGGCTCGCGCGGCAATCCCGGTCCGGCGGCCTACGGCGTGTTGATCCGCGATGCGAACGGCGGAGTGGTCGCGAAGCTCAAAAAGTATATCGGACGATTCACCAACAACGTCGCGGAATACTACGGCCTCATCGCGGCGATGGATTACGCGCAATCGCACGGCGTTCGCGCCATTCGCATAGAGAGCGACTCCGAGCTGCTGGTCAAGCAGATGCGCGGGCAGTACAAGGTGAAGAGCGCCGATCTCCAGCCGCTCTACGAACGCGCGCAGAAAATGTCGAAAGCATTCGACTCTTTCCGCATCGACCACGTCTATCGCGAGCAGAATCGCGAAGCCGACTCTTCTCGAAGACGTCGGCTTGCCCGACGGCTCCGTCGTCGAAGTGTCGATTTTTCCTCTCACCAAAGCATGAATTAAAGCGCTGCTGTTAGGTTTTCTGCTCCGGTAAAGGATCTGCCCATTTTTCCAACCCACAGTGAACGCACTTACGTCTATATACGTTGCCCCACGGGAATTTGTAAAAAAATGGCCGCCCGCACCTCGGACAAGGCCAGAACGCCCATCGAAAACCCATCCAGGCCCAAACTCCGCCAAACAAGAAGAATCCTGTAACCACGACAGGGATTTGAATGTTGAGCCCAATTTTACTTTGAATCGCATCGCCGATGAGCCAGATACTAGAAGCTGTTTCAAAACTGGGTGCAAAGCCTGAATTCTAAGGTAGTTGGGTTGACGGAAATGCGAGATAAACAAGGTCAGCAGCGCCGCTGGAGGGCCGATGGCGCGATACGGTCGTCTGTTGACCGACGCCCAGT
>WNGQ01012986.1_pt1 | contig 12851 bp, 9 predicted proteins | sample 5407661 | NCBI WGS metagenome assembly WNGQ01 (sample SAMN13153382, study PRJNA577476) | soil metagenome | isolation source: 60 cm soil or saprolite under Garry oak tree replicate 2 | place: USA:California | collected 2016-06-15
CAGCGGATCCGATCCCGTGAGGCCCAGATGATTCACCGCACGACATCCTGCCGAGGGCTCAAGACTGAGGTTCCGAAGGGCGTCGCGCAACAGTACGTAACGGTGGTTTGTTAAGTCGGGATGTAGAGGTGCAGGCCTTGCCCTGCCGCGACTGAGCTGATCAGGGCTTGCAGCTGCGGGGGCGGCGGCGCCTTGGACCATGCGGTCCACCAGCGCTGCAGCACGGTCCAGGGGGAAAGCCAGGCCCGGACCGCGCGCAGAGCCCGCGGCCAGGACGGCGCCGGCTGCGGCCCGGCGTCTGGCCCCCCTCTCTCCGCGGCCGGGTTCCGGCCGCGGAGCCGCGGGTTCGCGCGGTGCCGGATGATCATGGAACCAGGCGTCCCAGCAGAAACTGAAGGCGCAGTTGACCAGGGCCTGGTGGCGGCGGATGGCGGTGTCGGAGCGGACCTGGAAGTCGGCCCAGCCGAGCTCGTCCTTGACCTGCTTATAGCCCTGCTCGACCCAGTGGCGGATCCCGTAGATCCGGGTGATCTCGGCCAGGCCGGCGGCCGGGTGGGGACTGTCCGCCTCGCACGGCCCGCCGGGGCGGGGCAGGTTGGTGACCAGGTACCAGGTGGCCTTGGCGGGCAGGGTGCCCGGGTCGGCGGTGGCGACCACCAGGCGCCGGGCGTCGTCCGGCCCCCACCAGCCCAGCCGCGCGTCGGCGGCCCACCAGGTCTCGGCGTGCCCGTCGCGGAACGTGCGGGTCACCGCCGTCCAGTCGCCGGGATCCTCCGGGCCGCCCCAGGCCAGCTCGCGGGCCGCGTCCACCGGGGTGTGCGCGTCGTCGCCGTAGGCCCACGTCCCGCGGCGCGGCTTGAGCGCCATCACGAACGGCAGTCCCGCCTCGGACAGCTCGGCGCGGAACCCGTCCTGGTCCCCGTACGCGCTGTCCGCGCACACCGCGCGGAAGGCGACCCCCGCCTCGCGGGCCCGGAGCGCCAGCGCGGCGCCGATGGCCAGCTTGGTCCGGAACGCCGGGTCGTTCTTGCCCTTGGCGAAGTGCCTCGCCGGCGTGTACGGAACGGCGTGCACCGGGTAGTAGACCCGCTCATCAGCCCACACCGTGGTCACGGTGACCACCCCGTTGTCGGTCTTGCCGTACCGGCCCAGCCACTGATGGCCCACGTGCGCGGTCTTCACCCCGTCCTTGCGGTCGCCGCTGTCATCGATCACCAGCACCCCGCCGCCATGCGGCGCCGTCGCCGGATCAGCCAGCAGCAGCTCCAGCCGCCGGTCATTGACCCGGTCCGGGTCCCACCGCGACTCCGACAAGAAGAACTGCAGCCGCTGCACCGCCGCATGCTGTGCCCCGGCCACCGGCTCGGCCCCCGCCAGCGCCGTCAGCGTCTTGTTCCGGTCCCGCGGCGCCAGCAGCCCCGCCAGGTACTCCCGGAACCCCCGCCGCTGCGCCACCCGGGTAAACAGGTCATCAAACCGCGCCGCATAACCCTCCAAAGGGCCCGGCGCCGCAGGACAAGGCCGGCGTCCGGTCATCACGCACCCCACAGCACATCACGACACTACCCCCGGTCATACCGCGCGCCGACCGGTCGTTCGGAGGGGAGCGACCATGAGATCGATTCACGGGATGTTGGTGGCAATGCAGAATGGTCATTCTGTATCACCGTCGACCAGGTGGTCTGTGGGCCAGGGCAGCAGTCGTCGCGGCCGGTTTAGTTCGCCCTGGTTCAGGCGGATGTCGCGCGCTTGTCCAGTTACGGCCGATCCAAAACCAACCCGCTCGTAATCGATCCGGGGCCGAGCGGGCCTACGACTGGATCACGTTCGCGACCGGCGCTGGCCTGCGGTCCGTGCACAAGATCCGCCTTATGGCATCAGTTCCGGTATGTCGGCATTGTTGTGGGGGCCGCGCGGGAATGGCGGGCCGTTTTGGCGGCCAGGGCCTCCAGCTGGTACTGCGCGGTGGACGCCCGTCAACGCGCTCGCTGGGGAATCTCCGGATCCGGGTGTGCCGGCTTGCCGTCCGCTTTCACTTCAGCCTCGTTGCCGGGCCGAACGCGGTCGAGCATCACTGTCGTGATCGTGACTTCTCCGTCCTTGCCCTCGCGGGTCCCTGACAGGTGGGCAGGTGTCTCACGACAGCTTGGCAGACAGGGAGACCGGGGTCGCTAGGTCGGGTGGCGGAGGCGTCTCAATGGCGCGGAGGGCCTGTCGGAGGACGCACTGATAGTGCGATCAGCATGCTCATCGGCCCGAAGCTAGGAGAATGCGGTCTCGAGCGCGTGGCGCGTGATGCGATGCTCGGCAAAATGCGAGGTGCCCTGGTTCAGCAGCTCGTGAGCGGCGTCTGTCAGCGCCCGGTACGCGCAGGCGGCGAGCGCACTGCCGGTTGAGACTCGTCGCACGCCGGCGGAGGCCAGCTCGCTGAGCGCTGGCCCGTTGGGCAACGCGAGCACGTTCATGGGCGCGCCGACCGCGCTGGCCACGGCGGCGATCTGTTCTATCGAGGACAGGCCAGGGGCGTAGACAACGTCCGCGCCGGCGTCGCGGTAGGCGATCAGGCGCGAGATGGTGTCGCCGAGGTCGTCGACGCCGCGGATGTGGTTTTCCGCCCGGCCGGTGAGCACCATCGGCTCGGGCAGGCTGCGGGCCGCGTCAGCGGCGATGGCGACTCGCTCCGCGGCTATTGTGACGTCGTCGATGCCGCCTGTGGCCGGGTTATAGTCCTCGATGGAAAAGCCTGCCGCGCCGGCCTCGGCCAGCAGCGCGACCGTTTCCGCCATCCCGCCCGGATCGTCGGGATAACAGCGCTCGCTGTCGACGTTGAGCGGCAGCGGCGTCGCGTCGGCGAGCCGCTTGACGTGTGCGATGAGCTCATCGCGGCTCACCGTCTGGTCGAGCTTCCCGATCGACCAGGCGAAGCCGGCGCTTGTGGTCGCGAGCGCCTGGAAGCCGGATGGGGCAAGCAGACGGGCCGAGCCAATGTCCCACGGGTTGGGCATCATAAACAGCTGCTCCGCGTGGTGCAGCGCCCTGAAGCGCGCGCGCCGGTCACTCTCGGACATGCTGATCCCTCCAGTTCGGGTGCAGTTACTTGATCGCGCATCGGACGCGGTAGCTCCACCAGAGCGTCGCCTGGGCACCGATGCGCCTGTCGATGGCCGCCCGGAGGCGATCAAGACCGAGCTCTTCGGGCGTCGCGCCCTCGCCTAGCTTGCGCGCGACCGGCCCGAAGGTAAGCGGGAGCAGCGCGATAGCTTCATGGCCGCGGGACTCGCGCTGGTGGAGGAAGAACTCGCGAACCCAGCGGAAGCGGCCGCTGGCTTGCAACCGCTCGATGTGCCGCGCCTTCTCCGGACGTGCCGGATCGACGCCGCTCGCCTCGAGCACCGAGAGGAAGGCCGCGTCGACTTCCCAGTGCACAAGCGGCGGCCAGTCGTAGTCATAGGCTGCGAATACTCCCTCCGGCCGGAGAATTCGCGCTATCTCGTCGATCGTTGACCGGTGGTTCATCCAGTGCAACGACTGGGCGCAGGTGACAACATCGGCGCAGGCGTCCGGCAAACCGGTCTTCTGGGCAATCGCGTGGCGGTACTCGACCCGGGGCGCTGCCCGCGCGGCGGCGAGCATCTCCGGGTTGTGTTCGATGCCGAGCACCCGGTCCGCGTGCGCCGACCAGGCGCTCGTCGAGATGCCGGTGCCGCTGCCGAGGTCGACGACGAGCCGCGGCGGAGTCGCAGGGGCGAGCGCGCCAAGCACAGCGATCAGCTCGGCGGGAGGCTCGGGCCGGAGGTCGTCGTACCGGGAGATGAACGAGCCGTGATAGGCGGGCTCGGACAGGCGGCGGTACTCCGTCGCGGCCTCGTCGCCGCCCGGCGGCCGAGAGCGGCTGGCCGTCATGGCATGACCTTTGGCGTCGGCCTTTGGGGACCGGGCGGTGCCGGAAACGCCCGAGGATCATCGAGGAGAACGCCCCACGTCGGATCCGCGCGGCGACGCGGCAGCGGGGTCTCGATGGCGAGCCTCACCTCCGCGCCGGCCGTCTTTTGGCAGATCGGCTGTATGGCTTCACGCCCGGTCACCGGCTGGTCGGCCGGGTATGCCAGCACGGCCCCTGGTTCGTATAGGGCGGCGACGCCCGCCGCGTCGCCAGCGTTGAGCCGCTCGGCCACCAGGCGGGTCACATCCCCGGGCTGGATCGCCTTTGCTTCACCACTCATGTCAGGCCTGCTTCGGGTGCACCAGAGCAGCTTTCGCATCCTGCGTCCGGTCGCAGGCGGCGCAGCAACACGAACACAGCTGTGCGCCGGTGCGGGATGCGGGAGCGGTGCCAGCTCAGCGGGCCGCCTCCGCCTGGTGCCGGTCGAGGAAGGGCCGGATCGCGGCCAGCAGCCCGGCCGGATTGTCGCCCTGCACGTTGTGGCCCGAGTCCGGGATGGTGACAACCGTGCCGTCGCGGATCAGGGCCGCGAACGCGGCGGCCTGGCCGGCGGAGAACAGGTCGCTGTCGGCGCCGCGGAGGATCAGGGTGGGGCAGGCTATGGCCCGGGCCTGGGGGGCCAGCGCCCGGATCTGTTCGACCAGCGCGGCCAGGCGCTGGCGGGATAGGTGCCGCTGGTCGCGTTTCCAGGTCCAGCGCCCGCCGGGCAGCCGGCGCATGTTGTGTTGCAGGCTGTAGCGCAGCAGCCGGGGGTCGCGCCGCGGGTTGAAGGCCAGGGCCCGCGTCACGGCCTCATCGAGCGAGGCGAACTCGCGCGAGTCCAGGGTGAACGCCGCGAGGCGGTCGATCCCGGCCTGGCTCCCGGCGAAGGGCCCGCTGTCGACCGCCACCAGGCCGGCGAGACTGCGCGGATGGCGGCTGGCGTAGCCAATCCCGATTATTCCGCCTAGCGACTGGCCAACCAGGAAGAACCGTGCAGTGCCCAGGTGGTCAGCGAATGCTTCGAGGTCCCGCAGGTGGGCGCCCAGGCTGTAGTCCAAGGCGGGGGACCATTCGCTGTCGCCGTGGCCGCGCAGGTCCAGAGCGTAGCAGTGGTGTACCTCCCGCAACGCCAGGCAGACGATGTCCCAGGTATGGGCGTTGAGCCCGCCGCCGTGCAGGAACACCACCGGCAACCCCGCCGGGGTTCCCCGGTCGCCACCCGGGGAACCCCAGTCGAGATAGTGCAGCCGCATCCCGCCCAGCACGACGTGCTCATGCTTGGGCAGGACAACGTGCGTAACACCGACACCGGCGGCCGTGGCGACCGCGGCGAGGTGCCGGGCTTCCTCGGCAGGCGCTGGCGCCGGGCTCGGTGCCTCGTGAAACGCGTTCATGACCTGGTTCCGGCTCGGCGCTCCCAGCCACCGCTGCCGGCGAACATGCGTCCGCTCTTGCTGGATTCGATCACTGAACAAGCGTATAGGATATTATCCGTGCGTTCAATCGACCTTGAGCAGGACGACCTGACCACCAAGGCCCGGCTCCGCGAGACGGCTCTGGCCCTGTTCGCCGATCACGGGATCGCGGCCACCAGCCTGCGGTCGATCGCCGCGGCCGCTGGGGTCTCCCCGGGCCTGGTCATCCACCACTTCGGGTCCAAGGACGGCTTGCGCCGGGCGGTCGACGCCGTCGTGGTCAAGCGGATCACCGCCGCGCTGAGCGAGGTACCGGTCGGGAGCAGCGGCGCCAGCCTGATCGACCAGCGGGCTGAGGTCCTCGCCCGGGTGCTGCGACCCCAGCCAGCGCTCCTGCAGTACATCGCCCAGGCGCTGAGCGAGAGCGGCGCAGCAGCCGGCGAACTGTTCGCCCTGCTGTACGCCACAGCCAGCGCCGACCAGGCACTGGCCGACGCCGGGGTGCTCCGTACCGACAGCGATCCCCTCTGGCGTGCCCTCCAGCAGCTTGTCCTGATCGTGGGGCCATTGTTGCTGCGCCCGCTGGTCGAACAACAGCTCGGAGGATCGCTGTTCGAACCCGGTAACTTCGAACGCTGGATGCGCGCCAATGCCGACCTGCTCAAGCACGGCCTCTACACACCACCGGCGCCCAGCACGCCGGCGCGGACCGCGTCACCACCCGAACCCAGCCACACCGGGAACCCAGAACGTGCATCCCGCGAGCGCTGACCGCCATGCGGCAGCGGGTTCAGCCGCACACAGATTAATCATTTGTACGCGGAACGCTGCACTGCTCACGGCTTGTGACATCCCGTAGGGGATGGTGCCGTCCTGGCTTGCGGTGACCAGGATGGTGCCGTCCGGGCTTAACGCACCTGCCTCGACCTGGCCGATGCCGAAGTCCAGCGGCGTACCGATCTGCTGCTGGGTGGCTACGTCCCGCAGGGTCGCTCCTGATCTGTTTGCGTAGCGATGATGTTGCGGCGCGGGTTGAAGGCGATGTCATTGACCTGTCCTACATCAAGCCCTCCTTGCGTTCAGGACACACTTCGGCACCCACACGCTCGATCAGGACGAGCTTGGGAGCATTGACCAGCTTGACCAGCCGTGCTGAGCGGTCCAGGTTTCGTAAGCGAGGGCGCCGGAGGCGGTGCGGGCCAGGATTCCAGTGATCGTAGGGGTTTGCAATGCCGTGACGGCGCCGTCGGAGCTGCCCTTCAGGGATTGCCACGGAGACCAGGGCGTCCCTGCCTTCGGGGAAAGCTGGACGGTGTGGAAGACACTGAAGCCGAAATTTGAGTCCATGCAGAAGGCTTCGAGGTGGCCGCCATGCTCGCCGTTGATGCCGCTGAACACGGCCGGGTCGGTGCTGCAGCCGTTCTCGACCAGGCGGCCTGGGCCGCCCCAGCGAATTCCGGTCCCGGACAGCTGCCAGACGTGCAGCAGGTCACCGTCAGTACTGCGGGCGAACACCTCAAGCCTTCCGTCAGCGTTCGTGGCGATGCCGGGTACCCCGACGTAGCGCGACTTTCCTGGAGCCTGGACCCAGCCTGCCCAGTGGCCGTTGAGATAATAATCGTGCACGAGCAGGCGACCTGCCGTCGCGGCGAATACCTGCGGATGCCCGGTCGCATCTAGCGCTACGGCGGGCGGACCGGCGACCGGGCCACCCAGTGAGGTCCAGCCAGTCCAGGTGCCGCCACCTGAGGTGGAAGACTGCGACACGTAACCGACGTGGGCGTCGCTGAGGAGCGCGAATACCTCCAGGTGTCCGTCGGGCCAGGCGACTGCCGCCGGGCTGCTGTGGGTGATCGTCGTGCCGAGCGGTATCGGGCCCTGCCAGGACGCGCTTCCCGGCGACGTCTGCCAGATCTCGGCAACCTGCCCGGTCTCCGCCCTGGCGAACACGATCAGGCGGCCGTCCTTCGCGGTCGCGACCGCGGGGTCGCCGGTGTAAGCCGGACCGCCCGGCAACGTGGTCCAAGCGGACCAGGAGCCGTTAGTGGTGCGGGCTGCTATCAGCGTGCCGTTACGTGCCCGTGCGACGACTTCGGGACTGCCGTCGGCGTTGGCCGCGGCGGCCACCCGGAATTGCTGGCCGACCGGAGGCGGCGCGGGCGGGCCGGCCAGCCCGGGTGACGAACGCGCCAGCCCGGGTGACGATTGGGCCGGCGCGGGCGGCGTCTGCGCGGAGTGGTTGGTGCCAGGCACGAACGCGGCCACGGCCGCAGCCACGAGAGCCAGACCAGCTACGGCCGCCAGAATCAGACTGGCCCTGGCGCGGCGGTCCGCGCGAACGGCTCCGCCCTCGTCGTGGCCGGCATTTGCGCCCGGGGATCCTGAGGCCACGGCCCGCCGGAGGGATCGCCGGCCGTCCATGGCTCAGCGAGGACCGCCTCCGGCGGCTCGGCCACTTGCAAGGACACGGTTGGTCCGCTGGCCGCCGGAACTGGTGCCACCACTACATCCGGTTGCGTGTCCGGTTCTAGCCCGAAGTTGGGCGGCACCGGTGGCGGCGCCTCCGCCGCTGGCGAGTCGTCCGGTTCCGCTGATATGCCCGTGGCTGCCGGCAGGTCGACGGCCGCTGGCGGGTCGGCTGTGACGGGCGCGTTCGCCGCGGCCGCGTCGAGGGCTCGGGCGATCTCGTGGAAGGCAGGCCGGCCGGCCGGATCGCGGCACAGCAGGGCGTTGACGATTTCATACAGCGAACCGTCGCCGGTGAGGTGTGGCGGATCCTCGTTGGCGATCGCAGAGAGCGCCGCCAGCGCGTCATCGCGATCATCGAAGGGACCCTGGCCGCATAGCGCCGCGTAGAGGGTGGCGCCAAGGGACCACAGGTCGGCGGCGGGCGTAGCGGGCATGCCGTTGGCTCGCTCAGGTGCCATATAGCCGGAGGTGCCGAGAACGATTCCGGTCCGGGTGATGGACGGATCGCCGGCCGTGCCCGCGATGCCGAAGTCAGTAAGCACGGCCTGCCCGTCGGGCGTGATCATCACGTTGCCGGGTTTCAGGTCCCGGTGCAGGACGCCGACCACATGCCCGGCCACGAGTGCGGCGAGTACCTGCCTGCCGATCTCGGCGACCCGATGCGGCGGGAGCGGACCCTGCTCCGCGATCAGCTCCGCCAGTGGACGGCCCTTGATGAGCTGCATCACGATGTACGGCGAGTCCTCGCCGGAAACGACGTCATAGACCGCCGCCACTCCGGGATGGTGGATCCTGGCCGCGGCTCGCGCCTCGCGAAAGGTCCGCTCGACCGCCTCGGCATGCATGCCGACGTCGGCGGTGGGAGCCAGCGTCAGCTGCTTCACCGCGACCTCGAGATCCAGCAGTATGTCCAGCCCGCGGTACACGATCGCGGTCCCGCCGCCGCCAATTGGCGCGACAAGCTGGTACCGGCCCGCGATAAGGCCGTCGTGGGTGGGAGCGGTCATGTCATGTTCCCCTACCAGAAGCCGGTCCGGCAGCACTCTGGCTTATCACCGTAAACTGGGACATATCAACACCAGGCGCACGTTCGCGCTTGTTAATACCATGCGCACGACGCGCTCAGGTTTTATAGCAGCTAGTAGCGCGCGCGTCGCTCTACGCAGAGCAAGCTTGTTGTTAGCAAATCTGCTAGCAAGACCGGCGAGCTTGGTGCCTCTCACGATCGGGCTCGCCTCTGCCGTGACCAGCTCTGTGCTCCCGGCCACTGCCTAACGGGGTTTCACCCCAGCCCGACGAGGCGTGCCGGTGATTGGCTGAGGTGAGCGAAAGAGCTCCGGCCGGCGACGAAACGGTGCAACGATGTGCCCGTTCATGGACCGCGTGCAGCGGTTAGGTGGCCCTTTGCGGGCCGAGTCGTCCGGCCGGAGCCTGTCATGACGCTACCTCGTTCTGCCGCCGATGTGCTGGCGGGTCACGTGCTGTTCGAGATCGAGGCGATCGACCGCATGTACCTGAACTTGTACCAGCCGCGGCTGCAGCATGGCGCCGGGATCGCCGCGTTCTTCGTCGGGCACCGGGGCCACCGGTTCGCCTCCTCGGCGCTGATGGCCCCGATGACGGCGGCGTTCACCGCGGACATTGATCACTTCATCGCGGCCCGGGGCCTGGACCTGGTGCGGTTCGCCAGGGGGCAGCGCAAGGACGATGTCACCCGGGAGTACCTGGGACGGGCGGAACGCGATGAGCGGGGGCTGGTGCCGGCGCAGGTGCTGTATGCCGGGGTGGCGCAGGAAAAGCAGAAGGTGTTCCGCACCAGCAAGCGCCGCAACCCGGTCACCGGGGCCACCTACCCGTGGCTGGTCCCCGGCTCGGGAGTGGTGAACCAGTACTACTTCTATTGCGTTGATGAGGAGTTCGGCCCGGTGTGCGTGAAGTTCTCCGGCTATTTCCCGTATACCGGGCGGCTGATCCTCAACGGCAACGAGTACGCCCAGCGGCAGGCGGCTAAGGCCGGCATCGGGTTCGTCCCGCTGGACAACGCGTTCGCCGCCGTCGATGACGTGGCCGCCGTGCAGGCGATCTGCGACGGCCTGGACGAGGGCACGATCACCGCGCTGGCCGCCCGGCTGCTGGCGATCCTGCCGTACCCGTTCACCGCCGCCGACACCGCGGCCGGCTACCGCTACGAGCTGTCGGTCCTGCAGGCCGAGTTCTCCCTCACCCAGATGCTGGACGCGCCGGTGTCCGGGCGGATCTTCTTCGATCAGCTGATCCGCGACAACCTCGATCTCGGCCGCCCGGACCGGGTCTCGCTGATCTTCGACCGGAAGATCATCCGCAAGGGCAGGCGCGCCACGCCGGGCCGGTTCCGCACCCGCGTCATCACCGACGGGGTCACCCCGAGCCTGCACATCGACTACAAGAACTCGAAAATAAAGCAGTACCACAAGCTCGGCAAAGCGCTCAGGACGGAAACCACGATCAACGAAACCGGCGACTTCGGCGTGGCCAAGGGGCTGTCTCATCTCCCTGAACTGAAGGAGATCGGCTTCACCGCCAGCAGGCGCCTGCTTGACGTCCAACGGATCAGCCACGACCCCGCCGAAGGCGCCGCCGCCCTGGCCGCCCTGAACAACCCCGTCATCAGCCCGGCCGGCACCCGCACCGCCGGGATGCGGGTCACCGACCCGCGAACCCAGGCGCTGCTCGCCGCCCTATGCCTCTTCCGGCTGCTGCCCCACGGTTTCACCAACCGCGACCTGCGTACCTGCCTCGCGCCCCTGCTGGGGCGCACTCCCGAGGCCATGACCAGCGGGCAGATCAGCTACGACCTGCGGCGGCTGCGCATCCACGGCCTCATCGAACGCATCCGGGGCACCTTCCGCTACCAGGTCACCGAAGCCGGCATCCGCCAGGCACTGTTCCTTACCCGCCTCACCCAGCGGCTGCTCATCACCGGCCTGGCGGAGCTTGCCCGGCCCGATCCGCCGGCACACTCACCGCTCCGCGCCGCCGCCCGCGCCTACGACGCAGCAATCGACGACCTCGCCCGGCAGTCTGGCCTCGCCGCCTAGCAGCACCCTCAGCCAGCACAAACGACTCGCCACAGCCAAACTTGACTCACCAATAACATGATCACCCGGTCAAGCCCTCTAGCGGTCAGCTGGTGAGCGCGGTCCAGGCGCCAGCGGAGCAGCCGGATCGAATCTGGTGTAGCCGCTGCATTTGCAGCGTCGCAGCCAGCGTCCCCGGACGGAGCAGCTGGTGGCATTGCGGTGCTCGCGAGCACGATGGAGGCAGCGTCCACACGGCGGTATATCGTCTTTGATGTCCGGGGCTCTGGGTACCGGTGTCCAGTTGGGCATGTCCATGCTCATTGCGTGGCTCCTTCCCCGTCAGCGGCCGTTCGCTGGTGGCGCCTAACGCGTTCAGCCCGAAACGCTAATCCGGTCTCCCTGATCTGTACAGTTCGGGTGCGGGACCGGCTCTCGACCTTCCGCTCCTCAGCTAGCCACTCGGGCCCGGTCAGCCGGACCGGTCAACTGCGCCGCCGCACCATAACTCACTTACCGTGACAAGCGAACGGGGCGAGCCCCAGCTACGTCATCCCTGCCGAATAGGTGTTCAGGATGATCAGAAATCCGTCGCACACAGGCGCTTACAGACCGACCAGTTCGGTGCATCGCGGTTGCCCCGCAGAACGCTTCGGCTGACCTGGCCATTCAGGTCCGCTCTAGAGCGCCTGTTACAGGCACCGGCCGGAATCTCGGGTGCGTAGTATCAGCCCGTGAGCGAACCCTCAGCGGTGACTAGGGCCTCGCTGGGGAAGTCGTTTCCGATCATCGCCCCGGTGCCCATGACGCTGCTGCCAGCGAGAGTGTGGTCTCGGGAGCAATGGGAACGCATCGAGCGCGGCTACCGGGCCCGGGACATGGACGAGAAATGGGATGTCTTCGTCGAGAACCATGTCGCGTTCCTGCATCGCAGCTGGACAGGGAACGGGGTGTTCGAGGCCTCATTCTCCCCGGTCGGCGGTGGCTGGCACATTTCAGCCGCGGTCGTCGAGACCAGCTCTAAGCGCGCGCGCAAGGTCTGCGCGGAGCTCAACCGGGTCCTGCTTGAGCTGGTGCTCAGCGCGATCGTCCTCGGTGAGCCACCCGTCGCCCTGCGCGCCGAGCTGGTGAGGCTCTCCTCGCCGCAGGGCCGCCCAGCAGCCCCGGAGGGGGCGATCGAGCACAGCATCCTGGGACTGCGGTCTAGCCCGTAGGAGTTGGCTGTCTTAGGCGTGCTCTCGATATTCGTGCCCCGGTGGGAGCAGTCCGGCGGGTACGGGGTGGCAGGGTTAGCGAAAGCGCCTGCTGCAGAAGGCCGCGACGCAGATCGTTCAGATCTGGGGCGTAGCAATAACGCACTCAGATGTGAGGCGGCGATCCACGCCGTAAGACGGCTACTTGCGCTCGGTGTCAGTCATGGAGCACGAGCCACCTGCGGCGGGATGCCGGCAGGTCACGGGTAAGCGCTCCTGCTAGCCATGGACGGCACACTGGCCCTGACCATGGTGAAGGTGCCTATCCGAAGAGGCCGGCGAACCGCCGGAGCAGCCGCTCGATACCGGGAAGATCCATCCGGTCATCCCAGCCCGGCGCCTCGAGCACCGGCTCGTCGCAGGGACGGCCGCTCCAGTACTCAAGATCAGCCCAGCCGCCGCGGAACACGGCAAGCCGCCCCTCCTGCTCGCCCTTGCGGACCGCAACACCCACCGAATCGGCCTCTGCCACCTTCCCGCGATCTTCCCGGAGCGGATAAGGCCACGGCCCGCCCACGTCTTTCCAGGTGGCAGGACCGACAGCGCGGTCCGCGGAAACGCGGCAGCCCAGCACCCGCCCGGTCGGCGGCATGAGCGGATGACTAGCCCTGCCCGGCCGGGGTCAGAACCGGAAGCGAGTCAGGCCGCCCGGCTCCGCCGCCAAGGTCACGATCGCCGAGCGTGGCTCAATGCGATACACGTTCCACGGTGGTGGTCCTTGCGACGGTGCGTT
>WNGQ01005149.1_pt1 | contig 12850 bp, 12 predicted proteins | sample 5407661 | NCBI WGS metagenome assembly WNGQ01 (sample SAMN13153382, study PRJNA577476) | soil metagenome | isolation source: 60 cm soil or saprolite under Garry oak tree replicate 2 | place: USA:California | collected 2016-06-15
GACCATGTCGGAGGCGTCGATGAGCTTCGCTCGCGTGAGCTCGCGCTTGAGGTAATCGCCGAGCGCGAAGGACATCGCCGCACGACCCAATAGGCCGATCGTCCCGCCCGAATACTTCTCGAGCGCTTTCTCCGCGAGCCGCGCGTCGTACTCGGCCGTATACGGGCAGGAAGCGTAGGAGGGCATCCCCATGAAGCGCACGGTGCCGCGGCGCACCGGGTCGCCTTGCGGCCCGAACTCGCGCACCACGCCCATCGGCCCCTGCGCGATCACCGTCATGCGCTCGTCCTTCGGGAACACCACCGTCACCGGATAGCCGTTGGTCGCCGGCACGTCGGTGAAATACTTGACGTAGCCGCCCATCCAGTCGTTGTTCGATTGCATGATGAGCGCGTCGATCTTCTGGTCCACCATCGCCGCGCGCACCGCGCCCCAGCGCCGCTCCAGCTCCGCGGTCGAGATCGGGTGGTTGATGCGCTCGTTTGCCGCCATGAACGCTCCTCTAGCGCTTCACCACGTTGATCATGCCCTTCACGTCCCCCGCCAGCCACTTTCGCATGTTCTCCTCGATCACGGGAAGAGCGAAGCGCGGGTAGCCGTCGAAAAACCCGCCCTGGTGCTGGGTGATGATGACGTTCTGCATGTCCCAGAGCGGCGAATCCCCGGGCAGCGGCTCGGTGGCGAAAACGTCGAGCGCGGCGCCGGCGATTTTCCCGCTTTTCAGCGCATCCACCAGCGCATCCTCGTCCACCACGCCGCCGCGCGCAAGATTGACGAGGAAGGCGCTCGGTTTCATCGCCCCGAATATTTTCGCGTCGACGATGTTCTTCGTCTCCGCCGTGTAGGGTGTGAGGATCACGAGGAAATCGAGCTCCTTCACCGCGCGCTCGAGCTCGTCGCGCCCGACCATCGCGTCGATCCCCGGAACTTGCCGCTTCACCGAAGAGATGCCCACCACCTTCATGCCGAAGGCCTTGCACTTGGGCGCGAGCTCGGCCGCGATCGCGCCGACGCCGAAGATGCCGACCGTTTTCCCCTTGAGCACTCTCGCCGGAAAACGCTCCCACTTGTGACGCGCTTGCAGGCGCATCGAGCGCGGCAGGTCGCGGGCGAGGGCGAGCATTCCCGAAAGCGCCGCCTCGGACACCGGCCCGCCGTGAAGGCCGTGCATGTTGGTGACGAGCACTTCCTTCTTCAGGCCCGGTTGATCGGTGATGCCGTCGACGCCCGTTCCGAGCGCCTGCACCCACTTGAGGTTCTTCGCCTTTTCGAACACGTGGCTCGCCATCTGCGCGCCGAAGGTGATGAGGACGTCGGCCGCGCCGATGTAGGGGCCGACCTTGCTGTGGTGGTCGACTATGTCGAGTCCGACTTCCGGGAAAGTTTTCCTGATGTGGCTGAAGTACTGCATCCGCACCGGCTCGGGAAGGGTGAGCACGATGAGCACGTTCGTCATGGCGGGATGCGAAAGCGAGCCTGCGGGAAAAATGTGAACGAATTCATTCTCGAAGCACCCGCGTTGCCTTGTCAAGCGCGGGTGGTGCCGGTATCGCGCGGTTCATCCGCGGCGGGAGCTATTGAAGCGGGCCCGAAGGCCGACGGCGTAATCGTTCACCTCTTGATCAAGCGGAGATCGGTTTCGAATTTTTGAGGCTTGCCGATCTTGATTCGCCGAAAATCCGCATGCAGCGGATTGAGCAGATAGTTGGTCTCGACGGGAATCACCGCGCTCGGAACGGCGAACACTGCGGCGCTTCGTTTCCTCGCCCACTGCGTTCCGATGGCCTGAAGCCTCCCGCGGCCGGTGATGTCCCGCCACTCCGAAGGAAGATCCTCGATCTTGATCCGGTCGATCGTCATTCCCTTCGGAATGCGCGCCTCGATCATGACGTAGCGCGCCCGAAGGGGCTCGTCCTGGACCAGCATTTCCAGCATGGCCAGGGATTGAGTTCCCGCCGTGTACACGAGGGGAACGCCCTTTCGGTTCCAGCGGCCTCCGTAGAGGCGTGCGCCTTCCCCGGAGAACGCCGACTTAGCGAATCGAGCGGTGACCAGCCGCCATACGGTCAGCATCGCCGCCGCCGCGAGGGAAGACAGGACTCTCCCCGTCTAAGCGAATACCCCGTGCTCGATCCGCCCCAGCGTGTCGAGGACGCTTTCGGCCCCGATGTCGGTATCGAGCAGACTGAGCGGCGTCGCCCCCGACAAAGCCGAATTGGGCGACTTCAGCCAGTGCAGAGCGGCTTCTGCGTTCTCGAAGACCTCGTTGGCCCGTCCGACCGCTCGAGCCAGCCGGAGCAGCTTGGCGGACTCCTCGCTGTTCAGCATGCCTTCGCGCTTGCGGCGAGCGAGAGTGCGCTCGGGAATACCCAAGGCCCGGGCAAGCTCCGATTGGGACACCTGCATCGCCTTGAGCAGGGATTCGACCGCGGCGGCCGGAATCCCTTTCCGGATCACCTCGATCCAGTCGAGCGCCGTATGAGGCTTGGCGCGCAGCACACTTCGGCCGCCGAGCAGATTCTCTACGGACCGGAACGTTTCCGGGGCCGGTACCGCGAAGCTCGCCATGGGTGGGTTCCTCCTAACGCCAATTGGCAGATAGTATAGTCAATTTTTGCCGACCCTGCCAGGCGTGGCCTGCCGCGGCGAACGACAAGGCGAAAGAACTCGAAACGGCGCTCCACGGCCGGATCCGGCGCGCGGACGACACCTGTTTCCGACGGCGCTTGAGCCGGGTGCGTGCCGGTGGTAGTCTGAGGTCTTATACACATCCAGAGGTGTATTGTGCGAACCAATATCGTGCTCGACGACAAGCTCGTCAAGGAAGCCATGCGGCTTGCCAACGTCAGGACCATGAGGGAAGCGGTTGCCGTTGCGCTCCGGCGTTTCGTGCAGAGCGGAAGGCAGCGGAAACTTCTCGATCTTTACGGCACCGGCGGGGTGCGCAAGGGCTACGACTACAAGCGCGCGCGCTCCGCGAGCTGATGGTCCTGGTGGACACCTCGGTCTGGGTGGACTACCTGCGCGGCAACGCCACGCGGCAGGTCGATGCGCTCAAGGAGCTTCTTTCAGGAGACCAGATCGTGGGAGTCGCGCCGATCATCCTGCAGGAGATCCTGCAAGGCGCGGACTCGGATGAACGCCTCGAGAAGTGGAGGAAGTATTTCTCGGGGCTGTGCTGCTATTCACCCGCAGACCCGATCGAGTCGCACGTCGCGGCGGCGCGGCTGTATCAGAGCTGCCGTCGCGCCGGCAAGACGCCCCGCAGCAGCAACGACTGCCTGATCGCCCGCATTGCGATCGAGCACGATCTGGTCTTGCTGCAGGACGACAGGGATTTCGCGGCCGTCGCGTCGGTGGCTCCCGAGCTGCGCCTTTACCCGGTCTGAGCGGTTCCGCGGCGACACGGGCCGCCGGGCGTAGAATTGACGCCCGGAACGCAAAGGGAGGAAGTAGACCATGAACAAACCCGAACGCATCCCCCAGGCCTCAACCGAGGAATTCCTCGTCGGCGGCGTGCGCATGCCCCGACCGTTCCGCATCCGGCGCCTCGGCCACTTCGGCGTCAACGTCGCCGACCCCGAGAAGAGCAAAGACTTCTACTGTCGCCTCCTCGGCTTCCGCGTCTCCGACCCCATCGATTTCGGCGAGCGCGTGCCCCAGGACCAGCGCGACAAGATGGGGCCGACGGTCGGCTACTTCTCGCGCCACGGCACCGATCACCATTCGTTCGTGTTCTTCCCGAGGCGCACGATCGAGGCGATCAGGCCCAGCGCGCGCACGCAGGCCGGCACGGTGAACCAGATCACCTGGCAGTGCGGGTCGCTGCAGGAGGTGTCGGACGCTTTCGACTGGTTCACCCGCCGCGGCAAGCCCATCCACCGCGCAGGCCGCGATCTCCCGGGATCCAACTGGCATTTCTACCCGCCCGATCCCGACGGCCACACCAACGAGCTCTACTACGGCATCGAGCAGATCGGCTGGGACGGGTATTCCAAGCCGCGCGACATGTACGGCGTGCGCTACTCCAAGCCCCCGCAGCTTCCCCACAAGTCCGAGTACGCCGAGGTGAGGCAGGCGACGAGCGACGGCATCCCGATCGAAAAAGGAACGCGCGCGCAGGACCTGGGCGGCGAGGAGAAGTACAACGTCGGCGGCATCCTGCTCGCGCGGCCCTTCAAGATCGCGAAAATCGGGCCGGTGCGCTTGTTCGCCCAGAACATGGAAGCGATGGTGAGCTTCTACCGCGACGACCTCGGCTTCGCCATCACCGAAGAAGTGAAATACAAAAGCCACCGCTGCGTGTTCCTGCGCGCGAACACCGAGCACCACTCGATGGCGCTCTATCCGGTGAAGCTGCGCGAGGATTTGGGATTGAGGGCCGACACGACGCTCATGTCATTCGGCCTGCAGCTCGGCAGCTACCAGCAGCTGCGCGACGCGGTCGCGTTCCTCAAGGAAAACGGCGTGACGATCAAATACCTGCCGCCGGAGCTTTTCCCTGGCATCGACTACACTGCGCTCGCCATCGACCCCGACGGCTTCGCCTTCCAGCTCTATTACTACATGGAACAGGTCGGCTGGGACGGCAAACCGCGGCCCGCGTCGCAGCGCCCGAAGATCGACAACAAGAAGTGGCCGGAAGCTGTGGACGGGAAGAGCGATACGTTTTTGGGAGAGCCTTTCTTGGGGCCGTTGGGGTAACGTCTAGGTTTCTCACCGAAAGCAAACCAGAAACACGGGACCGAGAAATTGAAGTCAAGATTGTATGAAGACAGAGAGAATCCATTGCAACAAATGTTTGCAAACGACCAAACACCTGGTCATCGTAACTAGGACGCAAAGAGCATCAGACGTCGTCGAGAATAAATATGAGATTTCTTGGGGGAGCACGTACACGCTGTTGGAGTGTTGTGGTTGTGAGTGGGTAACTCTCCGACGAGCAAGCTGGTTTTCTGAAGACGATGGGATTACCGAGGAATTTTTCCCTCCACCAGTATCACGCCAAGAGCCGCGCTGGTTATCGGAACTTCCCTCGGAATATCGAGAATTACTCGCTGAAATCTATACAGCGCTCCATGCTGATAGCCGGTCGTTGGCGATCATGGGGGCTCGTGCACTAATCGATCTCTTCATTACCTCGCAAATCGGGGATGTCGGGGGGTTCGAACTTAAGCTTGAGCAGCTGGTTGCAAAGGGTTTTCTAAGCGAAAAGAACAGGGACATTTTGCAGGTAGCGCTAGAAGCCGGGCATGCCGCTGCTCACAGAGGGCACAAGCCGTCAAAGGAGGATTGCGAGCGCGTGATCGATATAGTAGAGAATCTGATCCAGTTTCACGTTCTTCGAGAGTCGGCCCGAAGCCTTAAGAAGAGTGTTCCGGCAAGACGCCAAAAAAAGCGTAGGGCAAAATCCCTCGAAACATCCTAATCGGGTCCGCAGGTTGGGATCTAAGACGGTCGCAGGTGCAATCCTTCGCTGAGAAATTTCAAGCAGAGCATCTGGCGATCGATAGAAAAATCGGGGCGTCAGACTCCAGTAACTGCGTGCAGTTAGAAACATGGACAAAGGCCTTATACGCCTTCACCAAAGCGCTCGGGTCCACGGCGTTTGGGGCGGTTATTGTGGACTACGATGGTACCCTAGTCGATACGGAAAGCCGATCCAGGGGACCAAGCAGTGCCACAGGGGCCAAACTAGTTCAATTTCTTGAAGCTGGCGTCTTGTTGGGTATTGCGACGGGGCGAGGAAAGTCGGTGAGGATGGCCCTCGAGCGATGTATCCCTAGCGGGCTGCGTCACCGAGTGTGGATCGGTTACTACAATGCTGGCATCGTAGCTCCCTTGTCAGACTCCTCAATACCGGTTCTCTCCGAGGACGTGGTAGAGAGCCTTCGCGAGGCGGTCGCTGTGTTAGAGAGTAATGAGCAATTGCGCGGGCTTGCTAAGCTTACAAAGCGTCCCTTACAAATTACTATCGAGGCGGATCAAACGCTTGGGGAAGGGACAATATGGAATATAGTGTCCTCGGCCTTGGCGGCGCGCTGTTCTGAACCACCAAAGGTCGTTGCGTCAAGCCATTCCGTTGACGTTCTAGCAACAGGCGTCTCCAAATTGAACTTGGTTCGCTTCATTAAGGACAATCTCGGCCGAGACTGTGCGCAAGAGGTGCTTTGTATTGGAGATCGCGGTCGGTGGCCTGGTAACGATTTTGAGCTGTTGGCCCAACCCTACTCGCTGAGTGTAGATGATGTCTCGCCTGACCTCACCACATGTTGGAATCTAGCATCTCTCGGCAAACGAGGGCCTGCTGCGTTCTTGGAATACACCGATTGGATGCAACTGGCTCCCAAAGCTGCTCGCATGATCATTCCAACGGAATCGTCCTAACGCGTGGATTCCCAACTCGCCCTTCGCGTGCTTGGCCAAATCATGGATTGGGATGATAACCAGGCAAATCAGGAGTTCCGCTGGCTCCAGCTCATGGGGAAAACCAAGTACGACGGCTATGAAGACTATCGGGCCGGCGTGCGGTTTCTCGAGAGTCTTGCCCGATGGCTTCAGCAATTCGACAAGCCCGAACGAGCCGGGGCGTACAAATTCATCCGTGAGCGTCTGATCTATGTCAGTCCTGCTGAGTTCCAGCGGTTAATCCAGCTCTTTTATCCACGAACCTTAGAGCCTCTGCTCGTCGACCGCGTGGCACGCAAGCTTGGTATTCCCGCTTACCGCGTGTGGATCGATGCGGACGCACGGCGGGCGCTGGAGAACCTTAAGCGCAGAACCTTGATCCTTGCCTTGAGCGACGGCGCGAGAATCGACCAGCTGCGCAGGGCAACACTTGGGATCCTGGGCAACGAGCAGTTCGTTGGGATGACCGAAGTCCACGAGGATAAATGGAAAAGGGCCCTTTCAAAGCTTCGCGAAGACGAGGGTGAGGGGGCCCGATTTGAAATCATTTGCCTTGTAGACGACTTCATGGGCACAGGAACATCGTTTCTGCGCAAAGAGGACAGCCGTTGGACCGGGAAGCTCGTCCGATTCAAGGACGTGCTTCACAATGAGAAATTCAAGCTCGATGATTTTGTCGAACCTGATTGGATGGTTTTCGTTCACCATTATTTGGGTGGGCCCGATGCAAATCAGGTCGTAGAGCGGGAGCGGAAAGCCAGGAACGAACATCATGGCAAGTGGGTTGGAGATTTGAGATTCGAGTTCGGTCTTCGCCTTCCCGAATCGATCAAGGTAAATAGCGCCCGTGACGCCGCGTTTTCATTTCTTGCGGGGAAGTACTACAACTCCACGATTCAAGACGAAAACACGGCGAAGGGCGGTGTCGAACGGATTGATTTCGGATACGGCGCGTGCGCGCTTCCGCTTGTTCTTGAGCACAACACGCCGAACAATTCGATGGCGCTCCTTTGGGCCGATTGTCCTGCCCAGGGAGGGGGATTAGCAAAGGAACCCGAGATGCGACCGCTTTTCCGGCGCAGGATCCGCCACAGCTCGTAAGACCACTGCTGCCGACAGAATATGAATCCCTTCGCCAAACGCGCAACCGAGTACTACCGGGACGACAGCGCTTTCCTTTCGGTCATAACGCCGGAGCCACTTATTACGTTCTTCGCGGGTGCCGCGGAACAGGATGCGCTCTTTGACCGCCTCGTTGCGGTAATCGGTACGCCCGGAAGCGGCAAGACGACAATTGCGCGCTTGTTTCAATACTCCGTCCTTCGTGCACTCTTGAACCAAGGCGACTCCGAGCCGTTGAGGCCACTCCGAGACGCCCTTGTGAGGTGCAAAGCAATTCGAGGCGACCAGCCACTCGTTGCTGGTTGGCGACTCCCTCTGGAAGCGGAGTATCGCGACTTCTGGGAACTTCCTTACCCTGAGGAATTCCGCTTCAATTTGATGCGGGCGATGATCCAGGCGCGTGCCGTCCTGGGGTGGATGCGGACCCTAGATGCAGCGGGAGCCACGGTTGAGCGGGTGCGATTCACTCCCCGAACTACCTCAGATGCGGCAGTAGAAGCCATCGGCGGCGTCGAGGGCCAAGGTGTGCTAGCGCGCGCGCAACAGGTTGAGCGAGCAATCTATCGCGTATCCGCGGCGCTGATTGCGCCGAACCTTAGTGATATCGATCTGGAAGCTATCTCCGCATACCGGCCCTTTGACGTTATTTCGGAGATAGTGATCGTAGAACCGTCCACGACTCTTACTTTGCGCCCTCTTCTTATCCTGGATGACGCTCATTCCCTGCACCCGCAGCAACTCGAGCAAACGGTCCGTTGGCTCCTTCAGCGTGAAATCCGCGTCTCACGTTGGATTCTCACCCGGCTCGACGCGTTATCGCCTTCGACTGTGCTCATCGATTCGGATAGCGCTGCAGGCCAAGAGGAGGCGCCACTGCCAGGCGTTCAGCAATCGCGGGATATCACCACGATTCGTTTACAAGGCGCAACGGGCGTAGGCCGAGGAAAGGAACGCCGGCAGTTTCGTTCCATGGCTCAGGACATGGCGAATAGGTACCTTGCACAAATGCAAGTCTTCAGTCGACGACAGGTTCGTGAATTTTCTCGTCTGCTCGACGAGGTGCCGGAGATGCTCTCATCTGGACAGCTAAAGAAGCTTCAGACGACAATCGAAACGCGCCGCGACAGACTGAAGCTCCGCGCGGAGCCCGTGGAGCGGCTCAAGAAACAGGTGGAGAGTTACTTGGCGGGTGCCGACGTATCGGACAAGGGTCGGGATGTCGGGCTCGCCATGCTCGAAATCCTCATGGAGAGGTACGCTGCTCGGACGCCCCAACGAAATCTCTTCGGTGCCGATTCAGAGCCTGAACCGAATCGTCCTGTGAAGGCAGACGGCAATGTCGCAGATCGGGCGAAGATCGCGCTCTGGCACCAATTTGGACGCCCTATCTACTTCGGATTCGAATCTTTGTGCGATACAAGCTCTGAAAATGCCGAACGTTTCCTTCGTCTTGCTGAGAAGCTCGTTGACCGATCAGAAACGCAAATAATTCGTGGTCGTCCCATGGCACTGTCGGCCGGAGTGCAGCACGCTCTACTGCGGGAACGAGCTGACGAAATTGTCAATAAGGATTGGAATTTTCCTTTCCATCGTGAAGTCAAGGCCCTATGTGAAGCAATCGCCCAAGCTTGTCTCGCAAGGACGCTCGAACCTACAGCACCTGACGGTCCAAGCGGTACTGCAATCCCCGACGCTGACATTGCTCGCATCGTCAATGAGCATCCGCGGCTTGCGCGCGTGCTGCAATACGGTGTTGCCTACAACGCGTTTTCTCTCCAACGGGACCGGAGCGCCAAAGATCAAAAATGGTGTGTGATTGAACTCTCGGGGGTCCTGATTCTCAAGTACGGGCTGACGTTGCAACGCGGCCATTTCGTTGAGTGGGATGTGGACAAGCTCAATTCAGCGCTACCGAAGGAGTAGCGATGCCCGAACCCGGACGATGGGAGCGATGCGTCGAGCATCGTGATTCGGGAGTGAAGCAGTTTTTCCGGGACTACTTTGGCAGCTCACGTGGTCGCATGGGGTTGATCGCCGCGGCGGGATTCGACCCTCGATCGTGCATCGTGACAGAGCTTCTCGCGAGCGTCACGCATAATGTCGATGCTATCTTTATCCGTGAAGAGCGCCCGGCGCCAGATTCCAGTTTAGTCGCAATGGCCGACCAAAATCTCGGCCGATTGCAAGCCGCTTGTTCGAACCATCAAGTCATCGGGGTCGATATTTTTGATGGAAGCGCTGTCGTTGGAGGCCGGGTGATCGCCACGAGACTGAATGAACGTCGTGCGTCCGTCATTGAAGGATGGACAGACGTCGTCATCGACGCGAGCGCGTTTTCCGTGGGCATTAGCTTTCCACTCATCAAATTCTTTCTTGAGCAGGCTGCGCGCGATACGCCGCGCAACGTGCATGTTGTCATCGCGGCAAGCTCGGTGATGGACAATAGCGTCGTTCATATTGCGTCGGACTTCATGACTCCAGCGCATGGATTTGCAGGTGGCCTCTCGCTCTTCGAAGTGAATCGCGCCGCGAAGCTTTGGCTTCCACAGCTCGCACTGGACCGCAGCGCCATGCTGGCAACGATTTATAGCACTGTAAACCCAGATGACGTGTGTCCGATCCTGCCTTTTCCCGCTCAGGATCCACGCACTGCGGATCGGCTCATCGAGCACTATCTGGAGCAATTCGAATCAACATGGGAGGTCGATGCTCGCGATATCGTCTACGCTGCAGAAAACGACCCCAAAGACCTCTACAGAACATTAATTCGGCTCCACCATCTACGCACCGATGTCTTCAAGGACGTTGGCGGCTCGGTGATGGTGCTTTCGCCGTTAGGAAGCAGGGCGATGGCGCTCGGATCGCTGATGGCCGCCTATGAGCTTGATCTTACGGTTGCGTATGTTGAGTCGGAGGGTTTCGATAGTGCTACCGTGCCCAGGTCTGCGCCGGAGCCTGAGCTCGTTCATCTTTGGCTCGCCGGTGATGTGTACGCTAAAGCGAAGCCGTCGAACCTCAAGCCCAAAGAGGTTTAGGCTCCGTTCCCGGGTCTGCTTGCGGCCATGGGATAGGTTGACGGGTACTCGGACGAGCGAATAGAGCCCTTCGGGGACCGACGCTTGGTCTCAGCATCCTGGAGTTCTTTTCTGATTTCCATCAGAAGCAGTCCAAGCATATTCTTGCCAATACCTCTGACCTCGCCCCAAAGACGATTGATGGGATTATCGACGGTCGCCGCCTCCACCAAGCGGGCAGAGCCGGTGGACAAAAGGACTTCTCTCAAGTCCTCGTGTTGCGTGAATTTCGCTCGCAACACACCCCTCATCCGGTCGAATTTGATGCGCGACCAATTCGACACGATATCCCAGTGGTAGAGGCCGTGCGCCGCCATGGCTAGAAGAGCAGGTGAGGGCGCTGCAAGAATCCAATCTCGAACGGCTGGCTTCCGCGCCTTGCCAGCTTGGTATGCATGTTCTGCCGTCGCGTAGATCATTCCTTCGAATTCAATCTCGCGGCGGTAGAGGTTACTGAAGGCGCCATAGGGCTTTTCATTGGCGCGGTAGAACCTGATTTCCCCATCCGGCATGTGTCCTCCTCTGCTGGCGGTTGAAAAATAACTGCATATGCAAAATAATATGCAATATGCAAAGAATGGTCAAGCAGTTGCCTCGAGCCAAAGCGCCGGGAGTAAGCCGGGCGAAGCGCGCCCTCGCTGCGCTACGCTTGCGGGTGCAGACAATCAAGGTGGCGGCTGACACCAGGGTTCACCAAAGCCACGTGTCCAGGCTTTTGCGTGGGGATTTCAAACGAATTTCCCCCCATGTAAGGACGCTTCTCTCATATGCAAAAAGTGCAAAATCCAGGGAGGCCGCGGTCCGGGACACCGATCAGCATGTCAGGGAGTCGGTGATCCGTGCAGCCCTGCAGACCTGGGATGCCACTCCGGAAGGGGCACAAGCCCTAATACGGCTATTGCGGTCCGTTCGGGGGATACGGCAGGTGGCTGCAAAGTCAAAGTAAGTAATTTGCCTGTATATAGATACAGTACCACAGCCAAGTTGTGCTTGCTTGAGGTGGGACCCCTGTAAGTTGAGCGAGTCCGGCTACACGTGGGTGCGTCCGTTGCATGGCGGGCTAGACGCGTGGATCACGAGGACAGCGGGTCGCTCCAGCGAAGGGGACGACGATGCGGATCGGCTTGTTCGGATACTGCTAAAGCCTGAGCCAGCAAAGCGGCGAGCAGGCTTGCGGCGAGAACTGCGGTGAGGCAGAGGCAACGCGATTCATGGAAGTCCTTCGGGTTCGCTCAAAGGCCGAGTGCGGACTGTAAAGGCAATGGCCCGAAGCGACCGGTACGCCGGGCGTTGCGCGACGATCCGATGCGCCGGACCCGGCGGAGTCGCTTACAATCCTTTTCAAGGAGGCCAGCATGGACAAGCATTCCCTTGGACGCCGAGTGTTTCTTAAGAAGATGACTGCATTGAGCGCTGCCGGTGTCCCCGTCGTTGCGGGTCTCGCGCCTCGCTCCGCACACGCGGCATACAACCCCGCGGCCAAATTCGATCTCAAGATCAGCGAGGTGGAGTTCCGCCGCAACGCCGGCGGGCGCGTGTTAATGGCCCGCATCTACCAGCCGCAGGGCGCGGGGCCGTTCCCGGCGCTGCTGGATCTGCACGGCGGCGCCTGGAACAACAAGGACCGCCGCGCCGAGGAGCCGATGGACCGCGCGATTGCGGCGAGCGGGGTGCTGGTGGTGGCGATCGACATGACGCTCGCGCCGGAAGCGCCGTACCCGGCTTGCGTGCAGGACGCGAATTACGGCGTGCGCTGGCTGAAATCGAAAGCGGCCGGTTGGAACGGCGATGCGTCGAAGCTCGGCGTGTACGGTAGCTCGAGCGGCGGCCACGTCGCCGAGCTCCTCGCGATGCGCCCGCGCGACGCGCGCTACAACGCGTTTCCGCTGCCGTCCGCGCCGGACGCCGATGCGACGCTCGCGTACGTGGCGACGCGCTCGCCGATCAGCAACACCTTCGCGCGCTTCCGGAACGCCGAGGAGAAGAAGCGCGAAAACATGATCAAGAACAACAAGACCTTCTTCGTTCCGTGGGAGACCATCCACGAGGCGAATCCGCAGGAAATTCTCGAGCGCCGCGAGCAGGTCACGCTGGTGCCGCTCCTGATCATGCAGGGCGCGCTCGACGACAACGTGCTGCCGGCGGCGCAGGAGAAATTCGCGGCGACTTACAAGGCGGCGGGCGGCGAGATCGATTTCCACGTTTTCCCGGACAGCGAACACGAATGGGTCGCCAAACCCGGACCG
>WNGQ01009952.1_pt1 | contig 12848 bp, 15 predicted proteins | sample 5407661 | NCBI WGS metagenome assembly WNGQ01 (sample SAMN13153382, study PRJNA577476) | soil metagenome | isolation source: 60 cm soil or saprolite under Garry oak tree replicate 2 | place: USA:California | collected 2016-06-15
GTCGGGACCACCCAGCTCACGTCGCCCACATCGGTCGAGCCGATCAGAGGGTTACGCTTGGCGTCAAGCGGCACGATGAAATCGGCCAGCGGGCGCTCGGTGGGATCCATGCCGATCGCACGATAGACGGCAGCGATGTCCTTCTCGGTCAGGGTGGAGCGGATTTTCGCGGCGAATTCCTCGTCCGCCTCGTCGAAACGCGGGGGACCGAGATCCTCCATGATCCTGTGAAGGGTTTGCTCGAGCGGGGTGTTGGGCAAGACATTGGAGACGGCGGAAATGATCCGCATCTCCATTTTGGTTTCGGTCATGAGCGCCGCGCCCTGCGCGATCTTGCCAACGCGCTCCACCAACTCGTTCATGCCGGGCAGATCGCGGGCGCGGATGGAATAGCGCACGCGGGCGTGGGCCTGCACCACATTGGGGGCAATGCCGCCGGTGTCGAGCAGCGCATAGTGGACGCGGGCGTCGCTTGGCATGTGCTCGCGCATGTAGTTCACGCCGACATTCATCAGCTCCACTGCGTCAAGAGCGCTGCGGCCCAGATGGGGCGAGGCCGCAGCATGCGAGGCTCGCCCGGTGAAGATGAAATCGGCGCGCGTGTTTGCCAGCGATGGCGTCACCGCCACCTCCCAGAAGCTGGACGGGTGCCAGGTGATGGCGATGTCAGCGTCATCGAAGGCGCCTGAGCGCACCATGAAGGTTTTCGCGGCACCGCCCTCCTCGGCGGGGCAACCATAATAACGCACGCGCCCCGGCGCCTTGTGCGCAGCCAGCCAATCCTTCACGGCCGTGGCGGCGAGCAGCGCGGCCGAGCCCAAGAGATTGTGGCCGCAGCCGTGGCCATGGCCTCCCACCTCGAGCGGGCGCGGCTCCGCCACATCCGCCTCTTGGCTTAGACCGGGCAGAGCATCGTATTCGCCGAGGAAGGCGATGACGGGGCCACCCTCACCCCATTCGCCCATCAAGGCTGTGGGAATGCCTGCGACATTCTCTGCGATGCGGAAACCCTGATGGCGCAGTTCGGCCAGATGTTCGGCGGAGGAGCGCGCCTCGGTGTAGCACACCTCGGGCATCGCCCAGACCTTGTCGCTCAAGGCGATGAAACGTGGCTTGATCGCGTCAACGCCAAGCCAAATGTCGCTGCGGTTGTCCATCCCGGTCCCCGATCCCTGTGACAGTGAAATCGTTATCAGCTTCGCCAGACCCCGCCTAGCGCCGCTCGGAGCACCAGCCATGCGGCCGGCGCGAAGGAGGTGTCGCTACTTCCGATCTCGCTCGACGATCGTTTCACTGTTATAAGTCTCATAAGACGGTCATGCCTTGACCATTATGGATTCCGATCATGCCTGAGCGCTCAGGCGCGATCGTCGAGCAGGAGACCCTCATGGCCTCTTTGACTGAATGGAAAGTGCCGCTGGCGTCGCAGCCCCGCGCCGGCGACTACAGTTTCGATCTCGATCGCGTGCTTGCGTCGGTGGTCGGCCTGCATTCGATCATCCCCGGCGACGCCTTCAGCGCGGATAACCTGGGTACTGAGCGCGCCGGCAACGGCGTCTTGATCGACGACGGGCTGGTGCTGACCATCGGCTATCTGATCACAGAGGCCGAAGCGGTCTGGCTGCATCTCGGCGACGGCCGCGTGGTGGAAGGTCACGCGCTGGGCGTTGATTCCGTGAGCGGCTTCGGCCTGGTGCAGGCGCTTGGCCGCATCGATCTCGATCCGCTGCCGCTCGGTTGTTCGGCTGATGCCAAGATCGGCGACCGCGTGGTGGTGGGCGGCGCAGGCGGACGCGCGCGCTCCGTCGCCAGCCATATCGCCGCCAAGCAGGAGTTCGCCGGTTACTGGGAGTATCTGCTGGACGAGGCGATCTTCACCTATCCCGCGCATCCCAATTGGGGCGGTACCGGGCTGATCTCGAACCGCGGCGAGCTGATCGGCATCGGCTCGCTTCAGCTTGAACGCGAGCGCGACGGCAAGGCCGAGCATGTCAACATGACCGTGCCGATCGATCTGCTCAAGCCGGTGCTCGACGACTTGCGAAAATTCGGCCGCGTCAATAAGCCGGCGCGGCCCTGGCTCGGGATGTATTCAACCGAGATCGAGAACAGGGTGGTGGTGGTTGGCATCTCCGCGAAGGGGCCGGCGGCGCGCGCCGAGCTCAAGGCCGGCGACGTCATCCTCGCCGTCAACGGCGAAAAGATCTCAAGCCAGACGCAGTTCTACCGAAAACTCTGGTCGCTCGGACCCGCGGGTGTCGATGTGCCGCTCACCGTCTACCACGAAGGCGTCACGTTCGACGTGGTCCTGGCCTCAACCGACCGGATCAAACTGCTCAAGGCGCCGCGGCTGCATTGACACAGGGGCGCGCGCGATGAGCGAAGCCGTGGTGGACGACATCGTGGCGGTGTTGCCGCCATTGCTGCAATCGCTCGAAGCCCTCGGTTTCATCGCCCGTCATCTGAACCCAGCGCAATTCGATGCTGTCATGGAAGCCGCCGGCACGCCCGATCAGGCGTTGCAGGCCGTCCGTCCGCGGCTGGCAGATTGGCCGGAAGGATTTGCACATCTGCGAACGCCGCTGGAGACCGCTAGCGATGCGGCGATCGCCGCGTTCGAGGGACTGCGCTCGGTACAGCATGGCAACGGCGACCTGATAGCCGTGTTTCGCGCGCTGCGTTACGCCCCCCGCGCGCAGGAGGCGCTGTATCCGCTCACCGCAAAACTGCCGCCGGTGAGCAATTTCTTCATCGATCCTCCTCTGCGCGAAGACGCCGATCTGCTGGCGCGTCTCGCCGAGCCGGGACAGGAAAATACCGGGATCATGCACCACGACAACGAACCCGGCAGCCGCGGTGGCTTTTCGCTCTACGTGCCGGAATATTACACGCCGGACCGCGCCTGGCCGCTGGTGATGGCGCTGCATGGCGGCAGCGGCAATGGCCGCGGTTTCCTGTGGAGCTGGCTGCGCGACGCGCGCAGCTATGGTGCGATCCTGGTCGCACCCACCGCGACCGGCGGCACGAACAAAAGCACCTGGGCGTTAATGGGCGAGGATACCGACACCCCGAACCTCGCGCGCATTCTCGCTTCCGTGCGAGCACGCTGGAACATCGATCCCAGCCGGCTGCTGCTGACCGGGATGAGCGACGGCGGCACATTCTGCTACGTCACCGGGCTGGAGCGCGCTTCGCCCTTCACCCATCTTGCGCCAATTGCCGCGACCTTCCATCCGTTGATGGCGGAAATGGCCGATGCGGAAAGGCTGCGCGGGCTTCCCATCCATGTCGTGCACGGCCGGCTCGACTGGATGTTTCCGGTGCAGGTGGCGCGGCAGACGCGAGAGTTGCTGTCGGCGGCAGGCGCCGATGTGACCTACCGGGAGCTTGACGATCTCAGCCATTGCTATCCGCGCGAGATGAACGCGGCGATACTTGGGTGGCTGCGCGCTGAACGATGAGGCTCCCGCCAAGCCGCCATTGGCGCGCAACACCTGGCCGTTGCGGCGCCGACGCAACGCGCGCTCGGCGAAGGCGCCACCACGCTGCCGGCGGACTCGAAGGCCTAGAATCGCAGGGTGTGCAAAGCGACTTGTCCGCCGCAGCTCGAAGAGCGAAGCGGCTTCGGCGGTGAACCGCCGGGCCTGGACACAAAATCGCGAAAACAACCCCATGCAAAGTAGACTGGTACTGACTATGAGAGATCGGTGAGGCGCTTGCAGCCCATGCTTCGAGACGCTCGCGTCGCTCGCTCCTCAGCATGCGGTTGTTGTTTTTCAACAAGTTAGACCTCATCCCGCGTAACGGCTTCGCCGTTATCGCTGGAGGAGGCCACCAACGGGTCGCGCGAATGCGCGCCCGATGACAGGCTCCGTGGCCGTCTCGAAGGATGGGCTGCAATACCGGTTTGCGCTTCCAGGTACTAACGCCAACCGCCGGACGCAGCCAAAGCCATTGCCACCGAAAAACGAAACCTTCACCAGGCCGGACGGCATTGCGGCCAGCACTACGAACGTGTCCGGCGAGTCTTGCAGGATTGCTGCCCCGCGAACAAATCCGAATGCGTCGCGCACCTGATCCTTGTCGAGCGGTTCATATCGGAAAAAGTCGAAATCGAGCGATTCGCGATGTCCGAGATGGAGCGCGACGGCTGTCCCCCCGTAGAGGACAAAACTCAATTGAAGGGCAGGTGCCAGGCTGGTCCAGATTTGCCGTTGCGCCGCCGGCAGGATGGAGAATTTCGGTTCAAGGTGTCGCGGCATGAAACGCCCTTCGCTGACCCTTTTCTGGGATCGACGCTCCCGTGGCAAACGACAACCGGCCGCGCCAGAATTCCCAGGAGCGGTCGTTGATCCAACCGGGCTCGGCTCGCAACATTACTTCAAGCAAGCGTGCCTTGCCGACCGCCTCCTCCAGGAGGAGACTGTCGTCGTATGTCCCGAGGTTCATCGTTTGGGCGATGATCCGATCTTCGGAATGCGGCTGTCCGCTCACCGGTTCCCACCACAGGTATTTCCGGCCGAACTCCGCGATCACATCGGTCAAAACGTTGTTTGTCGTCATGCGCCATGATAGCCGATTTGGCGGTTGTTTTCCACGACTGCCGACATAATCTGGTCCGAATTTATCCCCAGAAGTTAAGGGCTTAGCGAGCAGCGGGGCGCTGTTCAGTTGGTTTTTGAACCGCACGGAACCCATTATGCCCCCTAATAACACCCCGGTATCTCCGGCCCCGCCGTCCCGCTCTGCTTCAGTGCTGCTGTCCAACGGCGTCACGCGCCTCGAAGGCACGCTGAAACTCACCACCGCAATCCTCGCGCTGGCCGCCGGCGTCTACACCTATCTCGGCGTCCGCGAATTGCTCAACGGCAGCCCGACCACGGTGTTCTTCGCCGCGGTGATCTACTCCGTTGCGGTATCGGTCGGCATCTACGCGTTCTGGGTGTTCCTGATGCAGTTCATGCCGCACGTGATCGATCGCACCGGCCGCGGCCTGATGTTCGGTTGCATGCTGCTCGGCTCGTTGATGATCGTGGCGATGTCGTCATGGCTGAACGCCTCGGCACTGGCCGGCGCCGCTGCGATCCAGCAGCATCTTGCCATCACCGTGCAGAACTACACCCGCGATCTCGATACCGCCAATACCAACGCCATCGCAGCACAAGGACTGTTGCCGGATATCCAGCTCGCGTCATCGCGTTTCGCGAAACTTGCCGACGCCGAGCGTGCCGGTTCGCTGACGGGCACCTCCGGATCCGGCACCGTGGTGCAGCTTCTGACGCAGATGTCCGGGCAGCTCGACAGTCTCGGCCAGGAAGTTCAGGCCTCGGGCAAACGCGTCTCGGCATTGTACGAGCAGGGCGGCAAGAGTCTCGCCAGGATGCGCGAATTGATCAGCGATCGCGGACCGATTTCGACGCGCAGCGATGCATTCGCAACCGAGTCGCTGGCGCTGATGGGCGTGATCGCCAATTTGCAGCAAACTTCCGTCGCACCGGCGGTCAAGCGCGCCGCAACGTCGCTGTCGTCGGGTTTCATCGCTCCGGCCGCGGGCGGTCGCACCTCCGATCTTGCGGATCGGCAGACCGCTGTGGTTGGCAAGGTGGAGAGTTCGATTGCCGCACAGGCGGCATCGCTCTCGGACGCCGCGGATAAGATCCTGGCCACGCCACGGATCGAACCGATCAGGTTTCAGACGCTTTCGCCCGCCGAAGCGGTGCTGCGCTATGCCGGCGATTTCATCCCGAGCTGGGCTGGCGCGATCTCGATCGACCTGATGCCAGCGGTGCTGGTGCTTATCCTTTGCGTCGTGCACGCCGCGATCCGGCGCCAAGGGCTTCCGGCTGTCAGCGCATCCAACATGACAGGGGGCGAGCTGCTCGCGGCATTGCAGATGGCGCGCGAGATCGAGGACGCGCGGCGCCGAAGTCCAAACGAGGAGGTTTCGCCGGCCAAAGTGAAGACAGACGGCCAACCCATTGCCGAGCCGGCGGCGGGCGCGGACGAAAATGTCACCTCGCTGTCGTCGGCGCGGCTCACCAAATAGCGTATCGCCGTGCCGCAATCCCTCACCATGCAGCAACGTTTTCACGCCTGGTTGTCGGACAATCCGGGCGAAGCCATCTTGCGCTGGATTTTCCGCAGCACGGTCACGGTCACGATCGCCGTGCTCGCGGTCGACCTCGTCAGTATGAACGGGTGGATTGCCAACCCCGACGCCGCGACGACACCAGCCGAGCTAAAGCAGGGTTCACCGGCGCTGGATCTTCCCAGCCTGGTGCCGTCGATCCTGGCACCGTTGTTGCCCGGCGGCGACAAGCGCCTCGTCCCGCTGCTGCAGCCGGAGGGTGCGATGGCCAAGCCGATGACGTTCGAGCTGGTGAGCGGCGGCAAGTTGATGGCGACCGGCACTATCACGCCGGGAATCTCGGAAGCCTTCGCAGCGGAAGTCAGCAGGCGCGGCGATTATATCAAGACCGTGGCGCTGAACTCGCCGGGCGGCTCGGTAGCCGATGCTCTGACGATGGGGCGGCTCATTCGCGAAAGAAAATTCGCGACGGAAGTCGAGGCGGGAAAATACTGCGCGTCGTCGTGTCCGCTGGTGTTCGCCGGCGGCGTCGAGCGACGCGCCGCCGACAAGGCCATAATCGGCGTGCACCAGGTGGCGGCGATCAGTTCGGCCGCCAACGGCCCTCCGCGCGATGAGATGAGCGTGGCGCAAAACATCTCCGCGCGCTGCCAGCGCTTTCTCGGCGACATGGGCGTCAACCTGCAGGTCTGGGTGCACGCCATGGAGACCCCGCACGAAAAACTGTTCGTCTTCAAGCCGGATGAGCTGAAATTGCTCAATATGGTGACGGTCGCGCCTGCATCGGCGCCGGTACCTGCACCTGCGGCAGTAAAGACACGTTCATAATACGCCTGCGAGATCTTCCTGGGTCAAATCCGCGCGTTCCTTCACTCCCTCCAGATCGGAGGGAACCATCGGATGGCGATGGCGTTGTTCGGGCTCATCGGAGGTTGCCATGCAGACTTTTGTCGGAATGATTTTGGGCGCGTTGCTGTTGGTCGCGGGCGTCTACACGTACGACTCGATGTCGACCTCGACGGTCGCCAAGGGCCAGGCAGCAACCGCCAATCGTACCATCGTCAACTGGGACGTCGCAGAGAGCAACTGGAACACGCTCAAGGTGCGTGCCCATGACGACTGGGTCAAGCTGTCGTCGAAATAATCGCGCTAAACCATTCGCGCACAAATATCGAAACGCCCTCGTCCGTCGATGAGGGCGTTTCGCTGCCGGTTATCGGCTATTTGTTCGCCGCCGCTTTCCGCGCATCGGCAATGACCTGATCGAACTGCGCCATGGTCAATATGCCGGGCACGCGAAATTTGCCGACGATGAAGGACGGCGTCCCCCTGAAACCGAATGCCTTGGCTTGATCGTCGTTGCGCGCAAGGATCGCGTCGATCGCCTTGGCATTGGTGACGAGGTCGCGATTGAGGCGATCGACGTCGATACCAGCGCCAGCGAGCAACTCGCGGATGCGCGGCTCGGTCAGCTTCGAGTTGACACCGATCAGCGCCTCATGCGCCTGAAGGTACTTGTCCTGAAATTTACTCGCCAGCGCCATCCGCGCCGCGATCACCGAAACCGGCCCCAGGACCGGCCAGTCCTTCAACACCAGGCGGATCTTGCCGTCGTCCTGCACCACCTGCCGCAGCTCGGGCTCGATCTTGCGGCAATACGGACACTGGTAGTCAAAGTACTCGACGATCGTAATGTCGCCATCGACGTTTCCTGCCGCCGGGATATCCGGGTCGCGCAACACCAGCGCTTCCGTCAGCACCGTTTCTTCGCTGCCCTGCCCCAGCGCCGAACCCGGCGCGAAGTCCATGCCGAGCACAACCGCGCCGGCGCCAAGTGCGCGAAGCGTTTCGCGTCGGGTGCGTCTGGGATTCAACGGGTCGGGATCGAACGATCTGGTCATGTCTGTTCTCCTGGCCGGCCCTAGAGCGGGATGACTTTTCTTCGAATCGCCATCCCGCTCTATCTTTTTGTTTGAGCGTGATCTCCGGGCAAACGCTTCGCGTTTGTCCCGGGGGAAAACCAGTACCCACCCATCGGGTCGTGGCCCGAGGGCATGCTTTTCCGGATCATGCTTTAAGTCGCATCTATCTACGCTCAGGATAGGGATATGTTACGCGCCAGCATATAGAGCGCCACGGCAATAATGACGGCGGCGAACACAATGTTGAGCGCGCCGCGCCGAGCCGATAGTAGCCGCGCCGATCGGGTGCCGATCAATCCACCGGCGATGCCGCCGACGATGAATGATCCTGCCAGCCCCCATGAGATCAGCCCGGAATAGGCATAACTGGCGGCGGTGGTCAGGCCGAACGCCGTCACGGCAACCAGCGATGAGCTGACCGCGTTCATGATCGGCATTCCCGTCGCCAGCATCAGCGCCGGCACGATCAAAAATCCGCCGCCGATGCCGAAAAAGCCGGACAGCGTCCCGGTCGCGAGACCGAGGCCGACGATGGCCGGCGTATTGGCCCAGCTGATCTGCACGTCGGGCAGGCCGATCCGCGACCGCGTTTTCAGCATCAGCACCGCGATCACCAGCATCAAGAGCGCAAACAGCGCCAGCAGCCTCTCACCATCGAGCATTTTGCCGAAGATCGAGCCGGCGAAGGCCCCGGCAATTCCCGCAGCCGCGAATGTCAGCGCGCACGACCACATCACGGTGCCGCCACGCGCATGGTTCGACAGATTGACCGCGGCGTTCGCAGCTACCGCGATGGCGCTGGTGCCGATCGCGACATGGGCGTCAGGCACGCCGACCACATAGACCATCAGCGGCACCGCGAGGATCGATCCGCCGCCGCCGACCAGGCCCAGCGAAAATCCGACCAGCGCTCCCGATGCCAGTCCCAGCACGCCCTGCATCAGATGGAATCGAAACGGGGCTCTAGATTCCTGATTTGACGCGTTTTCTTGATGCGAACCGGTTTCCACCCCGGATCAAGTCCGGGGCAGGCTTTCGCTTGAAAACGCTCCAGAGGGAATTTCTGCGAATCTCCATGGTGACATGATAGAAAATCGCAATGAAGATCACCGCACCAGCAGCGTCACCGCCAGCGGCACCAGCAGCGATGTCACCAGCGCGTTGAGGCTCATCGCGATGCCGGCGAACACGCCCGCGACCGCCGTCAGCGATGGATCGGCGTGCAACGATTCGCTGATGCCCATCGCGACGCCCGCCGTCACCGAGAGCCCACCACGAGGGCCGCCAGCATCGGCAGGATCGCCGCCGCCACCACCTTGCGGTTTTCGTAGAGCGGCACCGCCAGCGCCACGGTCGCCCGCCCGAGCAGGAAGTGCACGAATTGCGCGCCGCCGAAATAGGCCGCGTACGACGTGCCCGTGAGCAGCAGGAACGCCCCGATGATCCAGATCGAATGAAGCACCGGATTGGCAAGTGGATGCCGATGCGTCACCAGCGATAACGCGTCGGTGGTCGCATAAACCAGCAACGTCACCGTCAGCCAGAGCAGCGGCGACTGCGAAAGGTACACAGCAAAACAAAATAAGGCTGAGGCTCGCTATCATTCGCTATCGAGACCGTGCCGCAATAGGTCGCCGCCGATTCCATCGATCGCTTCCCTGCCTTCGCTTGTCGATACGGCAGCGCATCATCATCCCGTCGGGCTGGCAATACGGCGCCGCATCAAGATCGGCGAGGCACGAACAAATGGCCGGCCGCGTTGGCCTCGCGAGCAGGCGCTTAGCCTTTCAGTTTCTTGTTGCACTCGCTGTAATAGCCACCGCCCTTTTGAATCCATTTCATGCCGCCATTGGCGTTCGCGGTCTTGTTGGCGTTGTATTGATCGACGCAGGTGTGCATACGGCCCTTGCCGGCGCTTTCCTTGGAGTATTCGGATCCACGGCGGACGGATACACCGCCGGCCCTGCGGGAACGGCAGGCGCGGCGGCAGGTGCGGCGGGAGGCGCAGCTTCCTTCTTCGGCTTGGCTGCCGCCTCTTTCGGCGCCGCCGGTGCGGCAGCAGGCATGGCGGCGGGGGCCGCCGCGGCGTCCGATCCGCATTCCGCTTTACGGAAATCGTTCCACTTCTGGCCGTTGAGGGTGCCGGCGGTCTTGGCGGCCTGATATTTCGCACTGCATTCCTGCGCGGTCAGGGCCAGCGCTGGCGATGTCGCCGCAAGCGCGGCAAAACCCGACACCGCAATTGCGCATAATATTCTTGCTTGAGTGGTCATCCTTGGTCTCCCTGGGGCATAACGGTCTTGAAACTCCCCATCCTAGCGCGGCGGCGGCGCGTGACAACGGAGCGCGCGGTGGTTGAGTGAAAATATAGTGACGCCAAACCACGGCCCGCGCGGCCGCATTCATCTTCGGTTCAGCATCCCAGCGCGACGTTGCGCTCTTCTTCAATCCGAGGTGTTTCCCATGATGACTATATCTACCCGCGCGGCCGCAACCGTTGTCGCGTCCCTCCTCCTGATGAGCTCCGCGTTCGCACAGACCGCGGCCACCCCCGCTCCGGCTACAAAAGCGGCGCCTGCGGAAAAGAAGGCCGACAAGCCGCGTACCGCAGCGTCTCTCGAATGCTCCAAGGAAGCCGATGGCAAGAGCTTGCACGGCAAGGAGCGAAAGAAGTTCATGTCCGAATGCAAGAAAACCGCGGCCGACAAGGCGAAGTAAGCGAGCCCAACTGCTGCGCGGCGGCGTCACCATCCGCCACCGGGTCTCGCCTGGCGAGCCCGGTGACGACTGCGGCGGGGGATCGGTAATCCGCCTGCCCTTGACGGCGCCGCAACGCCTCGAAATACGGCATGTCCCGCATTCGCGGGGCATGCCAGCAAAGCCATCGAGCCCTGTACCCGGTCGCGCATTGCTGCAGTTGCGTTGGCGCATTTGTCCCCTGCGCCGGGATTTGCCATAAGGCGGCGTGAGCCAAATTCCCGTACCGATGGCATTTGCCATTCCCAGCCGCATCAAGATCCTCAACGTGCTCGAAACGCTGGCTATCGGCACCGCCGGCGGCGCGCTGTTTCTTTTGCTCAACCTTCCGGGCGGGTTGATCTCGGGCGCCATGATCGCGGTCGGCATCGCCGCGATCGCGGGACGGCCGCTCACCATGCCGCCGATCCTGACCCAGACCGTGCTGGTGCTGCTCGGGATCTCCCTGGGCTCGCTGGTGTCGCGGCAGCTGATGCAGCACATCGGCGCCTATCCGCTGACCATCGGACTGCTGGCGCTGGCGACGTTCTGCTCCACCTTCGGCAGCAGCATCTATCTGCAGCGCGTCCACGGCTGGGACCAGACCTCGGCATTTTTGGCGGGAAGCCCCGGCGCGCTGTCGCAGATCACCATGCTCGCGATCGAGAAAGGCGCCGACGTGCCGGCAATCGCGGTGGTGCAGACCATGCGGGTGATCATTCTCACCGCGGCATTGCCGCTGCTGCTGGCGCTGACCGGGATCGCCCCGCCGTCGTCACCGGCCGGTGCGGCAGCCATCGCATCGCCGCTCGAACTGGCTGAGCTGATCGCGGCGTCCGTGGCGGCGGCGCTCCTGCTGCGGCTGATAAGATTCCCGGCGAGCTGGATGTTCGGAGCGATGGTCGGGTCAAGCGTTCTGCACGGCACCGGACTGATCGAGGGCGGTCTGCCGCCATGGGTGCGAGGGGTGGCGCTGGTCGGCATCGGCGCGCTGATCGGCAGCCGGTTCGCGCGGATGAAGACCAAGACCCTGCTCAGCCATGTCCATGCGGCGCTGGGATCCTTCGCCATCGCCATCGCCATTTCCGCTGTTTTCGTCGCGGTGATTGCGCTGACCACCCATGTGCGGTTCGCCGACGTCATTGTCGCGTTCGCGCCGGGCGCGATGGACGCCATGCTGGCGCTGGCGCTGACACTGCACATCGATCCGATCTTCGTCGGCGCGCATCATTTGTCGCGCTTCGTGTTCGTCACCATCACGACGCCGGGCATCGTCCATCTGTTCGGACGCCCGCAGGAAGATGTCGACGATTAAAGCGTGGCTCACCATCAGGTTCAGCGTCTGGCTGTTCTGACGATCCCCCACGCGGCGATCGCGGCCATCAAGAGCGAGATCAGCACGTTGTAGCCGGCCAGCGACAGGCCGAGAAAGCGCCACTGCACTTCGTCGCAGCGGATCACCTTGACGGTGTCGAGCCGCTGCAGCAGGTTGCCGGCGCTGCCGAGGTTTCCGATTTCGCCGGTGCAATCGGTCGGCCCCTGCCAAAAATGCCATTCGACACCGGCGTGATAGGCGCCGAGCCAGGCATTGCCGAGCGCCGCGGCTGCGAGTATCGCAAGCCCCGCCAGAAGCACGCCTCGGGGAGCATCCCTGGCCGCCGCCAGCGCCACCAGCGCGCCGAGCGGGATCGCCAGATAATAGGCGTAGCGCTGCTCGAGGCAGAGCGGACAGGGCCGGATATCCAGCACCAGTTGAAAGAACCACGCGCCCGCCAGCGTCGCCGCCGCAATGGCGGTGATGGCAAGTGCCGCCGTCAGCGCGGGGGTGGCATTCTCGCGCACAGCAGGGTGCTGTCGAGGCGGGCCCGATCACACTGGAGTGTCTTGGGGGTGTCTTGGGGAGGCGGATGCGGGGTATGTCGGGGGCACGGTGGAAACAGCTCATCGCCGCCCCGGGCTATCGGTGCCGCCGGGGCGAAGGCGCGCGGACGCCCACCATTTGCAGCTTCGGGTCAAGCCGATAGCTGCGGGTTGACCGGCAGGGCGCGCCCGCTATATTCCGCCGGCTTCGCGACGTCCGCCTGCCGGCTGATATCCGAAGG
>WNGQ01026188.1_pt1 | contig 12847 bp, 10 predicted proteins | sample 5407661 | NCBI WGS metagenome assembly WNGQ01 (sample SAMN13153382, study PRJNA577476) | soil metagenome | isolation source: 60 cm soil or saprolite under Garry oak tree replicate 2 | place: USA:California | collected 2016-06-15
CCCGGATCACCTGGCGGAAGTAAAGGGCCAGAAACGGATAGATCGTGTAGATCTCCATCATCACGAACGCTCGCGTCGAGAACGTCCAGAAGAAGTCGTGGTTGCGAAACGCAACGAAGAATCCGCGGATGGCCGGCACGCGAGCGCCCACGAACCCGGCCACCAGCCCCGCGCCAAAGCAGGTTAGACCGGCCACGATCGAAAGCGGCGACATGGGGATGAACAGAAACGCGATCCACGCCACCACGGCGATCACGGCTGCCGCGGCGGCGACGACCGCGGCCGGGTCCAGCTGCATCGCGGGCCGCAGCTGCGATGGTCTGGCCGGCTCATCGGCCGCCAGCAGGGTGATCACCGTCGTTACCGCGAGGATCAGCGCGATCGCGGCGAAGCCCACGACGATGCCGGTCCGCGTTTCGCCGAAGAGCGCAACGGCGGCGGTCACCGCGGCCAATCCGGCCACCGCGCCGAGCCCGTTCATCATGCCCAGCGACCCGGATGCGCGACCGCGGTCGGCAGGCGGGACCACGTCGGGGATGACCGCGGCATAGGCGCCGCCGGCCAGGTTGAAAGTCAGCTGCACGAGCATGTAGGCGAATGCGAGCGGCAGCTGCGCGCCGGAGAATGCAAGCAAGCCCAGCCCGGCCAGGTTCACGACCGTGCCCGCCAGGATCCACGGCCGGCGCCGGCCCCAGCGCGTGCTGGTCCGGTCGCTGAGCCAGCCCGCGAGGATTGGCGCAAGCAGCGCGAATAGGTTGCCGGCCGCGCTGACGCGGCCGATGAGCAGGTCGGCCGAGCCCCCCGCGATCAGTGTCGCCATGAAAGGGAGCAGGACGAAGTTGATTGGCGGCCAGTGGGCGCCCTGGCCGAACCACATGGCGTTGATGCCGAACAAGCGGGCCGTGCTGATGCGCTCGATCTTGGTCGCAGCCTTTGCTTCGCCGGCCATCACGGCGGTGCTCATCTCGATCAAGTCTCCTCGCAAACATTGAGCTGTGCGCAGGCGACCGAGACCGGGATGGCAAATCCGAGCGCCTCGACGCCGTCGCCGACGTACTTGCCGCTGGCGACACCGATCACATGGCCTTGCGAGTCGACCACCGGCCCGCCGCTGTTGCCCGGGCTGATGGGCGCCGAGAACTGCACGTAATCGCTGCCTTCGATGCTGCGAAAGCCTGAAACCAGGCCGATGGAGATGGATCCGCCAAGGCCCAGCGGCGAGCCCACGACCATCACGGTGGTGCCCAGCCGCGGACGCGCGGCCGCAGGCTTCAATGGCGCGAGCCTTTCCCGGACGTGGACGACCGCCAGGTCGTCGGTCCGGTCGGTGCGCACCACGGTGCCCTTGAGCGTGCGGTCGGCTTGAACCACGTCGACGGTTTGCTCACCCATTGCCACCGCTGCCGCCACGACGTGGAAGTTGGTCACGAGGTCCGAGCCGCCCGCGTCTGAGCGGACGACCCAGCCCGAGCCGAGGCCCGCCTCGGTGGAGATCGTGAACACGGATGGCTCGGTGCGCGCGGCGAGCCCCGACCAGTCGGTCTGCTCGGACTCGCGCAGCCTCAGAACGTTGATCTCCGACTGCATGCGGGCGATTGTCTGCTCCTGCGCGGCCGTGGCGCGCGCGTCGTCCTGCTGCGCGCGCCAGGCCGCGCCGGCGACGAAGCCGGCGGTTCCGGCGGAGGCGGCGACGCCCGCCACGAGCGCCGCCGCCACGACTCCTGCCGCTCGGGTGCGAAGGCTGTGCACCTTCGACCTACTTCAGCTCGGCCCCGAGGGCCGACTCAGCCTTGGCCATGCTGAGCATGGAGTCGTTGAGCTTGTTGAATCCGTCGTCGATCTTCTTGACGTTGTTGGTATCCATGCCGGTGATCAGCTCCTGCAGCGCCGCGATGCCCGCGCTGAGGCTGTCGCCCAGCTGGCTGTCGGAAGCGGACAGAGAAGCGGGGACGCTGGCCGACCGGCGGTCCGACTGGAAAGCCTGCATGTCCTGGAGCGCCTGCTGCGCCGAGGTGCGGCACGTGCTGTAGCTGTTGCACGCGACGACCTGGCCGTAGTCGGTGCTGACCTTGCCGGCGTCGACGGTGTACATGCTCACGTAGTCGGCGACCGCCTTCTTGTTGGCGGCGTCAGTCTGCAGGTTCGTGAGCTCGAGCTTGGTGCTGCCCAGGGTCGTCTGGGTGGCGGCCAGGCGCTGCCTGGTCGCGTCCAGCTTGATGTTGGTCGAGTAGAAAAGATAGCCCAGCCCGCCTGACGCGATGAGGCCGACGGCCGCGATGGCGGCCGGGACCAGCCACCTCGGGCGCTGGCGTGCCTGCTTGACCGGCGTCACTGGGATCGGCTCCGCGACCGGGGCCGGAGCGTCGATCATCGGGGCGGGGAGCCCCGCCACGACCGGCGCCGGCTCAGGAGACAGGAGCTCCTGGCCGTTCGGGTGGTCGAGTGTTGCCACTCGGTCGTACTCGGGATCCATGGACATCGGGAATTCCTCCTCTGAACTAAGTGGTGGCCGGAACGCACACGCACTTTTCCGCGGATCCCGTCTCAGAGCCAGTCTCAGCAAGGTGTCGAAATCCGTCTCATAAACCAAGTGATTTCGGGTTTATGGTTTGAACATCGGTCAGGGGATCGTGGTTGGCGCATGGCTGGCCACGACCGGCGTGCTGTTCGCCGCCTTCGCCCGCGGCCTCCGCGTCGGCAAGCCATGGCACAACGCCCTGCCCGACGGCTACGTCGGGTCGTTGACGGCGGCGCTGACCTTTGGCGCGGCCTGGATCGTCGACAACGCCTTTCGGTCGTCAAATCCCGCATCCGGCGGAGTTGGCCTCGACGCGCTGTTCACACCACCGCGCCTCGTCCTGATCGCCGCCACCGCCGTGATGGTCAGCGGCCCGCTGCGCGCCGCCGCCCGCCGCGGCGAGACGACTGCTGGAATCTCCACGCTGGTGTCAGCCGCCCTGCTGCTGTCCGTCTTGACATTCGCCACCCAGTTCATCCATCCGCTCATCGATCCCTACTCGCTGCGGGGTTACCGGTACACGCCAATTGGTGATCTCAAATGGCTGGGTGAAAACATCGGCGTGGCGTCGATCCTGGCGCAGGCGCTCATCCTCGCGGGCACCGGGCTTCTGCTGAACAGCGGTTTCAAGCTTCGTCCAGGCTCGATGACCCTGGTGTTCGCCATCAACGGTTTGTTCGTCATGATCAGCAAGCTCCAGTTCGAATACATGCCGGTCATGATCGCCACCGGCGTGGCCGCCGACGTATGGATCGCGTACAGCGCTCGGCGGCCCGGCCGGCCCTCCGCGTCCCTGTGCGCGGTAATCGGCGGCGCGTTCGTGGTCGCCTACATGATCGAGATCTTTCTGAAGGGCGGCACGTCATGGGCCAATTCGCTCTGGGCCGGCACGATCGTGGCCACGACCATGATGTGCTGGATGATGGGCCGCCTTCTGCGCGCCGGCCTGCCGTCGGCCATCGTGGCCCCGTTGAATGCCGCCGCACCCGTCTCCGCGCCGGTCGAGGTCCGTCAGGAGGTGCGGTGGACGCGCGACCCGGCGAGCACGGTGCGCCCGCAGCTCGTGCGCGCGGCGCTCGACGACCTCGGCACGCCTGAGGCGCTCGGCCGCAGCCCGCTCGGCACGCTGCCCGGGATCGCGCACGGGGAGTCGACGGCGGCGGACCTGCGCGCGGCGCTGGTCGACGTGATCAGCGAGCTGGCCGGGTCATCACAGCCTCGCGACGCCGAGGCGGGCCGCCTGCTCCTCGACTACTACGTCAAGAAGGTCGGCAGCCATGAGGTGATCATGGAGAGGCTGCACCTCTCCCGCCCCACCTTCTACCGCCGCCTGCAGCGGGGCTTCGCGCTGGTCGCCGAACGCCTCGACGAGATGAGCGAGTTTGCCGAAAAGGTGCCCGTAGCGCGCTGATCGCGACGTGGATCTCTCAGCCGAGCATCTGATCACCGTCGGCGTGATCGCCGTGGCGGTCGCGGCGCTGGTCCTGGCCGCGCGCACGCGCCCGGGTCCGTGGACGGTGCCCGCGGCGCGCGCGCTCGCGATCCTCATCGTGGTCAACGAGACCAGCTGGTTCGTCTGGGAGGCGGCACACCACGCCTTCACGATCCAGAACGACCTGCCGCTTCACCTGTGCGATGTGGCCGCCTACATCTCCGCGGTCGCGCTGTGGATGCGCACGCCGCTGCTCTACTTCTGGGGCATCGCCGGCACGGCCAACGGTGTGATCACGCCGGACATCGGCGACCAGTTCCCGTCCTATCTCTTCTTCCAGTACTTCATCCAGCACGCGGCCATCCCGGCCGCGGGGCTGTTCCTGGTGGTCGGGCTGAAGATCTACCCGCGGCCGTGGGCGGTGCCCCGCGTGATCGGCTTCAGCCTGGCCCTGCTGTTCTTCGACGCGTTCGCCAACCTGGTGACGAACGGCAACTACCTCTTCCTGCGCTCAGTGCCGCCCGGCCCGAACCTTCTGTCAGTGCTCGGGCCCTGGCCCTGGTACATCTTCTGGAGCTCGATCGTGGCGATCGCGATCTTCGTCCTGCTCGACGCCCCTTTCAGAATCTTCGGCCCCGGACGCGCTCAATCGAAAACCGAGCCGTATCAGCCACCAGCATGACCGCCATGACCCCGGCCTCCACCGGGTCGCTGACGACCAGGTCGGCAGCGTCTGGAACCGAGCCCGCCATGTTGGTGCAGACGACGATGATCCCCGCCTCCCGGATCTCGCGCACCGCGTTCGAGATGTCGCCGCCCATCAGCGCGCCCGCAAGCACCAGCACGCGCGCACGATGCAGCCGGGCGACCGCCCGCACCGCGTCGGCCAGCTGCTCCTCGCCCACAAGCGGGATCGTGTCGACCGAGATGCGCTCGCCGCGGATGTTGTGGCGGTCGGCCTCGGATACCGCGCCCTGCGCCACCATGCCGACCTGGGCGCCGCCGCCGATCACGATCACGCGCTTGCCGTAGATCCGCTGGAAGGTCGGAACCACGTGCACGCTCTTGACGCCCTGGACGCCTTCCAGGTCCTTGACGAGACCGGCCTCGTCGGCCGCTCCGGAGACCTCGATCTGGAGCTCCGCCACGTCATCCCGCCTTGCGCCGCCCGCGATGTACTCGATGTTGGCGTCGTGCCGAAAGATCACCTCCGAGAGCCGGTACAGGACGCCCGGTTGGTCGAGGGAGGCGACGAGCAGGCCGATGACGCGAGGGTCTGGCACGCGCAAGACGATACCTGTCGGCCGCGCACTATGACACGCCGGGCGATTTGGCCGCGAAACCCATGACGTGCCGCTGAGAAAGCGATAAGCTTCGGCGCCTCATGGGTTTTCGCCGCATCGCTATTGCGATCGTGATTAGCTGGGGAGGTTCCCCGACGTAGCGCGCAGCCGCTGAGTCGCGGGACCTTCCAGCCACGAAGAGGCTGGGAGGTTTTTTTATGGCCGTTCGACCATCCAGAAACGGAAAGAAGAGGCGGATCGTCGTGTACGACACGACCCTGCGCGACGGCGCGCAGGGCTCGTTCGTGACGTTCTCGGTCGCCGACAAGCTGCTGATCGCGCGCGCTCTCGATCGGATTGCCGTCGACTACGTGGAGGGCGGGTTCCCGGGCTCCAATCCGAAGGAAGAGGAGTTCTTCGCGAGCCTGGGCGAGTCGCCGCTGAAACGTTCGCGCCTGGCCGCATTCGGGGCCACGCGCCGCGCGGGCGGCACGTGCGAGGGCGACGCCAACCTCGCGGCGCTCGCGCGCAGCGGCGCTCCGACCTGGACGCTGGTCGGCAAGAGCGACACGTGGCAGGTCGACACGGTCCTGCAGACGACGCTCGACGAAAACCTGGCGATGATCCGCGAGTCCGTCGCGTTTGGCGTGGCTGCAGGCCACGAGGTCATCTTCGACGCCGAGCATTTCTTCGACGGATTCACGCGCGACCGCGAATACGCGCTGGAGGTGTGCGCCACAGCCGCGCAGGCGGGAGCGGCGTGGGTCGTGCTGTGCGACACAAACGGCGGAAGCCTTCCGTCGAAGATCCGCGCCGGCGTCGAGGCCGTGGTCGAGCGGCTGGCGGCCGCGGGCAGGGGCACCGGCACCGGCATCCACACGCACAACGATTGCGAGCTGGCGGTAGCCAACTCCATCGAAGGCATCGCGGCCGGCGCCGACATGGTGCAGGGCACCATCAACGGCTACGGCGAGCGGTGCGGCAATGCGAACCTGATCTCAGTGGTTGCAAACGTCGTGCTGAAGCTGGGCCTCGAGGCCATGCCCGCGGGTTCGGTTACACGCTTCACCGATCTCTCGCGCACGGTGGCGGAAATCGCCAACCTGGCGCTGCCCGCGCAGCAGCCGTTCGTCGGCCAGGGCGCGTTTGCGCACAAGGGCGGCCAGCACGTGGCTGCGGTCTTGAAGGACGCGAATGCGTACCAGCACATCGACCCGGCTCTCGTCGGCAACCAGCAGCGCGTGCTCGTCTCGGAGCTTTCCGGCCGCGGCAGCGTGCTGTCCAAGGCGCGCGAGTTCGGCCTGGAGATCGATCGCGAGGATCCCGAGACGCGCCGCATCGTGCAGCACCTCAAAGAGCTCGAGCACCGCGGGTACTCGTACGAGGCGGCCGACGCGTCCTTCGAGCTGCTGCTGCGCCGTCTCAACCCCGAGTACCTGGCGCCATGGCGCGTGGTCGACTTCACGACGTCGGTGCGACGGCACGGCACCGCGGTGCAGGCCGAGGCGACGGTGAAGGTCGAGGTCGGTTCGGACGTCTACCACACGGCCGCTTCCGGCAACGGTCCCGTGAACGCGCTCGACGCTGCGCTGCGGAAGGCTCTCATACCGAGGTTTCCTGCGCTCAAGGGCGTGCGGCTGCTTGACTACAAGGTTCGCATCCTCGACGGGGCGGCCGGAACCGCCGCGACGACGCGGGTGCTGGTCGAGTCGGGCAAGGGGTCGAAGCGATGGGCGACGGTCGGGTGCTCGAGCAACATCATCGAGGCGTCCCTCGAAGCATTGCTGGACTCGCTGGAATACGCAGCTCGTTCGTAGGTAAGGGTTGGGCACCCTCTCCGCTAGCGGAGAGGGGTCAGGGGTGAGGGCGTTGAATTCCACTCGAGCGACTGCGCGACGTCAAATCCCGGAGCCTCTCCGCCGTGACGTCCGGCTGCTCGGCGGACTGCTTGGGCAGGTGATCGCCGAACAGGGGGGCGACGACCTTCTGCGTGACGTCGAGCAGCTGCGCCGGCTGGTCATCTCCGCGCGCCATTCGGCCGCTGACGAGCGCAGAGCCGAGGCCCTGGTGGCGGCGTGGTCGATCGAGCGCGCCGAACAGGTCGCGCGCGCGTTCACGTGCTACTTCCACCTGGCGAACCTGGCCGAAGAGCACCAGCGCGTGCGCGCGCTTCGCGAGCGCGACCACGGACCCGACCCGCTGCCCGAGTCCCTTGCCGCGACGATGAAGGAGGTGCTCCGGGAGATGGACACCCGGGGCTTCAACCAGATGTTGAAGAAGCTGAGGGTGCACCCGGTGTTCACCGCTCACCCCACAGAGGCCCGGCGCCGCGCGGTGGTCACGGCCATCAGTCGCGTGGCGGTCCAGCTGGAAAGGGTGCACGACGAAGCGGCCTCTGCGACCGATCGATCCGATTCGCTGCGCAGGCTGCTCGAGGAGATCGATGTCCTCTGGCGGACCGGTCAGCTCCGGTCGACGGAGCTCCATCCGCTGGATGAGGTCAGGGCCCTGATGGCCGTATTCGACGAGACGCTCTTCAACATCCTGCCCGACGTTTGCCGCGCGTTCGAGCGGGCCATCTTCTCGCCTGACGACCCGGGTCGCGGACGGACCGAGTCATTCCTGAGGTTTGGAAGCTGGGTCGGCGGCGACCGCGACGGCAACCCCTCCGTGACCGCGAAGGTCACCGAGGAGACGATGGCCATCCAGGCCGAGCACGTGCTGCTGGCCCTGGAGAACGCGACCACACGCATCGGCCGCTCGCTGACGGTCGACGAGGCGACGACCCCGCCCAGCCGGGCTCTGCGCAGGCGCCTCACCATGGCCGCTGAGGCCGATCCGGTCCGCTTCGCCGAGATCGCAAAACGATCTCCGTCTGAGCCGCATCGCCAGTACCTCCTCCACCTGGCGGATCGCATTCGCGCCACACGTCGTGGCGGCGCCGGACGCTACGACGAGCCGCACCACCTCCTGGATGACCTCACAGTCGTCGCCAGATCGCTGATGGCTGCGGGAGACCGGCGCCTCGCGGACGGCGAGCTCCGCCGGCTCATGTGGCAGGTACAGACCTTCGGGTTCCACCTCGCGAGCCTCGAGGTCCGCCAGCACAGCCTGCAGCTCACCCCAAGCGACGAGATGCTGGAGACGTTTCGCGCCATCAAACGCATCCAGGACCGATACGGCGTGGACGCCTGCCGCCGGTTGATCGTCAGCTTCACGCGCTCCGCGTCTGACATCGCGACGGTCTACGAGCTGGCCGAGCTCGCCACCAATGGCAAGCCACCGGTGCTCGACGTGGTGCCGCTCTTCGAGACGCAGGCGGACCTCGAGCGCGCGGTGTCGATCCTCAAGGAGACGCTGGATCTCGCTCCCGTGAAAGCGAGAGGAAGAGAGCTGGAGGTCATGCTGGGCTATTCGGACTCCGCCAAAGAGGTCGGTCCGGTGACGGCCACATTCGCCTTGTACGACGCGCAGGCCGAGCTGGCCCGCTGGGCCAAAAAGGCCGGCGTCCGGCTCACGATCTTCCACGGTCGCGGAGGCGCCCTCGGGCGCGGCGGCGGCCCCGCCAACCGGGCCATCCTGGCCCAGGCGCCGGGCTCCCTGGACTATCGGTTCAAGGTCACCGAGCAGGGCGAGGTGATATTCGCGCGCTACGGCAACCCCGCCATCGCCAAACGTCACCTCGAGCAGGTCATGTCGGCGGTGGTCCTCGCCTCGACTCCGCGCGTCCAGCTGCGCGTCGCCGCCGCGGCACGGAAGTTCCAGGACCTCGCCGACAGCGTGAGCACGGCCGCCCGCGCGACCTACCGCGCGCTGGTGGAAACCGAGGGCTTCGAGGAATCGAGGAATGGTTCGCGCGCGTCAGCCCGATCGATGAGCTGAGCCGGATGCGCATCGGCTCGCGACCCGCCCGCCGGAGCGGCGCCGGCAGCCTCGATGACCTGCGCGCGATCCCGTGGGTGTTCGCGTGGTCGCAGATGCGGCTCAACCTGCCCGGCTGGTACGGACTCGGCAGCGGCCTGTCGGCCGCCCGGCTCTCCGACCTGAGAAAGGCCTACCGGTCATGGCCGCTCTTCAACGTGATGATCGACAACGCCGAGATGAGCCTGGCCAAGACCGATCGCCAGATCGCCGCGCGCTACCTCGAGCTGGGCAAACGGCCGGACCTGACGCAGCGGGTGCTCGACGAGTACGACCGCACGCTGAACCTGGTGCTCGCGGTCACCGGGCACAAGCGGCTGCTCGAAGACCGGCGCGTCCTGTCGTGGGCGATCGAGCTGCGCAATCCGTATGTCGATGCGCTGTCGCACCTGCAGCTCCGCGCGCTGCGCGCGCTGCGCGCGCGAAGAAGCTCAGACGCCGAGAGACTGCTGCTGCTGACCGTGAACGGCGTCGCCGCCGGCTTGCAAAATACGGGCTAGCGACCTGCTATGCGACGAGGTGGGCGCGATAAGCGCCCAGGATCCGATGCAGCGCCCCCACAACCATGGGGTCCAGGCGCGGGCCGGCGTCGTCGAGCACTCGGAGAAGCGCCTCGTTCGGCGAGATTGCCTGACGGTACGGCCGGTCAGTCGACAGCACGTCGTACGTGTCGGCGACCGCGACGATCCTCGCCTCGATCGGGATCTCAGCCGACGCCAGACCGTGCGGGTAGCCCGAGCCGTCCATCCGCTCGTGGTGATAGAGGACGCCGAGCATCTCGCGAGTGATGCGTCCCGTGCCGCCGAGGATCGCGATCCCGAGCTCCGGATGCGTCTTCATGACGCGCCACTCGGACTCGGTGAGCGCGCCCCGCTTGTCGAGGATGGACTGCGGGATTCCAAGCTTGCCCACGTCGTGCAGCAGGCCCGACCGGCTCACGACCAGCTGCTGGGCCGGGCTCAGGCCCAGCTCGCGGCCGATCATCACGCAAAGCTCTGAAACTCGCCGGTCGTGGCCGTCTGGTCCTGTCGTACCCATGCTCCACTCCCTTGTGGAGAGTCTTACCGACCCCAGTTACTTGGAAAGCCGTCTACTTCCTAACGACGCAAATAACGCTCTGGGTCGCCGGAGTCAGAAACAGGTGTCATCGTCGCGCACTCGGACCCCGTCGGCGCCAACCATGCCTACCAGCCCTCGCGTATGACAGCCGCCCCGTGGGGCCCCACCTTGAACAGGCCCGCGTGCACCTGGCTGCCGTCGACCAGGTTGGTGCCCGCCTGGCTCAGCGGCACATCGACGGTACTGTGGCGGTGATTGAGGAGGAACAGGATCGAGCGGTGGCCGAACGAGCGCCGCACGGCCTCCACGCCGGCCGGCGCCTCGAGGGCCGGCTCGTCTCCGGCTTGGGCGCAAACCGTCAGCAGCAGGCGCGCCATCGACTGCTGATCCAGTCGCGTGCCGACGTAGTACGCGGAGCCCGATCCGAACTTGTGTCGCGTGACCGCCGGTCGCCGGTCGACCCGCGAGCCGGCGAACGAAGCAAGCACCTCCGCGCCGGACGGCTCGATGAGCTCGCTCCACAGGTCGCACCGTCCCTTCCCGCCGTCGGCGAACACGACTTCCAGCTGCTCGCCGTCGGCCAGGGGCAGCCAGTCGGCGACGCGCAGACCCAGCATGTCCGCGAACGGCGCCGGGTAACCGCCGAGGTGAATGTGCTCAAAGGGATCGACCACGCCGCTGAAGAAGCCGATCACCACGTTGCCCCCGCCCTTCACGTACGTGGTCAGGCCCGCGGCGCCCTCGTCCCCGACCAGGTAGAGGTTTGGAACGAGGACCAGCCTGTAGCCCGACAGGTCGTCCTGCGGCCGCGCGAAGTCGGCAACGATGTTGGCGCCGAAGAGCGGCCGGTAGTAGTCCTCGAGCAGCGACTCCTGGCGGACACGGATCGACGGCTTGGAAGGCAGCTCGAGCGCCCACCACGACTCCCAGTCGAGGACGATCGCCGCATCGGCGCGCACGCGGCTGCCGCATACCGCGTCGAGGCCGCGCAGCTCCTGTCCCAGCTGCTTCGCCTCCTTCCACACGGGCGAGGACATGACTGGGCCGTGCGGAACCATGGCGCTGTGGAACTTCTCGGCCCCCGCACGTGACTGCCGCCACTGGAAGAACATGACCCCGTCGGCGCCCCGCGCCACCGCCTGGTAGCTCCACAGCCGCATCTGCCCCGGCGCCTTCGCCACGTTCACGTCTCGCCAGTTCACGCGGCTGGTCGTCTGCTCCATCAGCACCCACGGGCGCCCGCGACCCAGTGAGCGCATGAGGTCGCCCGCCATCGCCGAGCGCATGCCGGCCTCGGGGTCGGACGGGTCCTGGTACACGTCGTCGCTGACGACGTCCTCGCGCTCGGCCCACTTCCAGTAGTCGAGCGGCTTGAAGAAGCGCATGAAGTTGGTGGTGATGGGGACGTCCGGCGTGCGCTCTCTCAGCGCTTCGCGTTCGATCTCGTAGCAGGCCAGCAGCTCGTCCGACGAGAAGCGCATGAAGTCGAGCTGCTGGCTCGGATTCGGCCAGGTCGGCGTGCGGCGAGGCGGCAGCACCTCGTCCCAATTCGAGTAGCGCTGCGACCAGAAATCGGTCCCCCACGCCCTGTTCAGGTCCTCGATCGAGCCGTGTCGCTCCTGCAGCCACTTGCGGAAAGCCTCGGCGGATACGTCGCAGTAGCAGTGGGCGACGTGGCACCCGAACTCGTTGCCCACGTGCCACATCGCCAGCGCGGGGTGCTCGGCGTAGCGGGCGGCCATCTGCTCGGCCAAGCGCCGGGCCCCCTGGCGGTAGACCGGGCTGCTCGGGCAGTACTGCTGCCTGGCGCCGTGCGCGAGTCTGACACCGTCGATGGTTACCGGCAGCATCTCGGGATGCTGGTGCGACATCCACGGCGGCGGCGACGCAGTGGCGGTCGCGAGGTCCACCGAGATTCCGCCCGCGTGTAGCTTGTCCATGATCCGATCGAGCCACGCAAAGTCGTAGTTGCCCTCTGACGGCTCGAGCCGTGACCACGAGAAGATCGCCAGCGACACCAGGTTGACGCCCGCCTCCTGCATGAGGTGGACGTCCTCGTCCCACACCCGCTCGGGCCACTGGTCGGGGTTGTAGTCGCCGCCGTAAAGGATGTGCGGCAACCGCGTGCCGAGGAGCGGGCCGGTGTCCTGCGTGCTCAGCCTTTTGTCGACCCGAGGGTGAGGCCGGCGATGAACTGTTTCTGCAGCAGGATGTAGACGATGATCGGCGGCAGGCACGCGAGGATCGCCGCCGACGTGATCACGTTGAAGTTGGCGACGAACTCACCCTGCAGGTTGTTCAGAGCGCTGGTGATCGGCCGCTTGGAGCCGGTCGAGATGAGGATCAAGGCCCAGAAGAAGTCGTTGTAGATGAAGGTGAAGAGCAGCGTGGCCATGGCGGCCAGCGCCGGCCGGCACAGCGGGAGTATCACGCTCCACCAGATGCGGAGCACGTTGGCCCCGTCAACCAGCGCGGACTCGGTTATCTCCCTGGTGATCGTCTTCATGTAGTTGCTCAGCACGAATGTTGCAAAGCCTGTCTGGAAGACAACGTGGATGAGGATGATGCCGATGTACTGGTCGTACAGAAGATTGTTGTCGCTGAACAACGCGAACGAGAAGTTGCCGACGTCGA
>WNGQ01005151.1_pt1 | contig 12846 bp, 8 predicted proteins | sample 5407661 | NCBI WGS metagenome assembly WNGQ01 (sample SAMN13153382, study PRJNA577476) | soil metagenome | isolation source: 60 cm soil or saprolite under Garry oak tree replicate 2 | place: USA:California | collected 2016-06-15
TTGCCGACCGGGAAGAATGGGTCCGCGCGGCCGTGCACGACGAGCGTCGGCAGCGTGAGCTCGCCGAGGCGCTGACGCCACCGCGGTGCGCAGTCGAGCCGGGCGAACACCATTCCGAGCTGATTCGCCTGCTGCACCGAGGGTTCGCTCGACGGTGTGCGGTCCCAGATCCGTGCCGCGGTCGCGCGCGCCTGCTCCGGGTCATTGCCCAGCAGCTCGGCGCCGTTGGCGGCGAACGCGGCGACGGCAGATCGGTCGGTCCAGTCGGGCATCGGGCGCGAGAACACCGCGTCCATGGTCGCCGCGTCGTGATCCGGCAGATCGTCGTCGACCGGGCCGGGCGCGACCGGTCGGGTGCTCACCAGCGTCAGCGCCGAGAACGCGTTCGAGTGGTCGAGCGCGGCGACTTGAGCGACCATCCCGCCGACCCCGACGCCGCCGAGGTGAGCCGTCACGGCGCCGAGCGTGCCGACGAGCGCCGCCGCGTCGGCGGCGAGATCGCGCAGATGATACCCCGGCGCCTCCGGGTCGAGGGTCGTCGACGCTCCGCAGTCGCGCAGGTCGTAGCGGACCACCCGCTGGCCACCTGCCGCCAGCCGCTCACACACCGAGTCGGGCCACGACAACATCGTGGGCCCGCCGGCCAGCAGCACGAGTGGATCGTCATCGCGGCCGAAGGTCTCGACGCCGAGTTCGACGCCGTTCGCCCGCACGGACGTCATCGTGCTCATAGTTGTTCCTTCCCATCGGCTCGGCTCCACTACTCCTCCTGACCCCAGATCCACCCGAAACTCATCGGCATCGTCTGCGAGCCGCGTACGCATGCGGCTCCCTTACGAACACTGGCCCGCACGACGACTACGGCGCTGACGATCTCGGACTACTCCAGACGGATTCGTCAGGCATGGCATGCAAGAGGCCAGGGGTTCGAGTCCCCCTAGCTCCACCATTTTTCGTGCCTGTGTTCGATGAAACAGTGACTATCTCTAGTCACTTAGACCGGCCTGCCATGTCCCTGACCAGTGCGTTTCATCGGTGCCCGCATGCGTTCCGTGCATGCGGGCACCGATCACCAGAACTTCCCGTGAGGGCTACTCGGGCTCAGCTAGACCCGGCAGCTGGAAACGAGCGGTTCGCCCGCGCGGCACTCGGTCGTTGGGATTCGTACTCGACGGGCAAATAGCCCTTCACATGGCCGGGCACCAGCCCCAACGTGGCATGTCCTGTTGAACTGGTCCGGTTGAGAAGGCCCTGGGCCGAGGACCGGTGCCACCGCTGTGCGTGGTTGAGCGGCCAAGCATATGCGGCCATGTTGAGCGGCGGGTGCATGCACGCGAGGGCCGAGCCGGCCTGTGCTGCTAGGCGGCTGATGGTCGGCCGGTTCCCGGCCGTTGTGCGGTTCCATTGCTCGGCCAGGGTCAGGTTCGGGCCGTTGTTGGTGTAGCTCGCGACGGCGAAGCAGGCCGATGACGTAGGGCAGGCTACGCCTGGCGTGCCGATGTCGAACGTTACGAGTCCGGGAGTTGGCTGGATGCGCCAGATGTGGCCGTTCCACCGTTCGGCCAGAGTGAGGGGTCCCGAGCCGGTGAGGTTGAGCCCGAATGCGGTGCAGGCCGAGGATGTGGGGCAGGCCACGCTGGTGAGGAAGATGTCTTGGCCGCCAGGCGGGTTGGGGGTTGGCTGAACGCGCCAACTCGTGCCGTTCCACCGTTCTGCCAAGGTCGTTACTGTTCCTGAACTGCCGACGGCGGTGCAGGCCGATGAGGAGGTGCAGGATACGCCGTTGAGGGTGATGTCTTGCCCGGTGCGCCCGAGCGTCGGCACGATCCGCCAGGCTCTGCCGTTCCAGACCTCGGCCAGCGTCCCAACCGCGTTGCCCGAGTTGTCAAAGCGGGTGCCAACCGCCATGCAGGCCGACAGTGAGGTGCAGGCCACGCTGGGACAAGATGGCAAACTGGGCCCCGGCAGGGGTAGGGGTGGGCTGGATGCTCCACCTGGTCCCATTCCACCGCTCTGCCAGGGTTCTGCCGTTCCCTGAGTTCCCAACCGCCGTGCAGGCCGAACGCGTGGCACACGACACGCTGTTCAGGAAGCCTCCTCCCGCAGGGTTGGGGGTGGCCTGGATGCGCCACCTCGCGCCGGTCCGCTGCTCGGCGAGGGTTCTTCCGTTCGCGGTGCCCCCGACGGCGGTGCACGCCGAGGGCGAGGTGCACGACACGCCGTTCAGGGCACCTCCTGGCGCAGGGCTCGGGGTGCGCTGAATGTGCCAGGTGCGGCCATTCCACAGTTCCGCCAGCGTAGCCACAGTTCGCGATCTTGTGGTGGTGAACCCGACCGTGACGCAGGCCGAGCGTGAGGTGCACGACACGCTGTTGAGGATGCTGGATGCTGCCCCAGGCGGATTGGGCGCGGCCTGGGCGCGCCACGTGGTGCCTGTGGACCGCTCCACCAGGACCGCTGGGGACTGGTTGGTGTTGGAGTACCCGACGGCGGTGCAGGCGGCGGCCGACGTGCATGCCAGGCCGATCAGGAAGCTTGGCCCCTGGTTGGGGGTGGCCTGGATGCGCCACCTCGCGCCGGTCCGCTGCTCGGCGAGGGTTCTTCCGTTCGCGGTGCCCCCGACGGCGGTGCACGCCGAGGGCGAGGTGCACGACACGCCGTTCAGGGCACCTCCTGGCGCTGGGCTCGGGGTGCGCTGAATGTGCCAGGTGCGGCCATTCCACAGTTCCGCCAGCGTGGCCACAGTTCGCGATCTTGTGGTGGTGAACCCGACCGTGACGCAGGCCGAGCGCGAGGTGCACGACACGCTGTTGAGGAAGCTCGATGCCGCCCCCGGCGGATTGGGCGCGGCCTGGGTGCGCCACGTGGTGCCTGCCGACCGCTCCACCAGGACCGCCGGGGACTGGTTGGTGTTGGAGTACCCGACGGCGGTGCAGGCGGCGGCCGAGGTGCAGGCCAGCGCGATCAGGAGGCTTGGTCCCTGGTTGGGAGTGGCCTGGCGGTGCCAGCTCGCGCCGTTCCAGTGTTCGGCCAGGGTCTGCGGGGTGCCCGAGCTATTGAAGTAGGTCCCGGCGGCGGTGCACGCCGACGATGAGGTGCACGACACGCTGTTCAGGAAGGCAAACTGGGCCCCGGCAGGGGTGGGGGTGGGCTGGATGCTCCAGCTGGTCCCGTTCCATCCCTCGGCGAGGGTCCCGGCGTTCGATGCGCCGACCGCGGTGCAGCCCGAGGACGTGGGGCAGGCCACGCTGGCCAGGAAACCGCCGCCCTGCGCGGGGTTGGGGGTGGGCTGGATGCTCCAGCTGGTCCCGTTCCACCGCTCGGCGAGAGTCCTGGCGTTGGGGGTGAATGCGTTGGAGCCCCCGACGGCGGTGCACGCCGACGCCGACATGCACGACACCCCACTGAGCGTGGCGCCGCCCTGGGACGGGTTGGGGGTGGGCTGGATGCTCCAGCGGGTGCCGTTCCACCGCTCGGCGAGGGTCGTTCCGTCCGCCCTGCCGCCGACGGCGGTGCACGCCGAGGGCGAGGTGCACGACACGCTGTTCAGGGCGCCTCCTCCCGCCGGGCTGGGGGTGGGCTGAAGGCTCCAGGTGCCGCCGTTCCACCGCTCCGCCACTGCCCGGACGGCGCCGGTGGTGGTAGTGCTGGCCCCCACCGCCGTGCACGCCGACGGGGCGGTGCAGGCGACGCCAAACAGGCCGCTGAGCGCTATCCCGGATGGGTTGGGGGTGGGCAGGATTCGCCACGAGGTGCCGTTCCACTGCTCGGCCAGGTTGACTCCCTCGCCTGAGGTCTTGACATAAGTGCCGACCGCCATGCATGAGTCCGCGGTAGGGCAGGACACCCAGAAGAGCTGGCCGGTGGGCACTCGCGGGTTCGGGCTCGGCGTGACCGACCACCCCCCCGCCAGGGCACCCGCAGGCGCCGCCGAAACACCAATCAGGATGATTGCAGCCGCCGTCGCCAGGCAGGCTGCGGCGCGGCCTGCCACCGCGGGCGCCGCTACGCTCCGGGCATGATGCAGCAGCATCCCTGACGGCCAAGGCCGGCGCCTCCCGGCAGATCTCATCGGCTGTTGCCGTGACAGGGCAGCAGCCCGGCCGGTTACCGAGATGACACCGCGCATGATGAACCCCCAAGTCGCCGAATCCGTTGCCGGCAGTCCTACGCCTGGGACGTCACAAAAAGCTCACATCGCAGGCCAGGACGCCTTTCCGTCGGCTGTCGGCGCGAGCACGGGCGTGCTTGACTGTGGTGGTGGGGGAAGTGATCGGTTATCGCCTTCTCGGGCCGCTGGAAGTCACCGTCGACGGGACCGCCGTCGACCTGGGCGGTCTGAAGCAGCGGGCGCTGCTGGCGATCCTGCTGCTGCACGCGAATCGGCCGGTTCATCGTGACGTGCTCGTGGACCAGTTGTGGGGCGAGCATCCCCCAGCGGGCGCCGTGCATGCCGTGAACGTCTACATCTGGCGGCTCCGCAAGACGCTGCAGGCGCCCCCGGGAACCCAGAGGGTGCTAACCCGGCAGGGTGCCTACCTGCTCCAGGCCGCCGAGGAACAGGTCGATGTGGCCCTGTTCGAGCGGCTCGCGGGGGAGGGGCGGCGGGCGCTGGCGGCCGAGGCCGCGGGCCGTGCCTCGGCGGTGCTTGGCGAGGCGCTGGCGTTGTGGCGGGGTGCGCCGCTGGCCGATTTCAGGTTCGAGCCGTTCGCGCAGGCCGACATCGCCCGGCTGGAGGAACTCCGGGCGGGCGTGGTGGAAGATCGGATCGAGGCGGATCTCGCGCTCGGGCGTCATGCGCACGTTGTCAGCGAACTAGAGGCCCTGGTGGCCGCCGATCCGCTGCGCGAGCGCCTGCACCAGCAGCTGATGACCGCGCTGTACCGGTGCAAGCGGCAAGCAGATGCTCTGGCCGCCTACCAGAATGCCCGGCGGGCGCTGGCGGATGAGCTCGGCATCGAACCATGCCAGGCGCTGCGGCAACTGGAGCGCGCGATCCTGGAACAAGATCCGTCTCTGGAGCCTCCACCGGGCACCGGAAGCCGCCAGGCGCCGACGCCTGGCCACGGCAGGCGGCTCATCCCGGCCGCCACGGCCCATCCGAAACGGATGCTAGCTATGACCGCCGCCGCCGCGGTGACCGCGCTGCTGGCGGGTGGCCTGGCCATCCTGCCGGCCACCCGGGCGTCCCTGCGCGCCGGGCCGAACACGGTGGCTGTCATTGACGGCAGCCGGAACGCCGTCAGCACCGTAGTGGCCGGTGTTGGGCGGCCCGGCGGAGTGGCCTACGGCGCCGGGGCCACCTGGGTCACCGACACCGCCGATGACCTGCTGCTGCGGGTTGACCCAGCGGGGCAGGTGGTGGACCGGATCCCGGTGGGGCGCGGGCCCGCCGGAGTCGCTGTCGGGGCCGGGCAGGTGTGGGTTGCCAACCAGCTCGACGGCACCGTCTCGGAGATCAACCCGGCCGCTGGGGTCGTGGTGGCGACGATCGCCGTCGGCAACGGCCCGGTGGCGGTCGCATACGGCTACGCCTCGGTATGGGTCGCGAACTTGACCGACAGTACGCTTTCCAGGATCGACCCTGGCAGCGGACGCGTTGCCGCGACCATCCCCCTGGGCAGCACCCCCACTGGCCTCGCGGTCGGCGAGGGCGGGGTCTGGGTGACGGGCGCGGACACCGGGGGGCTTGCGCTCGTGGACCCTCGCACTAACCGCGTGTCGCGTACCGTTCCGGCTGGCAGTTCCCAATCCGGGGTGGCCGTCGGCGCGGGCAGCGTCTGGGTCGCCGATGCCAGCGGCGCCGTGGTGCGAATCGATCCACGGACCGGCAGAGCCCGAACCATCAGGCTCGGCGGCGAGCCCACGGGTATCGCCTACGGCGGCGGCGCGGTGTGGGTCGCGAACAGCCTCGGCGGCAGCGTCGTGCGGATCGACCCGCACGTCGGCTCGGTGCGGTCCATCCGCATCGGCAACCAGCCCGCCGCTCTCACGGCCGCCGGCGGCGACGTGCTGGCAACGGTGCTGCCATCGGCCGCGGCGCACCGTGGCGGCACGATCACTCTGATCGCGAACCTGTCACCGCATGACCAGGCCACCGACCCGGCGGCCGCCTACACGGTCCCCATGTGGCAGATGCTGAGCGTCACCAACGACGGGCTGGTCGGGTACCGGCGGGCCGGCGGGCCGGCGGGCGACACCCTCGTTCCCGATCTCGCGCGAGCGCTCCCGGCCCCAGCCGACGGCGGCCGGGCCTACACCTTCCACCTTCGCCCCGGCATCAGGTACTCCACCGGGGCGCTGGTAAGGCCGGAGGACTTCCGGAACGCGATCGAACGTGTCTTCCGCCTCAACTACCTCAGCGGCGCGGCAGGACTTTACGCCGGCATCGTCGGCGCAGGCCGATGCGAACGGGCGCCCAGCCGCTGCGACCTGGCGCGCGGGATCGTCACCAACGACCAGGCAAACACGATCACCTTTCACCTGACGGCGCCGGACCCGGATTTCCTCTACATGCTCGCGTTCCCCTTTGCCGACGCCGTCCCCCCGGGCACGCCGGGCCACCTGATTGGGCCCGCCCAGCTCCCCGCGACTGGTCCGTACCTGACACGGTCGTTCGTCCCCCGGCATAGCTGGACTCTTGTCCGCAACCCGCGGTTCCGCCCCTGGTCTGGCCAGGCACAGCCCAGCGGGTACCCCGGCCGGATCGTGCTGCGGCTCGATATTCCCCCCGGGCCCGCGGTCGCCGCGGTGGAAGACGGCCGCGCCGACGTCCTCCTCTCACCGCCCCCGGCGGCCGTGCCCGCACTGGCGACGCGCTACCCGAGCCAGCTTCACCCCGGCCCGCTGGGCGCCACGATCGGCCTGGTCCTGAACACCCGCGTCTGGCCGTTCAACATCCTCGCCGCCCGGCAGGCCCTCAACTACGCCATCGACCGGAACAGGCTCATCGATCTGCTCGGCGGGCCGTTGACCGCCCAGCCGACCTGCCAGGTCCTCCCCCCCGGCCTGCCCGGCTACCAGCCCTACTGCCCCTACACCCTCAACCCCAGCCCCGGCGGCATGTGGACCGCGCCCAACCTGGCTCAAGCAGAGCACCTGGTCAGCGCCTCCGGCACCCGAGGCGCCAAAGTGACCGTAGTCTCCGGCGCGTTCGGCACGACAATCCGAGACCACGCAACCGGCCGCTATCTGGTGACGGTGCTGGATCAGCTCGGATACCGGGCCTCACTGCAAGTGATCACCGACTGGCGCGCCTACGACCAGCGGCTCTACGACTCCCGGCGGCGCACCCAAGTGGGCTGGTTCTCCTGGTACCAGGACTACCCCGCCCCGGCAGACTTCATCAGCCCGCTGCTGACCTGCCACTCCTTCCTCCCGGGCAACCCGGGCAACCTTAACGCCGCCGAGTTCTGCAACCGGCGCATCGACGCCCAGGTCGCCCACGCTCTCGGGCTTCAGGCCCACAATCCCAGCACCACCGCCGCGCAATGGGCGCGGATCGACCACCAGATCGTCAACCAGGCGCCCTGGGTGCCCATCTACAACCCGCGCTCCCTGGTACTGCTTTCCGTACGTGTCCGCAACTACCAATTCGACCCCTACTGGTCAGTCCTCATAGACCAGCTATGGGTCCGCTGACCTATAAAGCGGCCACCAGGTAACAGTCCCTCAGCGCCGAGAACATGCGGACCCCGGCATCAGCACGCAATGCCCGGCCGTCAGCAGGCATCCCCCAGACGCGCAGATCACCCTTTCGGCGCGGCGTTGACGGGAATCCCAGCAGACCGGCCGCGCGCGTAGATCGGTGGCACTGCGCGCGGGTGCCACCGCGAGTGCCGACCACGCCGTGTGATCGGCGTTGGGGCCGGAGCGGGCCGCACCGAAGCCACGGGGCCGGGCAGTGCCACAAGCCCCGCAGGAGAGCTACATTCAGGCAGGTGAGTACCGGGGGTGCGGCTTCGCCGGGTGCTGCCTTCGTCGGGCGGTCGGCGGAGCTTGGGGAGTTGCGGGTCGCCCTGGCCGAGGCTCTTGGTGGATCGAGCCGGGTCGCGCTCGTTACCGGGGAACCGGGGATCGGCAAGACGGCGCTCGCCATCCAGCTCGCCGAGGAGGCGGAAGCCCTCGGCATGGCGGTGAGGTGGGGCCGGGGATCCGAACGCGAAGGAGCGCCCGCCTTCTGGCCGTGGATCCAGATCATACGAGATCAGCTCCTTCGGCCGGATCCGGCCGACCGGAAGAAACTGGAGCGTTATGCGGCGCCCCTGTCTCGGATGATGCCGCAGCTTAGGCGACCGGATCAGCGCATGCGGCCTGTGCCTCCAGCCGGTGGGAGTGCCTATGACAGCGGGGAGGCCCGATTCCGGCTCTTCGACGCGGTGTCGTCGTTCCTGCGGGTCGCGGCGGGCCGGCGTGGCCTGGTGATCGTGCTGGATGACGCGCACTGGGCCGACGCGCCGACGTTGCTGCTGCTTCGCCATCTCGTGCGTGAACCCGTACGCGACCCAGTGCTCTTCGTGGTGTCGTTCCGCGAGGAGGAGCTGCCGCCGGATGTACCGGCCGCTGCGGCGCTCGCCGAGCTGGCCGCCGGGCCCGAGGTCCGATGGATCCGGCTGAGGGGGCTTGACCGGGCGGAACTTGCCCAATACGTGGCCGTCACCGCCGGGCAGCCGGCGGATGCGGCCCTCGCCGACCGGCTTCACGATGCGACCGGCGGAAACCCGTTCTTCGCCGCCGAGCTGGTACGGCTGCTCCGGTCGGAGGGCCGCCTGGCACATCTATCCGGCCAGCCGCTCGGTCTGCCCCGGGGCGTCCGCGAGGTGCTGCAAAGGCGTCTTGATCGCTTGAGCGTTGCCTCGCGCGGGGCGCTCGAGCTGGCATCCCTGGTGGGCACCAGCTTCGGATTCGTTTTCCTTGCCCGGGCCAGCGGCACCGACCCGGAACGAGTCCTGGGGCTACTGGACGAGGCTATGCGGGCGCGGCTCCTCGACCAGGTGCCGGAGCAGCCAGGGTGGTTCCGCTTCCCGCACGCACTGGTTCGGGAGACGCTGTCTGAGGGCTTGGAGGCCGTTGACCGGCTGCGGAAGCATCGCCGGATCGCCGAGACGTTCGAGGGCGAATGGGCGGAGACCCCCCGGCACGATGCGAGCACGATGTCGAGACTGGCATCACACTGGCAGCAGGCCGGTAATGGGCCCCGGGCGATCCGGTACGCGAGGATGGCGGCAAGCGAGGCAAACAAGCAGCTCGGCTACGAGGAAGCGGCTCGCCTGTACCGTCTGGCCCTGGGGCAGGCGGTGACCGGCGGACTCGGCACCGCGGACAGGTGCGAAGTGCTGCTGGATCTGGCCACCGCCGAGTACCGGTGTGGCAACGTCCGGCCGGCAATGGAGGCATTCGTCCAGGCTGCGGACCTGGCGCGCCGTTGCGGCAGGCCGGGCCTTCTGGCCGGCGCACCGCTCATCGTCCAGAACATCGGGGATCCGGGGATAAACGCGAGCGTGCTCCGGGCATGCGATGAGGTCCTGGCTGGTGCCGATGGGCTCGGCGATGCGGTTCGCGCCAGACTGCTCGCCCAGCGTGCCGTGGCCCTGTGCGAGTCGGGCCGCCTGGACGAGGCGCTCCCCGACAGTGAGTGCGCCCTGGAGCTTGCCGGGCGCTCCGGCGACCCCGGGCTCCTGGCTGCGGTGCTTCCGGCCAGGCACCTGGCGCTGGCCGGGCCGGATTGGCCCTTGGAACGGCTGGCCCTGGCCGACCAGGCGCTGGGGCTGGCCCGCTCGGCGCCGGCGCCGATCCAGGAACTGTGGGCCCGGGTCTGGCGGACCGACGCGTTCTGGGAGCTGGGCGACATCGCCTCGGCCGACGCCGAGATTGAACGGCTGGCCGGCCTCGCCCACACGCTTCGCAACCCCGTCGCCAGGTGGCATCTCCAGCGCTGTCAGGCAGTCCGGGCCCTGCTGCTGGGCCGCTATGAGCAAGCCGTCGCGCTCTCGGAGGAGGCGACCGCCGTCCTCCCCCCAGAGAACTTCATCGCCCGGTTCCTTCACTTCGCATTCATGTCCTCCGTCGACGCGGACCGAGGCGAGTCCACCTGGCTCGACGCCCACCGGGAAATGTTCGACGTGGGACCGTCAGTGATCGTCCGGTCGATGCTGGCGTCGTGCTTCCTGTCGGCGGGGCGGCCCGACGACGCGCTGCCGTACTACGAGCAGGCCCGAGGGAGCTTGCGTCGGGTGCCGCGCGACGCCCGCTGGATGGGCACGATGGTGTTCCTCACCCACGGGGCGTTCCAGTTCGACGACCGCGAGACCGCCGAGATCTGCTACCGGGAACTCCTGCCGTTCGAGGGCCGGTTCATGGCCAGCGGCGGCGGGTCGGTCGTCTGCCAGGGATCGGTGGCGTTGTTCCTCGGCATGGCCGCCATCACCCTCGGGCGTTTGGATGACAGCGAGGACCATCTCCGCCGGGCTATCCAGCGGAACGCCGCGGCCGGGGCCAGGCCCTGGTCGGCCAGAGCCGAACTCGTGCTGGCAGAGCTGCTCCGCCGCCAGGGGCGTGCCCGCGGCCAGGCCCGCGACCTGGCTCAACGGGCCGCCCGCACCGCAACGGCCCTCGGGATGAGGGTACTCCGGGCCCGCGCCGAGGCCGTCATCAGCGACCTCACGACCCCGACGGCGCCGGTCCTGCTGTCGAGGCGGGAGCGGGAAGTGGCAGTGCTGGTCGCCCGGGGCCTGACCAACCGGGAGATCGCCCGGACCCTGTTCGTCTCCGAGCGGACCGCCGAGAACCATGTCCAGCACATCCTGGCCAAACTCGGGTTCGGCTCTCGCGCCCAGATCGCCGCCTGGGCCGTCTCCGAAGGCCTGTCCTCCGCGGAGAACTGAGTACCTTCCTGAGTAATCACCCCGATGTGCCGGGCGCCTGGGTCGTTGCATGCTCCCTCAGCGTGGCTAAACCACAAGAGGAGGAACGACATGGACGACGAGGCACGGCGGGTCAGGATCCGGCAATTCGCGGAGGCGATCAACACGGCCGACATGGAAGTGTTCGACGCCATCTACCACGACGACGTGGTCGTTGAGTGGCCCCAGTCGGGTGAGGTGATCCGCGGCAAGAAGAACATCCGGGAGCTTCGCCTCGCCCATCCGACCCCGCCCACGGCCACCCTCCGCCGCATCGCTGGCTCGGGTGACCTTTGGGTGATGGAGATGCTCTTCGACTACGACGGCGACCGCTTCCACGTCATCGTCTTCCACCAGTACCGCGATGGGCTGGTGGTGAGCGAGACGTCCTATTACGCGGCCCCATTCCAGGCGCCGGCCTGGCGGGCCACGTGGGTCGAGCCAGCGGTAAGCTCCGCGCCGAACTGACGCACGCCCATCACCGGCGCGGTGACCTCCCCGGTCGCCACCCGAAACGGACATTGCCGCACCCCTTGGACGCTCCGGGCCCAAGATCCTGAGCGTGCGGTTAATGGAGAGCCAGGTGATGTTCTTTGACTGCCCGGCCTACCTAGATGAGGAAGGCGCCGTAAGGTGCGGCCTTCCGGCCGGGGTGAAGTCCCGGTACACCATGAACTCAACCGGCGGGCCCCTCGAAAGCACGGTGATCAGATGCCCGTCCGGTCACTGGTTCAACGCGCCTATCGAATTCCTTACCTTGCCCCAAACAAACGGCATCCCCGTTCAGCCGCCCCTCGCGGGCGCGGGGAGCGAAACCGTCGCGTAACACCTATCAGCGCCTCAAAAGAAAGACGGCAATCCGGGGACTGAGCAGCGGCAACCGACACGAAGGAGAATCACATGCGCTACATCACGAGGCTTTCCGCCGCCGCAGGGGCTGGGTGCCTCGCCGCAGCAATGGCCGGGGCGGCTGCCACGCCCGCGCTCGCCGACTACGGCACAGGTGCCCGGTACCAGGTCGAGATCTCGGCCAACAACGTGGGCGGCGTCCCCGGCGACGGCGTCTGGCTGTGGATCGAGCTGAACAGCAACGGGACCGGCGACTACACCGGCAGCGACTGCATACACACCGGCCCGGCCGGACTCAACGGTGCCGTCCACGAGCGTGGCGACGTGACCTGGACGGACTCCGGCGGCAAGCTGACCATCAACGGCGTCGGCCTGATCGGCGGCCAGTTCCCGGTCACCATCGTGGTGCCGGACCGCTACGGCCACTACACCGGGGCATCGGACAGCTTCGTCCAGGGCTTTGCCCTCGGCCCGATCGGCGGTACCGCCCAGGTGCAAGTCGCCCCGTAACGAACGGCGCACAGGACCGCATCCACGGCAGCCCGCTTCGGCGCAATGCCGTGGGTGCGCTCCCAATTGCTTCCCGGCCGTTGTCGGCTCACGCAACAGACAGAGGGTTTGCGCGGGAACCGGGAGCCAGTTTGGGAAGCCACCATGCTCAGGTTCCTCCAGACCGTGCGCGACTTCTTCGGAGTGTTAATGCAGTTGGGAGGCTCCCCGTTCGACTGTTCCGGACGGGGATCGACTGACCGGAATCGTATGGCATGCAAGAGGCCAGGGGTTCGAGTCCCCTTAGCTCCACTTCCAGATGTTTCAGCAGATCAGGGCCTTTGTAGTGTTGTCGGCCAGTCGCTTCGCGGCCCGTGCCGCATGAGCGGGCTCGCCCGGTCAGCCGCTGGCGTGAAAGTGGTGTCGGCTCTGCGTATCGGTGACGGCCCTGGTCTGCTGATGCGGATCGCCTCAGCCACTTCGCTCAGGTCGTTGTTCAGCTGATGATCCCGCCCGGGCAGTTGGTGCACCTGCGCCTGCGGGATCGCCAGGGCATACAGGCCGGCATGCGAAGGCGGGGCGGTCTCGTCCTGGAGCCCGTGGAACA
>WNGQ01010862.1_pt1 | contig 12846 bp, 11 predicted proteins | sample 5407661 | NCBI WGS metagenome assembly WNGQ01 (sample SAMN13153382, study PRJNA577476) | soil metagenome | isolation source: 60 cm soil or saprolite under Garry oak tree replicate 2 | place: USA:California | collected 2016-06-15
GCCTGTTCGCGGCGACCGGGCTCGCTGGCGCCATCGTGCTCAAGTTCGACGCCGCGCTCGCCGAGCCCGCGCCCGAGGATTTCGTCAATGACATCCTGCTCCACCGCCTCGGCATTGCCGGCGCGGCGGTGGGCTTCGATTTCCGCTTCGGCCACAACCGCACCGGCACGCCCGACCTCCTCGCCGCCGAAGGCGCGCGGCGCGCCTTTGCGGTCGAGATCGTGCCCGCGGTCGAGACCGGCGGACGCCGCATCTCGTCCGGCCGCATTCGCGAATTGCTCGCCGCCGGGCGGATCGCGGAGGCGAACGAGCTCCTCGGCTATCCCTGGTTTGTCAGCGGCGAGGTCGTGCACGGCGACAAGCGCGGGCGCGAGCTCGGCTATCCGACCGCCAACCTGCGGCTCGACCCGGCCTGCGGGCTCCGGCACGGCATCTATGCGGTGCGGGTCGGCCTCGGCTCCCGCCGTTACGACGGGGTCGCGAGCTTCGGCCGCCGGCCGATGTTCGACGTCGGCACCGTCCTGCTCGAAGTCTTCCTGTTCGATTTCTCCGGCGATCTCTACGGCGAGGCGATCGATGTCGCGTTCATCGACTGGATCAGACCCGAGCTTGACTTTGCCCGGATCGAGGACCTCGTCCGCCGCATGGACGAGGACAGCCGCCTCGCCCGCATCGCGCTGGCGCGCGCGCCCGGCGCATTTCCGCCACTGGGACAGTTGCCCGAATGAGCGCCGTTGATTCGGCGGTGGAGGGCAAAATATCACTGCTGCTAAGTCACGAGGTCGTAGAGCTTCACCTCCGCCTTCGAGCCTTTGAGCGCGCGCGCATGCCGCACGATCTCCTGGTGGGCGTCGCTGTTGCGGTAGAGCTCGATATCGGCCTCGGTGTCCCATTCCGAATAGGAAATGAGTTCATGGGCCTCCCGGCAACGAAGAAGCTTTTCCGAAATGCAGCCCTGCTGCTGGATCATGAGCGGCGCGCATTCCGTCTTCCAGACTCGCATGGCGTTTTCGATCTCGGACGGATCGATCTTGATGTGAATGAGCCGGATGATTGACATGGCGGCCTCCTCAGGCTGTCAGGAATAACGCTTCAAGGGGCGATTTGGTTTGGTCGTTCGAGGAACCAATCCGCGCTGCCCAGCATTTCCTGCTCGGCACTGCTCGGTTTCGGAGGTCCCATGAGTCCTGCAGCCGCCGACGGCGTTGGCCTCGACCGCATCTGCATGCCTAGAGCAGGCAAAGTCTCCACGGTCGTGGCTTCGGCGAAACGCCTGGGTCTTCGCTACGTCGCGACCGAGGCCTTGTCGATCCGGCGCCGCCGACGCGGGAATCGATGGTCGTATATCGGCACCGACAACCACGTGATTCGCGATCCGGCGATCATCAGGCGGCTCGATCGTCTGGCAGTGCCGCCGGCCTACCGCGGCGTGCGATACGCGCAAGACCCTGCCGCCCATCTCCAGGCGATCGGGTTCGATGCGGCGGGCCGGCTGCAGTATCGGTATCATCGCGCCTGGGAAGAGGTGCGGGAAATCCGCAAGACGCGGCGGCTGGCCCGGCTCGCGGATGTGCTGCCGCGCATCCGCCGCCGCATCGGGCAGCATCTTGGCTCGCCGGAACCGACCCCCGAGTTCGCTTCGGCGGCGGTGATCGAGCTCATCGCCCGCAGCGCCATCAGGCCCGGAAACGAGAGCTATGCGCGCATGCGCGGCACCCGCGGCGCGGCGACGCTGTTGAAGTCGAATGTGGCGATCCATGGCGATAGGATCGCGCTGACGTTCCGCTCGAAGGGCGGCAAGCGCATCGTCAAGGAATTCGAGGCGCCGCGACTGGCCTCGGCCCTCGCGCGGCTCTGCCATTTGCCCGGACGTCGCCTGTTCCAATACCGCGCCGAAAATGGCGATCTACGTCCCGTCACCGCACGGGAGGCAAACACGTTCCTGCGCGAGCTCGCGGGCGTGAAGATCTCATTGAAGGACTTCCGCACGCTGCTTGCATCCGCGAGCGTGCTCGAATCGCTGGCCCGCGCAAAGCCTGGGTCGAGCGAGCGGCAGCGTCGCAAACAGGTGCTGGAAGCTGTGCGAACCGCAGCCGACGATCTCGCCAATACCCCCGCCATCTGTCGCAAGAGCTATGTGCATGAAACGGTGGTCGAAGCCTTTGAGCACGGCATGTTGGAGCGGTTCTCGCAAGAGCTCAAGTGTTGCCGCTCGCCAACGCGCCGCGCGCAAGTGCTCGCCCAGATCATCGGGAAGGACGTCCCCGCGTCCTAGGCAAACCAGGTCGCCGCCATTCCGGCTACGCATGCAGCCATCGCCGCGGTCGCCGTCCAGCCGAGCCAGCGCAACCAACCCGTAATCACGAATTTGCCCATGACCTGCGCCCGCGCGGTGATGAGCATCATGACGACCATCACCGGAACAGCGACCACCCCGTTGAGCACGGCGGTCCAATAGAGCGCCTTGATCGGATTGATGGGAGAGAAGTTCATGAGCACGCCCAGGATCGTCGCGATCACGACCACGCTGTAGAAAGCAGCCGCCTGCTTGGGCTTCCGTGCCAGGCCGACCGGCCACTTGCGCCCTTCCCCGATCGCATAGGCGGCCGAGCCCGCCAGGACCGGCACCGCCAACAGCCCGGTTCCGACAATTCCCAAGGCGAAAACAAGAGCGGCAAATTCACCCGCGATCGGACGCAGCGCCTCGGCCGCCTGGGCCGACGTTTCGACACTGGTGATCCCGTTGTCATGCAAGGTCGCGGCGGTCGCGATGATGATCGCGAGCGCGATGATGTTTGAAAATGCCATGCCCGTGAGGGTGTCGAAGCGGATGCGCTCGAAAGCCGCCGCGGCCTGCCCGGGTGCTTTGACCAGCGGCTTCTCGTGCCGGTTGATCCGCTCGTCCTCGGCTTCCTGGGATGCCTGCCAGAAAAACAGATAGGGCGAGATCGTCGTTCCGAAGAGGGCGACCAGGGTGGTGAAAAACTCGCGGCTCCAAATGATGCTGGGGACGAAGACTCCGCGCAGCGCCTCCGCCCAGGGAACCTCGATGACCGCCAAGGCCGCGACATAGGCGAACAAGCTCAGCGTCAGCCATTTGAGGAGCGCTTCGTAGCGCCGATAGGTCATGAAGACCTGAGCCCCGGCGCAAATCGCCGCCAGCAGGACGATGTAGACCGAGGAGCGGCCTCCGATGAGGAGCTTGACTGCATCTCCCATGGCACCGAGATCGGCGCCGATATTGATCGTGTTGGCGATGAAAAGCAGGCCGACGATGCTGTGCAAGAGCCAGCCCGGATAATGCCGGCACAAGTTTCCGGCGATGCCATGACCCGTCGTCCTTCCGATCCGGGCGCTGATCTCCTGGATCGCCGCCATCAGCGGGTAGGTGAGCAGCATCGTCCAGCCGATGCCATAGCCGAGTTGGGCCCCCGCCTGGCTGTAGGTCCCGATCCCCGAAGGGTCGTCATCGGAAGCGCCGGTAATCAGACCCGGTCCGAGAAACTTCAGGAGGCGGAGCTTGCGCCTCAGGTCCGATTTTTTCGAAATCACCACCGCATAACAATCCCAGAAAGCCCCGGTTCCCGCCAGCGCAGGTTTACGCGTCCTGACCGGCATGCCGGTGCTTCGAACGAGCAATCATCCGGACGTCTTGATCTTCGCCAGCAGTTGCAGCCTTAGCGGCGCTGATCCGCGGCTACGCATGCGTTTCGTATCCCAGTGCGCGCAGCAGGTGTCCGGCGATTGCATTGAATTGTTCGCGCTCTTCAATATTCATCGCCTTCCTCCAGGCTTGCACGCGGCTCCGGTCCAGGGGCTGGGTCGTCATGTATTGCTGGAGAAATCGCTGCTCTTTCGTGACCACGACACTTCCATCGGCTCGCAATCTGGCTTCGTGCTCCTGAAGCCGAGTTGCCGCGCGCAAGTGGTACTCCAACATTGCCTCGTCGTAGCTGATTTCCAAGAATGCGCAGACACTCTGGACCATTTCTCGTGGCTTCAAGACCAGATCTTCGTACTTGATTTCCATGTAGCAGCGACATTGCGCGCCTTGCTGGCGTGCCGCCGAGACGAACTTGCACCACTGGCGCGCTTGTGTTTCAACGTCCCATCCCGGGGAGAACCACATCTGCCGCAAGGACAGACACACGTCGCGGCCATCACGGACGATATGCAGGAAACGAGCTTCGGGGAGCACCTCTTCGATTGCTTTCATGCCAAAACAATGAATCGGGGTCTTGTCTCCCCACCTGCTCTTCCCGAACCGCGATGCATAGAGTTGATAGAAGGCTCGATAGCCGTCCGATATTGTGAAGGGTTCGATTTCTCTCAATTTTGTCCAGAAGGTCTCTTTCGGTATTTGGAAGTCAGACCACGCAGGTGCCTCGGGAGGAAAGCGAACAAGTGTCTCGAAAAATTCGTTGCGGACGGAGTCCGGGGGACCTTTGAACTGCGGCCCCAGAGGCAGAAATCCGGTTTCCGGTGGAATCGCCAAGTCCGGGTGAGCGTCCAGGATGAACCGCAACAAGGTGGTGCCAGACCTTGGTGCTCCTACGATCACAGGCATTGCCCGATTCATGGCAACTGGCGCAACCAATTCACCACCTGGGCGCAACGTCGCGGCGCGAGCCGTCTTGTCTCCCGCGAAACTTAAACCATACCTCCGTCAATCGCCGACTTTCAACGTGGCGGCTGGGCGTCGACGAGCTAATCTTCGCCGCCCTCGTCGCTCCCGTCTTCATCGCCCGGCTGGTCGTGACCGAACCATTCCTTCGCCAGGCCCGCGGCGAGCAGGCCCACGGCGATCAGCGGCACCAGCTTCTGCCAGCCCAGCGCGCGCCCGATCTGCAGCCCGGTCGCCAGGAAATTCGGGTCGTACCACAGCGTCTTGCGGCGCGCCGCGAGCGCGAGCTTCGCGCGCTCGACGGTGCGGCGATGCGATATCAGCGAGAGGACGGCCGCGAGGATCGCGAGCAGCAGGAAGAAGCCGCACAAGATCAACGCCGCGGCGAGCGGGTCGTAACGCTCGGCAAGCCAGATGAAGACAGCGAAGATGAGAAAAAATGCCGTCGCCGCGGCGCCGGCGACGGCGACCAATGCCCAAACAATGACCCCGGAGCTCAGCCCGATCTTCGATTTGATCGTCAGCTCGAGATAACGGCGCAAGCCACCCATCTAGACACTCGGTCGCCTAAACACTCGGTCGGCGGCTAGCGCCGCCAAGTTGCGCCGAACAGGAATCCGATCCCGACCGCCAGCGCGAGCGTCGTGTAGGGCCGCCGCTTGAGCGACTCGTCGATCGCGTCGGCCATGTTGTCGCCGACCTCGCGCACGGCGTCGACCGCCTCCATGCCTTTCGATTCGGCGTCCGAGATCACGCCTTCGAGGTTCGATTTCGCCTTGCGCCAGGCCGCGTTGCCCTTGGCGGCGAGAATGTCGGCGATCTGCTGGGTCAGCTGCGACACGTCCGCGCGCAGGGCCTCCAGATCCGCCTGGATGTCGCCGCTCGCCGCCGAAGCGGCCTTGGCCGATTCCCGCACCGCGTCCTTGGCGTCCTTGAATGGGTCCCTTGCAGTATTGGACGGGTTCGACATGAAGCTCACTCCGCTGTGGAAGGAGGAAGATTACCTGTGCGACCAACCGGGCGCGAGTGAAAAAGTTCCACTCAGCCCGGCAGTTTGGCGTCGTCCGACGGGAAAAGATGATTGAAGATCACGATCGCGACGATCGACAGGGGCACGGCGAGGAAGGCGCCCATCGGTCCCCACAGCCAGGCCCAGAACGCGATGGCGAGAAAGACCGTGAGCGGATTGAGCGTGAGGCGGCGCCCCAAGACGGTCGGGGTGATGAACTGGCCTTCGAGAGTGGCGAGCGCGACGAATGACGCGGGCGCAAGCAGCGCGTAACCAGGCGTCGGAAAGGTGACGAGCCCGACACCGAGCAGGATGATCGCAAACGCCGCCGGCCCGACATAGGGGAGGTAATTGAGGAGCATGGCCAGCAGTCCGAAGATCACCGGATTCGGAAACCCGAAAGCCCAGGCGCCCGCCGCCACCACCACGCCGAGCAGGAAATTGATGACCGTGACCACCGCCACATAGGAGGCGAGGTTGTCCTCGATATCGTTGGCGATGCGCAGGAACCGGAGCTTGGCCTCGCGGCCCGGGAACAGCGAGGCGAGATAGCGGCGGAAATCCATCTGCCCGGCCAGAAAGAAGACCAAGGTGGCGAAGAACACCACCGCCTGCGCCACTGCCGGAGTGACGAAGGTCAAAACCGGGGTCACCATGCTGATCTGCGACGACTCGACCGAGACCGAAGCGCCCCCGGCCGGCATCAGCACCTCCTGCAGCTCGCGCAGCGCGGCCAGCGGGCGGTCGAGCACGTAAAGCTTCTGCTTGATGATGGCGCCGATTTCCGGCGCCCGCCCGATCCATTCGACGACCGGGGCGGCCAGCAAGGTCACTGCCAGGCTCGTCGCCACGATCAGGAGCGCGGCGAGCACGACCGCGGTCACCCACGGCGGCAGCCCTCGGTCGCGCGCCCGCTTGATGACCGGCGCGAGTGTCGTGCCGATCACCAGCGCGGCGAGGATCGGCAGGAGAATCGGGCGGCTGAAGGCGAGGCAGGTCACCAGCGCCAGAACGAAAATCCCGACAGTCGCCATCTGCGCGGCCGAGCCCCAGATGTCGTCGGCGCCCTTGAGCGGCTGCGCGTCGTCGATGATCACCGCCTGGCGCTTCTCGCCGCGGGCCGGCATGAGGTCCAAGTTGATCTCCGATTGACATCCCCGGCCCTCGACAGAGCGCGCGCCCAAGCGAAAACCCCAGGGCGTCGCCGACTGCAATGGGCGCAGGATTCACGAGTCAACGCTCCATCGAGGGTCCAAGTTCCCCGCCGAGTGCTGATCTCGGCAGCGGGCAACTTCCATTGTGGCGAGCAGTTTACCGGACAACTATTGGCTCAGTCGCTTTGACGGACGTACTGCGTGTGCCCCGATGTCGGCGCCAGATGAATATCGCCAGTGGTCCGAGCAATAGGCGGCTCGTTATTTTTCCGGAGTCGGACGTGATATGACCACTCACACCGCCCTGCCCAAGGACGTTCGCGGCGCCCTTCAGACTGTCAATGACGAAGCTCAAAACGCCGCGGCTTGTAACTTGGCGCTCTTCATGTTCGCGCCTGGAAAGCCGATTGCGGAGCTGACAATCAAAGGAAGGCTGATGTCGATCGTCGAAATCACCGTATACGCGTTTGGCAATCAACGGATATGGCAAAAAGTGCCGGCAATGACCCGCTATACCGTCGTGGTGGAGAAGGGTGTCGTGATCTGATCAAGAATCTTGCCAGGGGCAAACAATTCTATATTTACCGGCTCATTTAAGGGCTATTTGGCGCGTTGCATCACGAAATCCTCCGTTTTCCGACTGGTCGCGACGGGGGAGTCGCAGAACGCCTCGAGCGCAAGGTCGGCGCGTTGTTGGAACGATTTCTGGCCGTGCGGGTTTCTTTCCGGGGAGGAATCCAGGGAGAAAAAGAATGCGAACGCTTGCTTTATTCGCGGTTTCGGTGGTTGCTCTTTCCACCGCCTCGGTCTTTCCCCTTCGCGCCGATGCGATGGGACTGAGCGGCGCCTCGGCCATGCAAGGTGCGGCGGCTCAAATCGGCGTCACCGAACAGGTCGCACGGGTGTGCCGGGAGGTTTGCCGAGGCGGCTTCTGCCGAACACGATGCTTCAGTGAACCGGACGTCTTCATCCGGCGTGACCGGCGGGAATTCATCGACCGCGGCGAATTCCGCGATCGGGGCGAATTCCGTGAACGTCGGTTCTTCCGCGAACGCCGTCCGGGGATTGAATTCGAAGGTCCGGGAGTTGATTTCCGCGTTCGCTGAAGCCCGACCTTCCGTTCTGGAGCTCTCCGGCTGCCGGGCGCTGGCTCGGCGGTCGGAGTGTATTACAGGAGAATGACGATGCCCGAGAAGCGAACAATCGAGAAGGCCCGGAAGGACAAGCGCGAGGGCAAGGCGCCCACGACCCAGGCGGGCGAGTTCGTGCGCGAGGAGATTCACAAGATCCGCCGCGGCGAACACGGCGCCAGGTCCCCGGAGCAGGCGATTGCCATCGGCCTCTCCAAAGCGAGGCGCGCCGGCGTTGACCTTCCCCAGCCGGAGAAAGGCAAGGTCAAGGAGAGCACCCGTAAAAGCGCCACCTCCGCCTACGAGGCGGGTCAGCACAAGCGCGAGACCCATCGCCGGCCCCGCGTTTCGCGCGCCATGTCGCAGGTTCTCAAGCGCGAGCCGCGGGACACGGCGTCGCCTGCAGCGATGTCGCGCCATGCCAAGCGCGCCGCCGCGCGCCGCTCCGCCTCCGAGCGCTCCGCCGCGGCGCGCAAGGCAGTGAGGACGAAGGGCTCTGCCGGCCGCTCGGCCGCGGCAAAGAAAGCGGCCCGCACCAGAGCGCGCCACAGCAGATAGTGCTGGGCGCAGGGCGCCCTCGAACGGCTCCGGGTGCGCATGCGACGCGCTGTCCCCGCCGACCCCGCGCAGCTCATGCAATCGAGCGGTGGCGGACGCCTGCGGGGAGGAGACGAAGACGACCATATTGGCGACCTCTTCCACGGTCGCCAGGCGCCGGATCAGCGAGGTCGGACGATTCTTCGCGATGAATTGCCGTTCCAGCTCCGGTTCGGACATGCCCTGTTCCTTGGCGAGCTTGGCGAAGAAATCGGCGACACCTTCGGAACGGGTCGGACCCGGCAGCACCGCATTCACGGTCACGCCCGTGCCGGCGACTGATTCGGCGAGGCCGCGTGCGACCGCGAGCTGCGCCGTCTTGGTCATGCCGTAGTGGATCATTTCGACCGGAATGTTGAGCGCCGATTCACTGGAAATGAAGACGATACGCCCCCGGCCCTGGCTCACCATGGACGGCAGGTAATGGCGCGACAAGCGAATTCCGCTCATGACATTGGTTTCGAAGAACCGCAGCCAATCCTCGTCGGTGATCGCATCGAAGGGTTTCGGCTCGAAGATGCCCAGATTGTTCACCAGAATGTCGGTCCGAGGCGCACGCTCAACGAAGGCGGCGACGCCGGCGGCGTTGGCGAGATCGGCGGCGATGCCCTTGACTTTGGCTTGCGGCAGCTGTTGCGCCAGGCGCCGCGTCGCGCCGTCGACAGTTTCCCGGCTCCGGCCGTTGATGACCACCGTCGCGCCTGCCTCGGCCAGCCCGTGCGCGATCGCATAACCGATGCCCGCAGTCGACCCCGTGACGATGGCGTGCTTGCCGGTCAGGTCGATGATCATGACGTCATCTCCACGGTTCCAAGGCAACAAGGGTTACGGCGGGAGCGAAGGGAGGCAGAATTCCAACAGCGCCCTCCCTTTGAAAGTTCCGGCTCGAGCGACCGGCGTTGGTCCCTTGAACCGGAAACCCCGGGGTGCGTGGCCCGGGGCGTTCCGTAGAAATTCGGCGCCGGGAAGCCCAAGGCCTCATTACGACAGCTTCGTCACCGGCAATCACTCCCAGGACGGGGAGCGGTTCGGTCGATGGTAGATGCTGCCATCGTCACGACCGTAAGTCCGCCCATCCAAGTTCGAAGGCGAGCTGCCGGACATCTGCCAAGCGGGATCGGGACTATGCTGCTGCGTCGTTGCCGCCAGCGCGCCCGAAGTGACGCCGAGGATGATAGCGAGGGCCATCGTGATTTTGGTGAACATGATCGAGTCTCCTGTTTCCATGGTTACGCGCTGGATGTGTGCGCTGGCCCAACGGAGATAGGCGTATGGCCTGCCGGCACCATTAAATTGCCGTTCAGAAAACTAAATTCGATGTTAACCGGAAGGGTCCAATCTTGATTCCGGGACAAGGTCACCAGGCCAGGACGATTTGCCCGCCGCAGGTCCCTTCGGGACCAGCCAGTCTTTCGCCGACGCGTAAAGTGTTGGCCAGGCCAGAAAGCAATTGATCGCCGTTGCATGTTCGATGATCCGTGTGGGTCGGAACGGAGAGTTGATGCAACGGATGATCGACCCGTTCAAAGAGGATTGACCCGAGGAGGATTTCCGCATTTGGCCCGTTGGGCTCTCTGGCGTCTTGGGACCAGGCGCGCAGGACGAAGCGTCCCTGTTCTCCGGCCAAATCCCCCACTCGAATCATGGCAATCGCCTGGGGCCGGCCGTCGTTAAACATCGGGATCACCGGCAAACCGGCCGGGCCGGTGTCCGGGCGCACAAACGCGTTCAACGCGGCCAGCGACCATGCCGGCTCCACGAGCCATCCTTGTTTCAACAATTCCTCCTGAAGGGCGTTGGTGCTGCCGCGCCATTGGAGCAAGAGAAGCTCCTCGGTCTCTCCGGCGAGATCGACCCGATAGGTTGGCAGCTCCTGCCAGCCGCCATCGCGCCATGGCTTGGACAAGCCGACGGCTGGCTGGGTCTGCGGCGCGTAGAGTGAAAGGGTCGGGCCGAATCCGCGTTCGATATGCCATGAGCCCACGATCAGAAGGGTCGCAGCGCACGCGGCAATCAACCGAATTGTCTCACGCCGCGGCATCTCGTAGCTTTGGAACACCAAAGCAAAAGCCGCCGTTACAGCAACTCCAAAAAGAAGGCCGGCAGCGACATCGGAAGGCCAGTGAGCGCCAAGATAGATGCGCGAGAATGCGACCGCTGTGATCAGCGTCACGCATACTCCAACGGCCAGCTTACCGAGAGTCGCGCCAGCTCCACGAAAGGCAATCCAGCCGAGTACGCCGTAGAGGGTCGCAGTCATTGTCGCCTGCCCACTGGGGAACGAAAACGCGTCCGTGCCGAAATAGATATCGACCGGTCGCTGCGCATGCACCAACAGCTCCATGCCCTGAACAAAGATCATGGTGCTCGCCAATGCGATAAGGAGACCCACGGCGAGCCGAAAACGGCGATTGATGAGAAAAACGATGCATCCCACGATCGCGATCGCTGCTGTGACAAACCAGTCGGCCAACATCGTCACGTTGACCATGACTATGTCGGACCAGGCCGTCCGGAGCGATTGCAGGAACTGTCCGAAGGCCTGGTCGAATCGAACAACCGCATCTTTCGCAATGGCATCTTCAAGCAGTGCGACACAGCCGATGATCGCACCGGTCAGAACGACGTTCATTACGACGAACAGCCGAAAATCAGCGTGATGCGGGGCCACGAGTCTTTCAATCGCGTACCCGATTCGGTCGTTACGACCGTTGGCCCAACCGACCAATTCCATTTGAAAGCGCGTCAGGTAGCGCAGCCCCAATCTGACAATCACTTTCACAAGCCACATCGCCAAGACCGTTCCGACGACGAGCACTCCAATGAAAACGGCCAACCGTTTGCTGATGGCGTTCAGTCCGGTCAGCGCCAGACCAGCCGAGACACCGGGCAGGATATGAACGGCGGCCATGCAATCGCAGACAGGAGGTTGAGGGTGGTGAAGCGAAAAACGCCCATCCCCATCATGCCGGCGACGCCGGACACCACGGGCTTGATGCCTGGAACGAACCGTCCGATGACGATGCTCTTGCCGCCATGAAGATCAAAGTGCCGTTGTCCGGCCGTCCAAAGTCCACGATATCGGGAAAAGGGCCAAATCTCGGCGAAGCGTTCCTTGTAAATACGACCGGCCCAATAGGAAATCGCATCTCCGATGGTGGCTCCAAGAACTGTCGCGAAGAAAACCGGCCAGAACGACACCTTGCCAAGGCCGACAAGACCACCAATTCCAACCAGCACGACTGTGCTTGGCGAAAACAAGCCGATGATCGGCAGGGCCTCGCCGGCAGACACGAGAAAGGCCGCCGCAATTGCCAGCGGCGGATGAAGCCCGACAAAATCGAGGAGGTCTTGAAGGTACGCCGTCACGGTTGACCCTCTGCCGCGGAGTCTAGCGCTGCCTTTTCGGAAAAATCATATCCGCACATATTGACGATGCAACTTTGGGCGATACGGGCAGGGATTCGTCACGGTATTGCGCAAGAATCATCCGGCGACAAGCAGCCGTGAACTATTCTCTTGAGCAAGATGCCTGGTTTCAATCAGAATTTCATTATCGTGCGCACGCCGATCGTCACCGCGTTCGGGATTTGAGAGGCACCTTTGGGATCGCGCGGGTTTGGCACATTGCCGCCCGGGTGCGGGAAGTATTGAAAATCAGACCCATCGCCCAAAAGGGAACAGTTCTTCCTTGCGCTTCCTATGATGGATTCGGCATGATTTGAACGTTTCCGTACCGCGGCGGTTGGTGCCGCTCCCCGGGACGGAGCGCCAATTGTGCGGCTGCCGAGAATGCACGCGTTCGCATAAGCAGCGTCACGACCAGCCCGGCGATGCCCGATGCGGCCAAGATCATGGCGACGATAATGAATTGGTAGATGCCTGCGTAGACAGGACTGGCGCCCGACACCATCATGCCGGCCATCACGCCCGGGATCCAGACCAGGCCGAGCGACTTCAGCATGTCGAGACGGGGGAGCAGGCTGGCGTAAACCGCACTCTGAACATAAGGCGCAACTGTGACAGCAGGGTCGGCACCGAGCGCCAAGCCCGCCTCGATCTGGCCCACGTGAGCCGTGACATCGGCTCTGAATCGCTCCACAGATTGCGCGCAGGCATTCATCGCGTTGGCAATGATCATGCTTCCCACGGGCACCAGCACCGCGATGTCGGCGGTGAGCGTTCCGGTGGCAAGCATCCCGGCGATCACGACGCCGGCCCCGGTGCCGATCGCGTAGAAAGAGAGCAGCAGCGAACCGTCTATGTCCCGAGCCCGGCGCGAGGCGGTCACGGCGGCAGCAAAGGTCATGGCCAGCAGGATGAGCACGCCGA
>WNGQ01015929.1_pt1 | contig 12846 bp, 7 predicted proteins | sample 5407661 | NCBI WGS metagenome assembly WNGQ01 (sample SAMN13153382, study PRJNA577476) | soil metagenome | isolation source: 60 cm soil or saprolite under Garry oak tree replicate 2 | place: USA:California | collected 2016-06-15
CTGGAGATCCGCGGCGCCGGGAACCTGCTGGGCGGCGAGCAGTCCGGGCACATCGCCGGGGTCGGGTTCGACCTGTACGTACGGATGATCGGCGAGGCGGTCAACGAGCTGAAGGGCGACGGCCCGGCGGAGAAGCCCGAGGTCCGGGTGGAACTGCCGGTCAACGCGCACATCCCGCACGACTACGTGCCCGGCGAGCGGCTCCGGCTGGAGGCCTACACGCGGATTGCGGCCATCGATTCGGAGGCTGACGCCACCGCCACCCGCGAGGAGCTGACCGACCGGTACGGCGAACCGCCCGAGCCGGTGCTCAACCTGCTCGAGGTGGCGCGGCTGCGTACGGCGGCCCGGCGGGCGGGACTCACCGACATCACCGCGGCGGGCAGCCACATCAGGTTCGCGCCAGTCGAGCTGCCCGACTCACGGCAGGTCAGGGTGCAGCGCCTATACCCGAAGACAATTCTCAAGCCGACGGTGCGTACGATGCTCGTACCAGTGCCGAAGATCCCCCGCGGCGGCCAGCCGCCAAGAGATACTGCCATAGGGGGGCAGCCGTTGCGGGACACCGAACTGCTGGCCTGGTGCGGCGAAGTCATCCGGTCGGTCCTGGCCGGCCTGTCCGTAGGAGCGTTATCCAGAATCAGGCAGCGCGAGCGTTATGAGAACTTCCGGCCGAACGATCGTTCCCAGACGGAGTAAACATTTCCCCGAGTGTAAACATGGTCCAGGTACTTGAGCCGGTTTTCGAGTATCGTCTTACGACTGGGCTTCATGACGACGGCGTTGCTCATGCTGGTAGAAATAGCCTGCTGTAGCTCGGGCGCGAGGTTCTTTTCCTGAAGGGCGCGCAGGTTTTCAGTGTGGAAGATCCCGCCGTGTTCCCCCGGGATAGTAGGTATCGCGGCGACCAGATCGGGGTTGATGTGGTGAGGAAAGGTGCTTGACTTCTCGAGCGCGCCCGCAACATAGAGGTTTATCATCGTCCGCAGGCATTTATCGCATTTGCCGCAGTTGTAGGCTCCTCTTTCGTTCGCAAAACATACCCGGAGATGCTCAAGTGCGAGGGGGGACCGGGCGATCTGCGAGATGACCTTCTCGATCCTGCTCGCTTCCGTCCCGTCATGAATGAAAGTCGTACTCTCGGTGCTCCAGTGGCTATCGAGGGCAAGATTCGAGCCCCACGGAATTTGTTCCGCGACGGAATGGGTCGAGGGTATGTAGATCTGGTGGAACCCTTCGCGCAGGAACAGTCCGACGGCCGCTAGGCAGCCACCATGGGTGTAATCCCACAGCAGTATCGGCTCGACCAGGCCCTGGATGTTGCTGCGGACCACTATCAACTCTACTTTGTCCGCTTCGGCGATTGACTTGATGTTCTCCAGGGTGCGGTCCCACAGCTGGGTGTTCCGCCGGTTAATATCGAACCCGTTTACCAGGATAAAGCTATCGATCCGGTCCTTCTCGGTCGGGTCTGTCTTGTGCTTTAGGTACGTATAAAAAGAGTCGACGCCGCCGGAGAAGAAAGATGCCGACCGCTCCGGCCGCGGCCGATCGGCAACTAGGGCGTCGGCCTCTATTTTAATCGGCTGCAAGCCGATATCCCACTTCAGCACCTCTTGCATGATTGCATGCATGCCCTGATAGAGTTGCGCGGATATACTTCCCTCGATGACCAGATCCTCGCCCTGCTTCATGGACGGCAGTAGGAGGGCCGCGGCAAAAGGGCTGGCGTCGTTGTGAATGTGATCGCCTGGCAGGGTGTTACCGATGCTGAAATATAGGGTGTCCCAGCCAATTTTGCGTACCTTGCACCTGGCGGACAATGCCGTCGTCTCGTCGTCGCGATGAAGTTGCGTGTCTTTGATGATCATTGTCAATCCTCAGAATTGCCGTCCCGGTGCCCGCCGCTCAGCCGACCCACTCGCGCGATATATCTCGTGTTCATTGTGCAAACATAAGGGCACATAGCGTAACTTACCGATGGGTTATTGACTCGCTCAACTGGACATACATGGCTGCAGCAGCGGAAACTAACAGTAACAGACACGAAACCCCCGCAAGAGGGGTGAACCACTCGCCAAGGTTGCGCGTCATCTAAGCAGGGAGAGCTTGATGCCACGCCGTTCTGGGGCCTGGACGGCCGGTGTGGTTGGCAGCAGACGTTTATAACGGCTTCGCGCGGAGAGCAGGATGCGTCAAGACCTAAATCTGGACATATCGATCGGGGCGCGGCGGGGGGCCCCCTAGTTAGGTTACGATTCAGGTGGTACTTTCGAATTTGCCGAACTACCGGGCAAGGCGTCAGGGTCCCGCGGAGACGCACGCGAAAGTTTCGGCCGGAGTCCACGGGTCGCCGCCATACCGGCCCGTTTCCCCAGCTCTTGCGATAGCGCCGACCGTCAGTGTCATCATCCCGGCCAGGAACGAGGCCGCTAACCTTCCGCATGTCTTCGGGACACTGCCGCCCTGGATCGACGAAGTCGTCCTGGTGGACGGGCATTCCGTCGACGACACGGTGGCAGTCACCCGCGCGCTGTGCCCCAAGGCCAAGGTGATCACCCAATCCGGCCGCGGCAAGGGAGATGCGTTGCACGCGGGTTTCGCGGCCGCGACCGGCGACATCCTCGTGATGATCGACGCGGACGGATCCACCGACGGGACAGAGATCATCAGGTTCGTCAGCGCACTCGTGGCCGGCGCCGACTACGCCAAGGGCTCGCGCTTCTCAAGCAGTGGCGGCAGCGATGACATCACCGGCGTGCGCCGCTACGGAAACCGGCTGCTGAGCGTCCTGGTCAACTGGATGTTCGGAACTCATTTCACCGACCTGTGTTACGGCTACAACGCCTTCTGGGCTCGTCATCTGGGCGCTATAGAAGTCAGCAGCTGCCCGGGCTTCGAGGTCGAGACGCTGATGAACATCCGAGCGGCCAAGGCCGGCCTGAAGATCCATGAGGTGCCGAGCCACGAGTCCCCCCGCATTTTCGGGGCCAGCAACCTGCACGCGGTCCGGGACGGATGGCGGATCCTCAGGGTCATCATGCGGGAGTGGCTGGGTGGCTTCCGGAAGCGAGGCTCCCGCGGTCTCGCCGCCGCGGCGCCCGCCACGGTCGCGTTTGGCATGATAGGGCAGACCGCCGTCGGACCGTACCGTTTGCCCGGGCACGACCGCGAACTTTCCGTGCATGACCGCGACATCATGGCCGCGATCATGGAAGGCGATAGCGCCGGAGTCGCTGCGGCCTTCGGTCGTTACGCGCAGCGGCTTTATGCTTACTTTCGGTCGCAACTCACCGAGCCCGCCGACGCGGCCGCCGCCGTGCGGGACACCTTCGTCATCGCCTCAGCCAAGATCTCGTGGCTAAGTCAGCCGGACCGGCTGGGAGCGTGGCTGTTCGCGCTGGCCCGCAACGAGTGCCAGTGGCGTCGGCTGACTGCGGCCCCGTCAGCGCGGCTGTATGAGGCGGCCCATGCGATGGATGACACGGGGACATTCGCTGTCGTCACCCAGCAGGCGGAATTCCGCGCCCAGGTACGCGCCGCGCTTGCCGGGCTGGACCCCGTGGACCGGGAGATCAGCGAACTGAACCTGCGGCACGGATTCTACGGCGCCGATCTCGCGGACATACTCGGTGTGCCGCCCAGCCAGGCGCACACGCTGGCCTCGCGGGCCCGCTCGCGGTTCGAGAGGTCACTGGGCCCGCTGCTGCTGGCCAGATCCGAGCGGGAACACTGCCCGGAACTGGCCGCCATCCTGGATGACCAGGGCGGTAAGGTGTCCCCGTCGCTGCGCTGGCGGGTCAGGCGGCACTTCGGGCGCTGTGAGATATGCGGCGTGCGCAAGCGCGGCGGACTCAACCCCGCGATCCTGCTCGGTCTGCTGCCGGTGATCCCGCTGCCGGCTGACCTGCGGCGGCAGACGCTAGGCCTGATCTCGGATCAGTCATCGACCGCGGTGGCCTATCGCGGCCGCGTGCTGGACCGCGTGGCGCGGTTCGGCGTCGGCGGCTTCCCGGTACAGCTCACGACGCCGTCGGTGCCTGGACGGCGGGTCACCGCCGTGGCGGCAGCAGCGGCGGCGGCCGCGGCACTGGCCCTGCTGGGCGGCGCCATGTATTACGCCGCTCAGGGTCTGGCTCCCGCCGCGGGCGGGCGCCCGCCGCTGGCCGGGCCGACGGGACCCGGTGGCTCCACGCGAGCGCCCGCGGGCGTTCCCTCAGCGGTGACACGCGGACCCGCGCCTGCGCCCGGAGGCGATCCGGCCATGCACCGGCTGGGTCCATCCGGGTCCTCGCCGCTGCTCAGGCTCCTGGGAGGAGCATCAACCGGGCCGCCGGCCTTCGGGGCGCCGGCGTCGTCTGGGCCGTCGTCGTCGCACTCGCCTTCGCCCGCCAGGTCGCCTTCGCCGGCTAACTCGCCATCGCCGGGCAAGTCGCCCAAGCCGTCCTCCTCACCGTCGCCGTCTACGTCGGTGCCGTCGTCTGTGCCGCCATCCACGCCGCCGCCCACGCCGTTGCCGTCTGTGTCGGTGTCCATATCTGTGTCGGTGCCCGCCCTATCCTCAGCGACCGGGGGGACCTCGAACTAATCGGACAGCCAGAGTTGCATGCGGGAGCGCTAGTTGAGCAAGGATCAAGCGGATCTGGTGGGCTCGCCGACGATCTCGGTGATCACGGCGGCGTTCGCCATGGAACGCTGGGACGGCTTGCGCCAGGCTGTGGCGTCGATCCAGGCGCAAACGGTCACGGTACTGGAAACGATCGTCGTGATCGACCATAACCCGGATCTTCTTGACCGGGCGCGGCGCGAACTTCCGGGCGTTGTCGTGGTCCCTAACCTGCGTAACCAGGGCGCGTCGGGGGCCCGCAATAGCGGCGTCGCCGCATCCCGCGGGGAGGTGGTGGCGTTTCTCGACGATGATGCCGTCGCCTTTCCGTCCTGGCTGGAGGTCATGCTGCCGCACTTCGCGGACCCTGACGTCGTGGGGGTGGGCTGCCGGGTAGTTCCTGTATGGGCGGATTCCCGGCCGCGCTGGTTTCCGCAGGAGTTCGACTGGGCAGTGGGCGGGTCATACCGCGGAATGCCGGAAGAAGCCGCGCCCGTGCGTAATGTGTGGAGCTGCGGAATGGCGGTTTCCCGACCGGTGTTCGCCGCGGTCGGGGGTTTCCGGGACGAGTTCGGCAAGGTCGGCGGCCGGTCCCGGCCGGAAGATACCGACCTGAGTTTGCGTGCTGCCGCGGCGCCGCCCGGGGGAATGTGGGTTTACGACCCGGCCGCGGTCGTGAGCCATCACGTGCCGCTCGAGCGCGCCACCTTCGGCTTCTTCCTGCGCCGGTGTCTCAATGAAGGCTCGGGGAAGGCGGAGCTGACCGCCCTCAACGGCGGTGGCCAGAGCACGTCGGCGGAGCGGCTGTACACCCGGCGCGTCCTCCCCAGGGGGGTTGCCCGAGGCCTGCGGGACACCGTCCGGGGTGACGTGTCGGGAGGACTGCGAAGCATCGCCATAACGGCCGGGCTCTCCGCCGCGATGGCCGGTTTCGCGGCAGGCCGGGTGGCGGCGATGGTTCATCGTGCGGATCGTGCGAAGGTGCAGGCCGGGAACGGGCAGGTACAGCACCAGACGAGGACGCGGGCGCTGCGGATTCTCATAGACCAGTCCGGGTACGACCTGCTGAACGTCGGAGATATCGCGATGTTGCAGTCGTGCGTGATCCGGCTGCGGCGGCTATGGCCCGACGCCGAGATCATGGTGATCTGCCACGCACCTGAGCGGCTAGCTTCCTATTGCCCCGGCACGATAGCCATCGGACGGACGGTCGCCGACCTGCCGTTCTTCCGGGTACTCCCGCGACGCGCCCGGCTGGCTGCGGAGCAGGCGTGGAAGATGGCGGCACCCTACTTCTGCTGCCGCTTCCGCTCCGGGCGTGTCCGGCCGGATCGGCCGCGTACGGCGATCCGGGCCGTGCGCGCGGCCGACCTCGTCGTAGCCAGCGGCGGCGGATACGTGACCGATACGTGGTGGTGGCACGCGACGGGAGTGCTGAGCCTGCTGCGCCTCGCGCAGCGCCTCAGGCCCGGGCTGTGCTGCCAGGGCTGGCCGTTCTCGGCCTGCGGGAAGACCGGATCGGCAGGGACCTGGCGATATCCCTGGGAATCCCGTCTGGTGCGGTTGCCGTCACCGGAGATGACGCGCTGGAACTGATCCCCGAGGGCAGCGCTCCCGGCGGCCACGCGCTGGGCGTCAGCATGCGAGTCTCGCACTACGCCGGGGTGGACCTGGCGGCGGCGGAGGCGGTCGGCGACCTGGTGGTCCAGGCAGCGGAGGCTTTCCGGGCGCCTATCGTCACCCTGCCCGTGTCCCGTTACCCAGTAGACGGCGACCTGGATGCCCTCCGCGCGCTGCTCCATCCGGAGCGATCCCGTGCGGACATCGTGCTGCATGACCTCGCCACCCCCGAGGCGCTGATCACCGCCGCCGCCGGCTGCCGGGTGATCGTGACGGGCAGCTATCACGCGGCGGTGTTCGGCCTCGCCCGGGGCGTGCCAGCCGTCTGCCTGACCCGGTCGTCGTACTATGACGCCAAGTTCGCCGGGCTGAGGGCGCAGTTCCCCGGTGCCTGCTTCGTCGTCTCACTTGACCAGCCAGATCTCGCGGGCCGGCTGCGCCAGGCCATCGACCAGGCGTGGCACTTGCCCGCCCAGGCGCGCGACGACGCGAGGAATGCAGCCGCCAGGCAGCGGCATGCCGGGCGTCAGGCCTACGCGCGGTTCCGGGACGCGGTGGAGAAGAAGAAACTGGTGATGTTCACCGCGGACAGCCGGGAATTGGTCAGATGAGCGCGCCGCCGGCCGTGTCGCCCCACGACGGGCCCGTGCCGAACGTGAGTGACGGGTTCTCCCCGGCCATGATGATGGAGGTAGAACTTACCGAACCGCTGCCGGCGGTGAGCTATGACGGGCAGTACAACCGCGCGTGGGTGCTCGGGCGGCTGCACGGCGAGCCGGTCGGCTCGTGCGTCATCCGGCTGGATGCGGCCGGGCTGGCTCCCGGACAGCTCGCCGCGCTGCTCTGGTCGGAACTGCGCGAACCGGTGGCGGACCGGTTCGCCGCGGCTGGCCTGCCCCAGCCGGGCACGCTGACCAGCCGGGGACTGACGGCCGATCCGGCGGCGTGGCCGTTCCTGTGTCGCCGCCGTGACGTGCTGGCCGCGGCCCCCTTTATCAGCGTCGTCGTATGCACCCGCGACCGGGCGGACCGGCTGGAGGCGTGCTTGCGCCACCTCGACCGGCAGGAGTATCCCCGCTTCGAGGTCGTCGTGGTGGACAATGCTCCTACCAGCGGTGCCGTCCGGGATCTGGTTGAGGCTCGGCAGGGCCGCGCGAAGTACCGCTATGTCGTGGAACGACGGGGTGGCCTTTCCTGGGCGCGCAACGCCGGGATAGCCGCCGCATCCGGCGACGTCATCGCCTTCCTCGACGATGACGAGGAACCCGACCGACATTGGCTGGCCGGGATCGCGGGCGGGTTCGCCCGCGGCGATGACATCGGCTGTGTCACGGGCATGATCCTGCCTGCCCGGCTGGAGACCCAGATTCAGGAGTGGTTCGAGTTCTCCGGCGGGCACAGCAAGGGCCGCGGTTTCTCGCCGGCTGTCTTCTCCCGGCACGACCCGCAGAGCCCGCTGTTCCCGTTGCCGCCGTTCGGCGCGGGCGGCAACATGGCCTTCCAGCGGCAGGCGCTGGCGCGCATCGGCGGCTTTGACGTCGCCATGGGAGCGGGCACGCCCGCCCGCGCTTCAGAGGACACGCTCGCCCTCACGCTGGTGCTGCTCGCCGGTTATCGCATCGCCTACGAGCCCGCCGCGCTGGTGCGCCATGACCACTATGCGGAACCGGAATATCTCCGGCGGCAGCTGCGCGGGTACGGGATCGGCCTGACCGCCTATTACTCCGCCCTACTGCGACACCGGCCGGGAGTATTGCCCGCGCTGCTGAGACTGCTGCCCGCGGCGGCTGGCTACCTGCGGGGAGCAAGCGTGACGGACATAGCGGTGCCGCAGGAACTTCCGGCAGAGTTCAGACGCGCGACCCGATGGGGCATGCTCACCGGGCCAGCCGCCTACATCAGGAGCGTGCGCAGGCAAGCCCGGGTTGCATCGGGGGCACGGCGATGAGCGCGGATCAGGCGGAAAACACCGAACGCGTCGCGAGTGATTTCCCCGTGCCTGTGCTCATGTATCACAGCATCGCCACCGGTGCCACCCGCAAGTTCAGCCGCTTTGCCATCAATCCGGTCGAGTTCGCGGCCCAGATGGAATACCTGGACGCCGCCGGCTACCGTCCGGTGACCGCGGCGGAGCTCGCTGGCAGGCGATCCGGCGGCCGGCTGCCGCCGCGCCCCGTGGTGCTGACCTTCGACGACGCGTACACCGACTTCTACAGCGCGGCGCTGCCGGTGCTGCGAGAGCATGGCTTCCGTGCAACGCTCTATGTCCCCACCGCGTATGTCGGTGCCACCACCCGCTTCAACGTAAGCCTAGGCGAGGAGAACCGTGCCGTGCTGTCGTGGCAGGCGCTGGCCGACATCGCCGCCGAGGGTATCGAGGTGGCGGCGCACAGCCATACGCATCCTCAGCTGGATCGCGTGCCCGCCGCGGTCATCAGCGAGGAGGTCCGTCGCTCCCGGGGCCTGCTGGAGGACGAGCTCGGCTTCGCGGTCGACGGGTTCGCCTACCCGTTCGGTTACTGGAACCGTGCGGCGCGCGCCGCCGTTGCCGCCGCCGGGTATCGCTACGCCTTCGCGGTTTCCGAGCTGATGACGGCGCCCGACGACGACGTGCTCACGCTGCCCCGGCTTACCGTCAACGCCGGCATCGGCGTCGCTGGCCTCGCCCGCTTGCTCGGCGGCCGCCCGACGCCCGCAAGCCGGCGCGCCGCGGCGGTCAAGCGGGTCGCCTGGCGGGCGGTACGCCAGATGGTGCCTCCAGTGGGCCGGGATCCGCGGGAAGGACGGCCTGTCACGTGACGGCGGCCGGAGAGTCGATCGGCAGGCGGCCAGCAGCGTACCGAGAACACGGCAAGCCAGCTGACACCCCGGCCGCGCGGTCCCGCCTGCCGGTCAGCGTCGTGGCTCTCAGCGCCGCGACCGGCGTTCTGGTGGTGGCCGCGGCCGACACGGCCGGGCGCCTGGGCCATGCCGGGGCATCGTGGGCAGACCGCATGTACTGGCTCGGTCAGCTGCTCATCCTGGCTCCGGTAGCGGCCCGGCTGCTGAGCCGGCGTGCCCTGGTCGCGAGCGAGACCGTCACCCTTGTCGTAGTTCTGGCGGTGGCGGAGTACCTGGTCAAGGTCTGTTACAGTCCCGCGGCGTTCACCTACGCCGACGAACTCATGCACTGGCGCACGGCGACGGATATCTTGCAGACGGGGAAGCTTTTCACCGCGAACAACCTGCTGCCGATCGGCCCGTACTACCCCGGCCTGGAGGAGGTCACCTCCGCTCTGGCCTCCGTCACCGGGTTTTCGGTCTTCACCTCCGGGCTGATCGTGGCCGGCGCCGCGCACCTGCTGTTCGTCTGCGTGCTGTTCGTGCTCTTCCGCTACGTCAGCGGCTCGCACCGGATCGCAGGCGTCGCGCTGCTGCTGTACTCAAGCGAGTCGCTCTTCTCCTCGTTCGACTCGATGTTCGTCTATCAGACGCTCGCCTTGCCGTTCCTCGGGCTCACCGTGCTGGCTGTTTACCGGCTCGCCGCACCCCAGGCGGCCGGCCGCCGCGTCGGCTGGTTCACGCTCGCGGCGCTGTCAGCTTTCGCCACCGTGGTGACGCACCACGTGAGCAGCTACCTGCTGGTGGCCACCCTGGAGGTCATTACCCTGGGGGCCCTGCTGGCACGTGACCGCAAGCTGGTCGTCTGGGCCTCCATGCTGGCTCTGGTATCGGCGGCGGCGTTCGCCGCCTGGATAGTGTTCTTCGCCCCTTCGACCGTGGGCTATCTGCAGCCCGTGATCGAAGGGGCGCTGCAGAATTTCCGGGCCATTTTTGCGGGCGGGCCCTCCGGCGCACCGCCTCCGGCCTCGGCCGCGAACGGGCCGCTGGAGAACCAGGCGCTGTCCGCGGCGGCCGTCCTGATCATGTCGGTGCTGGTGCCCGTTGGCTGGTGGCAGGTCTGGCGCCGGTACCGCCACCAGCCGTGGATGGTGGCCCTGGCGATGGGGGCAGTGAGCTGGTATGTCATCGTCGCCGTCCGCCTGTTCGTCGCGAACGGCAGCGAGCTGGCGGGGCGAGCGTCGACGTTCGTATTCCTGCCGGCCGGGTTCATCGCCGCCCTCGCCGTGATCCGCTTGACCGACAACAGCCTGCGCTGGCCGGTTATCCGCGCCGACGTGCGGCGGCGGGCGCCTGTCGTGGTCGCGGTCGCGGTGGTGGCCGCGCTGGTGCTGGTTCTCAACGGGCTGGTCAACGGCTGGCCGCCGTACTGGGAGCGGCTGCCGGGGCCATACCAGGTCGCCGGGGCCGAACGATCGGTGGGCCCCGAGCAGGTCGTCTCGGCTGAGTGGGCGCTAGCGGTGCTCGGGCCGGGAAACCGGTTCGCGACCGACGAAGGCGACCTGCCGGTCCTGGGCAGCTACGGCGACCAGAACACGGTTGGTGACGACGGCTATCTATACACCTCGACCGCTTTCACGCAGGCCGCCGCCCAGCAGGTCCAGGCTCAGTCCATCGGGTATGTCCTCGTCGACCGGCGGCTCAGCGAGATGCTGCCCGCCTCCGGCCAGTACTTCCCGGTCGATCCGAACGTCGGCAAGTACACGCGTCCGCTGCCGCTGGCCGGTCTCACCAAGTTCAACCAGGTGCCTGGTGTCGCCCGTATCTATGACTCAGGGAACATCGTCATCTATGACCTGAAGAGCTCTGCGTACTATGGGTCGTAGCCAGGCGGACGTGGGAGTCACCGCACTGGTGGCGGCCCTGGCCTGCGGAGCGGCCGCGAGCGGTGCCCCGGCTGTGGCGATGACTGTGCTCGGGATCATGCTGTTTGCCGCGCCGGGTTACCTGCTGGGCCAACTGCTTGTCGGCTCCCGGACCTCTGGCCTGGAACGCGTGGTCGTGATGGCCGGGCTCGCGCTGGCAGTTCCCATCCTCGGCGGACTGTTGCTGTATGCCGCCAGGGTGCCGCTGCATCGGCCGGGCTGGCTTGGCCTGCTCGCCGGAGTGACCCTGGCCGGTGACGTAGTGCTCTTCCGGCGCCGCCGGGCCGGCCAAGCGGCACCCTTCAGCTGGCAGCCGGCGTGGCGCGTACCGCGCTGGCACGCGGCGGCCTTCGCTGCCGCTGTCCTGATCGCAGCCTGCGGGGTGGGGCTGGCCCGGGTCGGCGTGGCCAAACAGCCACAGCCCGGTTTCACCCAGCTGTGGCTGTCCCCGCGGCTGCAGAGCGCGCACACACTGAGCCTCGGTGTCAGCAACGACCAAGGCGGCACGACAAGCTACCGGCTCGTGTTGCTGCGCAACGGCCAGGTGAGCGCAACCTGGGATCTCACCCTCGCCAACGGCCGGACCTGGCAGCGCTCGGTGCCGTTCACCGGCAAATACACCCTCACCGCCAACCTGTACCGGCTACCCGACCTTACCCACCCCTACCGGTACGTCTCCACCGGCAGCACCAAGGCCACCGGACCATGACAGACACGCGGGTCGGCGTCGGCGCCCGCCGGCCGAACGGGCCGTTCCTGCGGAGAGTGCTGCCGCGATCGCCGTGGGCTGCTGTCATGGCGGCCTGGCGCCTGCATCGCGACCTGCTGAGTAACGCGGGCAGTCTAGTCGTGTCCACTGGGGTGGCGTCGCTGCTCGGGGTCGTCTACTGGATGTTCGCCACCCGGTTGTTCAGTCAGCGGGCCGTCGGCTACGGCTCAGCTGCGGTGTCGGCCATGACGCTGCTTGGCACGATCGGCATGCTGGGCCTCGGCACCCTGCTGATCGGCGAGTTGCCCCGACGAAGCAGCCGGGCCGGCCTGGTGTCAGCCGCGCTGCTCACTTGCGGCCTGGGCTCGCTGCTTGTCGGACTTGGCTTCGCTGTGGTGGCCCCGCAAGTCAGCGACAACTTCGCGAACATGATCGGCACTCCGGGCCGGGGAGCGCTCTTCGTGGCCGGAGTGGCGGTAACCGCGGTGACCTTGGTGTTCGATCAGGCCACCATCGGCCTGATGCGCGGGGGACTCCAGCTGGGACGCAATATAGCGTTTGCCCTCGCCAAGGTGCTGGTCCTGCCGGCCGCCGCGATCGTCCTGCACGATCAGTTCGGGGCTGGGATCACCGCGAGCTGGGTGGCGGGTATGGCGCTGTCGCTGGTGCTGGTCGCCATGCGGCTGCGCTTCGCCGGCGAGCCCGTTCTACCCCGGCCCGACTGGGGCGTGCTGCGGGGCCTGGGCAAGACCGCGATGGCCCACAACTGGCTGAACCTTGCCATGACGATGCCGTTCTACCTTTTGCCGGTGCTGGTCACGGTGATCGTGTCGCCGTCGGCGAACGCCGCGTTCTACATCGCCGCGATGCTGACCACCTTCTTGTTCATCGTGCCGGCGCATCTGTCCACGGTGCTCTTCGCGGTAGTGGCCGCGGATCCCCGCGTGGTCGCCAAGAAGCTGCGCTTTGCCTTGCGAGTGTCGTTCATCATCGGAATTCCAGGAATGGCTGTCCTCATCCTGGGCGCACATCTGGCGCTCGGCATGTTCGGGAAAGGCTATACGGTGGCCACGGTACCGATGTGGCTGATAACCCTCGGCTACCCAGCGGCTGTCCCGAAGTCTCTCTACATCGCGGTGTGCCGGGCGGCCGGCAGAATAACCCGT
>WNGQ01005153.1_pt1 | contig 12845 bp, 5 predicted proteins | sample 5407661 | NCBI WGS metagenome assembly WNGQ01 (sample SAMN13153382, study PRJNA577476) | soil metagenome | isolation source: 60 cm soil or saprolite under Garry oak tree replicate 2 | place: USA:California | collected 2016-06-15
CTGAACCAGGTCAGCGCCTTTCGGGAGAGCAATGGCTTGCCTGGTTCCTTCAAATCGCTGCATAAAGCGAGCTCCTTTCATGATCAGCAGACACAACTATAACCAGGGAGCAGCACGGGCCTCAGATGCTACTGCAGGCCGAGTCCTGTTCCGTTCACTGTGAGCATACCTGGAAAACCGCCAGAACGGATCGACCCCAGGTTGGATTCCGCACTGTCCCCTGGTTGGATTGTGCGCCCGTTCGTGTAGGGAGTCACGATGGTCATGCTCAAAGCGGGAGATTTCTTTTTCATGAAAAGGGCGAGGCGGAAGTTTTGCCCGGTCTCATATGGTGAACCCCTCAAGAGTTGTCAGCTTGAAACCTGGGCGGAGGTAATTGAGGTCGTCGCAACAGCTATAGCCTGCAATTCCTGACACTCCCCGCCATGAATGACGGGGGTTCTTCCTTCATCCAGCCCGCTTGCTCGTAGCCCGTTTGGGTGTACGAGTAGAGGCAGTCTGTCCAGAAGCGTTTTCCTCCTCCGCAGAAGAGGATGTTTCCCTGTGCCCCAGGGTACGTTCTAATGCCTTTGCCAGGATGTTCAGCGCGGCATTGTGATCTCTGTCCAGGATCACACCACAACTTGTACAGATGTGGGTACGCACACTCAGTGACTTCTTCACCATTGCTCCACAGGCGCTACATTCCTGGCTGGTGAAGTGTGGTGCTACTGCAATGATCGGGATAGCATGCATCAAGCCATAGGCTTTCACCCAGGAGATGAACGTTCCCCATCCTGCATCATGAATACTCGTTGCAAGGTGATGATTCCTGACCATGTTGCGTATCTGAAGTTGCTCATAGGCAATCAAATCGTGAGATGAGACCAGCGTGCTTGCCTGTTTGCGGGCAAAGTCTTCACGCTGCCGGTGCACGTTCAGATAGGCTCGTGCTAACTGTTTCCTGGCTTTCTTGCGATTCTGAGACTTCTTCTGCTTGCGTGACACCTGGCGATGCAAGCGTCTCAACTTCTGTTCTGCTTTGCGATAATGGCGCGGGTTCTCAACGGTGTTGCCCTCGGAGTCCGTATAGTAGGATGCCAGCCCTACATCAATCCCTACCTGCTTGCCTGTAGGAACGTGCTCAATGACGCGATCTGCTTTGACGCCAAACTGCACATAGTAGCCATCAGCACGATGTATCATCCGCACACGCTTGATCTGCGAGGTCTGAAAGGCTGAAATCTGTTGCTTGGGATTGCCTACCAGCCGCAAGCGTCCAATACCACAGCCATCTGTGAACGTGATATGCTTCCCATCAGGCTCTAACTTCCAACCTGTTTGTTTGTATTCCACTGAGCGGTTATCGTGTTGGAACTTGGGATAGCCTTTCTTGCCTGGCTTGTGGTGTTTGCAGTTGTTATAGAAGCGGGAGATAGCAAACCATGCTCTATCTGCACTGGCTTGACGAGCTTGTGAGTTGAGACGAGTAGCAAAGGGATAGTCTTTTGCGAGGACAGCACAAGAGCACTGAAGATCATTCTTGGAGATGCCACGAGTATCCATCCACAAGCGCAAGCACTTGTTACGGATGAACTGAACAATCCGTATCGCTTCATCGATAGCGGCATACTGTTTCTTGGAGCCATCTAGCTTATACTCGAAGATCAACATTATTTCTTGCTTTGCCTTTCGATGTACTTCGCAATCGTCTCACTGCTCACCTTGCCTGCTGTGCTGTAGAACGTGCTACGAGTCCACAGGGAGGGCATGCGTTGCAGGTAGGGAAACGCTTCCCTCAAGACATGAGAAGAGCGGCCTTTTATCAAACGAGCTATGTCTGTTGGCAAGGTGTAGGGATTGCTCCGAATGAACAGATGCACCTGATCGGGCTGTATGCTCAGGTTCAGCACTTGCCAATTCTGCTCTTCGGCAACTTCATTGACCAGATGCTCTAGCCGTTGTGCAATCTCTCCCCGCAATACCCTACGCCGCTTAGGACAGCAGATGATATGGTACACGATGAGATGTACGCTATGTTGTTAGTGTAGGTAGTATACACGAACGATACACAAAACCCAAGAGTTGAGTTGAGCCATTCATCCCCGCTCTAAACAGGCGGGCTTTCTGGCTAGTTTCCTGTAAAGTGCTCTGGAACTGTCTGATTGACATGAGGGGGAACGCTCTCGTCTTGCAAGCGAGTGAGATCCTTCGCTGCGCTCAGGATGACAAGTGGAGGGAGTAACTTAGGTTGATGCATGTTAGGGCCGATAAATCGGCGGTGGGCGCGATAAATCGGCCCCTACAGAGGGCCGGATTCATTTATTAATATCCTAATTGGGCTGCGCTTATGTTTCTTGATCTTGCTTATTTCTTAGCTCTAACAGAATGTTGTTCGTCACGCCCCTGAGCCTCGTATCGGCCTCCTCTAAATCAAGAACTGCTCTGACAAAACTGTCGTACTCTTGTTTGAACAGCACAAACATAATCACGAGAGTTGCAATCCACCAGACCGCTTCGATCACGATGGTAATCGCATATGGGATTGTGCGGCCAAATGGAGAAAGGGAGAAGAACGATTGCACGATAATCCAGCCAATCAGAGCGATCAACTGAACTATCAAAAATCTCCTGACTCTATACGCGCGTTTTTGCATGCCAGACTGTTCCATCGATGAAAGCCCTCCTTCTCTTATTATATGCCTCATATTACACCGTTTATGGAAGCTCTTGCAAATATTATAAGACAATCATGTTTTCACACTAACAGGTGCTCGAACCTGACGGCCCATTTCTCTTGTTTGGATAAGGAGTAGAAGCTCAGCCGATGAATCTCAAGAAGAACAAGAGGACAAAAGCCCGAAGAATCCATTCTTTATCCACCTATTCATTTGAACTGGATTTTGGCAAGATTTAGGGGGTACTGTGTAACATCAGACTTGGGCATTGGATTTCCATGAAGGAAAGCGCAATTGCAGACACATATTCGACAATTTCGGCTCTTGCCACAGCGTCTAGTTGCTCTTATACTTGATCTGAGAACAGCTAGACGCTGTTCTCTTTCTCTCGAATAACAACAAGTGATGCGTCTAGGAATGGGAGAGGGAACTGTACATCTGCGTCGGCTTCTGCTAAACTAACTGAGCAGTCATGACGCTTGCAAGTGTGAGTGTGAAAGCACTTTCACGAAAGGAGGGTTGTTATGGAGAGCACTGGAAAAGCGGAAAACGTTCGAGGGACCAGTGTGCGCAACGATCGCGTCTTCCCAGAAACACGATGGGTCTCAGTGATCATCGTCCCTTTTTTAGTGGCCGCTTTCGTAATCCTCTACTTGTTCCCCGATCATGCGCAGGAGTTATTCGCATGGGGCATCCAGCCACGTATGAGTGCCATGATGCTGGGTGCGGCCTATCTTGGCGGAGCCTATTTCTTTGTGCGTGTCGCCGCCTTTGCGCGCTGGCATTGGGTCAAGGTCGGTTTTCTTCCTGTCACCATCTTTGCCACGTTGATGGGAATTGCGACCATCCTGCACTGGGATCGCTTCAATCATAGTTATCTTTCTTTCTTTGCCTGGGTAGGAATGTACTTCACGGCGCCGTTGATTGTTTTGCTGCTCTGGCTGCGCAATCGATCCACGGACCCTGGCCCTACATCCCATGATCGCCATGTGCCACGCCTTGTGCGTCTGGTGATTGGCATAGTAGGCGGCCTGACACTACTCACCAGCATTTTTCTCTTTCTGCAGCCTGGTTTCATGATTGACACCTGGCCCTGGCAGTTGACTCCGCTCACCGCGAGTGTCATGGGGGCTTTATTTGCCCTCACAGGAGTTGGTGAACTCGGCATCGCGCTCGATATTCGCTGGAGTGCGGCACGCATCGCACTGCAGAGCCAGATGATAGGAATTGCTGCGATTGCTCTGGCTATTGTCATCTCGTGGAACAACTTCCATCCAGCGAAGCCGTTCACGTGGATCTTCCTCGCGAGCATCCTCTTCCTGTTGATTGCAAGCCCCCTCCTCTATATTTGGATGGAGACGCGCGGCAAAGTGATAGTTGGAGCAGCGTAATCGCAGAGCTGTAAGAGTGTGTCATGAAAATGTTACCAGCGACACTTGGCGCTAGCGATGAACACTACCGTCGTTTAGGCGTCAGCAGGGACCGCATCGAAATTTGTTTCTATGTTTGGGCATGGATACCCTTCTCTCGCACGAGGCGTCTACAAACGATTGTTCTCACCCTGCACACCATCTTAGGGCTTTTTGGGAGCAAGAGCTGTATCCACCAACCACCGCTGGTGCTAAACCCTGATAACATTCTCTTGCTACCGGTTCACATCCAATCAGAATGAGTAGCGAACTATCAGAAAGACCTGTGAGCTCGTTCGCGTCAGAACCTCGGTTGGTCCACGGGTAAAAGTGAATTGCCCCTTTTCTGATAGATCCTTTGTTGCCGCTGCCGCTGCCGGGTCACCGACTGTATCGTGCTTCGTCACTTGCGGTCCGTACAGGTCGAGACCGGTGATCTTGATCTGCTTTCCCTGTGTGAAATAGGGAAAGTAATCCTTGCGAATCGGTGCGGCGAAGTCGCCCGCACCGTTGACGAACGCCGACCATTCGGTGGGGAAGTCGTGCCGCAGGCTGAAGAGTAACGCGAGATTGGCCTGGTCGGCCTGCTGGAGAAGGTCATCCAACGCTTTTTTCACTTTGGTGGGATTCACGCCCTGGCGCGCAGTGTAGCGGATATGTAGGATAACGTCAGAGATCGTGTCATAGTCGAAGGCAGGGTAGTCCTTCGGCAGATCCAGCTTCCAGGTGCTTTCCGCCACTGAACCCCGCTCAGAAAAACTTGCACATCGCGTTATTTAACAACCTGGTACTCGCACACAATCCAGATATCCGCAATAGCATCTGGATTCAAGCGTACATAGTCTTTCCCGTTTACCTTCACCGTTTGTTTCAAGGAAGGAGAAGGAGGATGAGTAGGATCAGATTGAAGATTGTTGACATCATCTCTTGCAACCACAATCGACCATTTCCATAGACCAACAGTTTCGACCTGATCTTTGAACAGCTCCGCATGCGGTAACTTATAAATGGGACTTCCGGTTGCTTTGAATGTACCAGGGTAATCGGTGATCTGAGAGGAGTCGTTGATAGCTTCTTTCCCGAGTGCAAAGACAAGATCATCATTATAGTAGACCTTGTCATTCAACTTTAGGAAGATATAGATTCTCTTGATATCAATTTGTCTTCCTTTAAACTGAAATGGGAATCGCTCCTGTGTTAGACCGAGTGACAATACCTGTGGATCTTTGGTTATATCAGCTGGATGTAGGAAGCGATACCACTCACTTGAAAACTCGTGCTTGACGCTGAACATGCGGGTCAGGTTGAGCTGGTCTGGAGGTTGAGTACTGCTAGTAGGCATACTCTGTGCTATAGACTTGGGTAATTGAGCTGCCTTCTTCGCCTCGGCGCTCAATCTGGATCCACCTTCACGCGCTGTATAGTTCAGCCTAATGATAACATCTGAAATGGTCTCAAAGGCAAAGGCGTTGCAGTCCTTGGGCATATCAATACGCCACGTTGACACGGCACCCGCACCTTCGAAGGGCAGGTAACGCTCATCTCGGAAGCTCACCTCGAACATGCCACTATCGTTTTGAGCAGCACTTGTAGCAATAGACTCGATAGCTCCAAAGGTGGTGCTGAAGCGTTTATCTTCAGCATTTATCGGACCGGAGTAGGGGTCCGGGCCACTTGTTAGGTCGCTGTTCATACGAATGCTGTTTTTCAGCAGGGTCAAGGTACAGTTGATGCTTGTATATGGCCCGGTGACGCAAGGAATAGTAAGCGAGGCGCTCTTAATGCGCCGCATGTAGTGGCCTGGATAGTCCATATCGAAGAGAGCTTCCGGAAGACTTACAAAGCAAGTTCCCGTCTCCTTGAGCGCGATCAGGGACATGGGATCGTGCAACACCAACGAGACGTGCTTGGTGATCTCGTACTCGCGTTTGTTCTGGTCGAGGTACGCTACGTCCATGCGCTTGAGATCATAATGCAGCCGTTCGCCCGCCAGCAAGCCCTTCTTCAAGCTGTCCCAGTAGCCGAATTGAATGAAGTCCGATTCGGAGAGACCAAGCTCGTGGCGGAATGCCCGTTCGGCGCGCTTGGCAATGTCATAGGCCATCTGGTAGCTCTGGAAGTAGATGCTCGAGATCTGCCCGACCATCCAGTTGTAGAGTTCCTGGTTGGTGTATTTGTCCCGCATATAGGCATCCACTTCTTTGGCGTTCTCAACCTGCAGTTTGTGGTTTTCCAGCTCTCTCTCAGCGATAGCGACGCGGATTTCAGCAGCGGCGATTTGCTTATCCAGTTGTTCCAGTTCTTTTGAAGCTAAACTTTCTTGCAACTGCCACTCGTCCATACGTCGCCAATAACCTCCGAGAGTGGAACTCATCGAGGCACCCGTGTTTAAAATTCCCGCAATACCCCGCATGACTTCGGATGCTGATGCTGATGCGTGGCCTAAATTGGGGCCTCCATATGTAAGCAACGCGACTGGACTGGAGATGCCTGCTGCACCAACAGTTAGGCTGGGAAATGCGTACCCTCCAGTCGCAGTGATACCTAATAGCGTACTTATCATTTGAGAAAGCAGCGAACCTCCCATGAGATACAGCCCAATGGTTTCCCAGTCATTCATGAATGCGACGTTCTGGTAATACACTTGTCGGATGCCCACCATCTCCCGTGTCTTCTTCAGTCCCTCCAATGCATCATTAGCCTCGTCGACCTGCTTCTCCTTAATCTGCTGGACTGCATCCAGCAACTTGATCTCATGCCCTGACCGCAGCAGGGCCAGCGCCTCAGCATCGCCCTTTTCGAGCGCTGACAGAAGCGCCGTGCCGAGCGACTTTACGTCGTTGCATAATTCAGTTGCCTTTTGCACCATGACGTTGAACCGATAGTGTGGCAACGCTGCATAGATGTCGCCGAGCGCGCTACTGATATCCATGCCAGCAGCGGCGGCACGGACTAACAGCGCCGGATCGATCGGCGGTTCATAGATTGGCAGTTGGCGCACTACGCCCTCAATGTTCATGCAGTGCCGAATCTTGAACAGCCGATCGGCGACCGTGCTCCAGTAACCGAGCAGTTTGTCGTTCTTGGGGATGCAGAACAGCGGCATTGTCCCGAGCGATGAAGTGCCACTGGTTGAAGACGTATTGGATGGCCCTGAGGGGAATATATAATTTTCAATATTCACCTGTGGCCCAAAGAACTCAGTTAATTGCTTCTCGTCGGTTAATTGTTTGTCGATAGAGTTGAAGGTTTGAACCTCAGGCACAGCCCGCGGCGGAATTTCCTCGGGACGCCTGCCGAGGATTTGCGCCGCCAAGATATAGATCTGCGTCGCTTCGTTGATGGACTCGCGGCGGAACAACTGGTCGCCCCAGGCGATCAGGTTGTCGATGTACTTCATCACCACCGTCTTCATGTAAGCCACGGTGCGCAAGCGGGCAATCGCATGGGGTTTGAAAGGATTTTCCTTCCATTGCGTCAACTGCTGGTCCAGATCTGCCCCTTCATCCATCAACTCCTCGAGAGTCCGGATTCCTTTTCGTGTTTCCTCATAAAACGGTTTCACTTTCCAGAAGCGCTCCGGCCCGCCGGGTTCGCTTGAAGTGGGATCCAGCATGTAATGGTACCACTTCTGGGCTTCTTCAAAACGCTGGTTTTTGCTCAGTCGTGTGGCGATCAGGAACGGAACGTGGAAGAAAAGCTCCCAGTTATACAGGGAATAGGCACCACTGTAGTTGAAATCGACATCTTCTTTCGGGAAGTCACTACTATAAACAGCTATCTTGGGGTCATACTCGGTGCTGAACACTGACCCGAGGTCGGTCAAGCGTTGGTTCGCTAAAGTCAGCAAACTGGGAATACCGCCGCGCTTGAGCGCCTTGATCAAGTCACAGACCTGCGGGTGAAAGTGAGTGGTGAACCAACGTAGACGCAGGGCAAAGGGATCGAACCAGATTTTGTCGTCTGTTGGCGTCACAAAGTAGGTACGCAGATCGTCTTGATAGAAGAGGGAAGAAAGTTGGGTAAGTCTCACATCTTGATGCGGCAAGAGTAAGCGGAAGGTGCCGGGGGTTTTGCCAAGCACTGGTTGGTCGTATCGATCAATTCGATCATCGCCATAATAGCCTGATATGAGAAACCTGCCATCAGTATTTCCATCTTCCACAAACATCATACTTTCGACATGAGTTCCTGTGGGAGTTTGTATGGAGCGGGAATTACTCTTGGGAAAGACCTTTAACATCCCTTGACACCCAACGAAGCGAAACTCGCCGATAGGCATAATGCTTTGAATGATCGTAGGAGGCACAGCCTGAACCAAGCCAAAATCCGCGTTTTTCAATTTTTGAGTGCTTGACAGCGTTACCATCACGGATTTGGCGGTGTTGCAGGCAAATCCCTCTGGCGGGGTAATCCATACTCTATGCGTGAGCGATCCCCTTAAGGAAACTGTAAGCTCGTACTGTCCGTTGTCATCTGTTTCGACCGATTGAGCGTCTGCACGTACGATCGCACCTGGAATCCCAAGCTCGTTCGGTTCTCGGCTCTTGTTGTTGTTCAGGTCATGGAAGACAACACCGATCACTGTACCGACTAATTCATCAGTTGTCCCGTTACCGGAACCGGATAGCGTACCTCCTGATCCCTCCGAGGGCGAACTGCCGCCACCCGGCTGTTGTTGTCCTGGGCCAGGGCCCATAACGAACGTCTGGGTTACTGAGCGAAAACAGCGGATCGCCGGTGGGTTGTCGAGACCTTTAAAAAGGTAGGTGTGTTTTTCCGGAAGCGTGGTACTAGGCGACTCACGAGACGGCAGAAACTCCGATGAGACTTTCTTGGCAGACCACTTGCCATTCTTGTACTCACTCCAAGCTAGATGAATCTCCCAATACTTTGTGGGATCAGCACCAGCTTTCTTCTCTGGCTCTGTTGGAGTCGAGGCCTTTTCAGTGAAAATAGGCCAGAAAAGGTATAATCGCCGATCCCACACGATCGGGATAAGGTGATCACCCTCGATGTCCAGATCAACTTTCTCCCATGCCGACCAAACCGAATCCTCCAGTCTACGGTAGTAGTAGATGTGCGGAATGGCAAACGTGCGACCAAAGACGTGCAGAATATCAATGGCTTTTTCGTTGCCGATGGCTGTCTCTTTTTGCTGGTACATTCCAACAATTTCCAGCCGCGCCACCTCGTCGAGCTTCTCCAGGTAATGCAGGAACGCCGTCTCCGCTGTGTCCATCGTCACGTCGTTCTGCAGCAGCTCGTTTTCCAGATCTTTGAAGAACGGCGATTTGTCGTCACGTAGTTCCGGCTCGATCCAGTTTTCGGGGTAAAGGAAAACCTTACGGTTTGCTTCCCAGATGCGATACTGCTTGCGCCATTGACCCCACTCTTTCGCCTCTTCGAGAGTCAGGGAAACGTCGGGTTCCAGATTCATCAAGCAGCGCTGGATGAAGAGCTGCACCGAGCTGATCGCCTGCTTGATGCGCGTGGTCATCATGCACGGGCTCATTTCTAGATCAATGAGAAAATCCTTATAGAGCTCGTTGGCATCGCGTACCCCTCTTTCAGCCACCAGATATGAAACTAAGACCGCACGCTGCTTTTCGCGCAGCACATCGCGGAGTGGTTTCGCCACCACCAGCCACTGTTTGTCGTCATACTTGGCTTTGACCGCATTCTTGATGCTGCGGGCATTGTCCATCTCTTCGGTAGTTATCTGGTTCACTTTGCCCCAGTCGCAGAGTTGCTTTGCCGAAGCGCCGAGCCGTTTCATCAGCTTGAAACAAGTCTGGAGGCGCACGAGCGCTCGCTCGTCCTTGAAATCGTCGGGGAAGGCGAGACCGAGCCCTTGCGTGCTATCCAGAAACTCAAGGTCACTCAGGTTCCATCCAGTGCGCTCACTCAGCGTTTTTAGTAAATCCGCCTTGGTTGTGGTTGGATTGGCTGCCTGCTTGAAGATACTGAACAGCTGAACCTTACCGGACGGCAGACTATCTCGGAAGCGGAATAGATTCACCATCCGTTCCCAGGCGGCAAAGAACAATGCCGGCAATTGAGTTTCAACCAGAGGCAGCGCCGTCAAGTCAAGCCATTTCTGGTCCGTGCTGTGGGCGGAGAGGTAGGTCAGTTCCTCATCCGAAATCTTGAAGGCCGAGATCAGCCGGGCAATTTTGTGAAGCGACTGATATGTAAGGACAGGCGCGTCAGGAAACAGATACTCGGCTGAAATGATCGCCTTCGGGGTCGAGGGGCTGCTCCAGCGAAGCTCGGCAACTGCATCGAAGCCATTCTGGTAGTACTCCATTTTGAGGTCGTAAAGCCGACCTGCCTTGAGCGCAATCGCCGCACTGTATTCGGCGGCAGGCTGGTCTTGCCATTGGTCGATAATGAGCTGGTTGTCCGCCCATAGCCGAACGCCGTCGTCGATGCGCGCAAAAAAGGTATAGGTCTCGCTGCGTTGTGGCTGTACCTTTCCGATCCATCGGGCGCTAAAGGTGCCCACGGCGATGTTGGGGTCAGGCGAACCGGAGGTCCAGTTGAAATCGATCATGGGATCGGTGCGCTTTACTGTGGCACCGGTCAAATCCTGGTTGTCGAAATAGGTCGCAGAGAGCCCGCCGTCAAGCAACGCCAGAAAATCTGACATAGCTGGCTGGTTTGCGTCCGTGCGCGATTTGAGCATCTTTTGGAGCAATAACTCTGTTAGAGCGGTATCTAGCTTCAAAGCCTCGCTCAGTTTTTGTTTGACCAGGCTTTCGCTTGAAGAGCGCCGCAGATACACCATCAGCGGCATCAAAATCGATTCAAAACGTTCCTGTTTTTGGATTTCGCGGTCCGCTGCTGATGTGGGCAGATTGTCGACCAGCTTGGATTTAGCTGCGTCCATTTCCACCTGCATAACAAGGAATAACTTAAAGTTGTCCTGGATGAACGCCTTCTGGTCATCGGCGCTTTGCTGCGAGGAACCTGCAATCAAAGCAAAGGATGCTTCGACCTGCTGTGCTGATAGGACCAGCGCCAATTTACTTCTCGTGACTTCTCCAGTCGGGTCAGGCACAAGGGTGGTCTCCAACTTGATCTTCTGCAGCCCATCTTGGATTCCGGCCAAGATCGCGGCGATACTTTCGTCTGTCGGGGCGACACCGGTCGAGACCACATACTGATGCCGGAGCAGGTAATCGAGCTCGTTGATGCTGAAGCCTGAGGCGCGAATCACGCCCACCTTCTCCACGAAGCGCAGTGTGGCTTCGGTTGCCGCAAACGGGTCAATCCCAGTCAGCGCCTTGACCGACAGCAATTCACGGATAGACAGCTTGAGCGCCTTGGCTAAGGAAGCAACGCGATAGAGGTGAGATAGATTAGCCAGGTTGAGCTTGTCGTCTGTTACAACTGCTGCCGTGCCCGTCATCAACAGCGATAGGTCGGTGGCACTGATGCCCAGCGCCGCCAGGATGGTGGGAAGATGATCGCTTATCTTGCCGCTCAGGGCGCTGGCGTCTTCAGTGAAGGCTTCATCCACCGGGTTAATAACCGCCTTGTTGCGGAAAAGCTGTTTGTAGAGCGATGCAACCTCTGGCTGAGTCTCGGCCAGGTGGTCAATGTAACTGGCAGTGCCAATGGCCTCCCACCAGCTCAGCATGTTGACCAGCGGGACATTCAGTTTTGCGCGCAGGCGCTGAATGTGCGAGAGCTGCACCAAAAAGTCGTCGTTCAAGTCTGTGGGTTTCAGCGCAGTGATCACTTTGTCCAGGTCACGCATCGTCCAGCCGAGCTTATGCCACAAGCGAACGAAACGATGAATTTTGCCGAGGATCGTTGCGCTGAGGATCGTTGCATCGAGCCACTTGATTTCCAATTTGCTGAGATTGCAGGTAGCCGACTCTTTGGGGTCAGTGGAGGTGGACACCAGGCTGAGAGTCCTACCGCCAGGCGCGGTAACTGGGTTAACGAAATAAGTACCCAGCAGTTCGAGCAGGTCTTTGTAGCTGAGACCGGATTGTTGCAAGAGGATTGAGACACGCTTCTTGAGCACTTCATCCCAGTTCCCCGAAACCGTGGTACCATCAAACGTATCACGTAACCCATTGACCTGTTGCGAAAGGCCCCACCAATCCCCGGGCTGGAGTGCGGCAACGCTGAGGTTTCCATTCGCGCCGATAGTAAGTAACCAACCCGAATCCTGATAGGTTGTCCCCGCTTGCACACTGACAAATGCGGGCAGAAAGGCGCTCTCAGAAGCGCGCAACAAAATGCTAGGATCGATCAGGCCAACGCCAAGGCCAGGGGTAACGATGTAGATGCCGTTATCGGCGGCGTTGGCCTGATCCTTGACCAGCACCCGATCACCGACCGCAACCGCCACGCTGTCGATCACGCGGCGTTCAGTGGGTCTGTTGAGGTTGTTGAGATTGGTTGTCGTTGCCAACCGCACCTTCAGCCCGCCAGTGATGATCTGCCACTCAAACATTGTTAGCTCTAGATACTCCATGGCGATGGCGGGGTCGGCCAGCGTGGTGAGCGGCGTTCCTTTATAGAACGTTTCCATCATCTCAGACCGGTGCACATCAAGATGATTGAGGTACACGCGCGCCTCTTCTGCCCACAGATTGAGCGGCAAACTCCACGGAAAAACTGCATTGGCAAGCTTATTGTAAGCTTCCGGGTTAATGTGCTCGGGGTTAGCACTCAATTCCTCGGCTGTCCCGCCGGTCTGAAGGTCTTGCGAGATAACCGTAACATTAGATGAGTTGAGTGCCTTTATCACCGTATAAAG
>WNGQ01005156.1_pt1 | contig 12842 bp, 11 predicted proteins | sample 5407661 | NCBI WGS metagenome assembly WNGQ01 (sample SAMN13153382, study PRJNA577476) | soil metagenome | isolation source: 60 cm soil or saprolite under Garry oak tree replicate 2 | place: USA:California | collected 2016-06-15
TCACCATCACCTCCTCAAAGTCCAGCTCGCGCAGCGCGTAATACACCGGGTCGGTGTACACCCCGGACGCCTCCATCACCACGTGCGTGACGCCACGGCGGCGCAGCTCGCGGGCCATCGCCTGGAGCACCCCGTAAAACGTGCGGAACTCCAGCACATCGGTCTTGCGGGTCCCGCGCTTCGCGCCTGGCACCCGGATCGCGACCTTGAACACCGGTAGGCCGCCGGCGAGGTGCGCGTGGGGCGGGTCCTTTTCCGGCGACCTCCGGTCCGAACCGGACGGGCACCCTTTCGATGCATCCGGCTCTCCAGTGACTATGACGTGCAGATCGCGGCTGGCTTCCCGTCGTGGATCAGCTGATGGCAGGAGGCGCAGACGATGAGCGTCTTGCGCCGCATCCGCGCCATCACGCTGGCCCATTCCGGTTGCGCCGGTCCCGGCGTGCCGAGGTCGGCCAGCTTGCGGACCTGGTGCGCCTGCACTGGGCCGCGCTGCTGGCACCACTCGCACCGGCCGCGCAGGAGCCGGGTGACCAGCTCCTTGCGGCGGGCGGGGGCCGGGACCGGCAGGCGGTCATCCAGGACCGCCTTCTTGTGCCGTTTGAGCGGGATGCCGCCGAACCGCGCCGCCAGTGGCTTCCTGCCCGGCCGCTCGGTACGGGCCTCGAAGCAGGTCCGGGGTCCGTGGGGGGTGGCGGTGACGGCCTTGTATTTGCGGGCCATCTTCGTCACCGTCGAGCGGTGTTTTGCGGCCAGCGTCTTGAGCATGGAGGTTTCCGCTGCCCACCGGAGCTGGTGCAGCCGGGAGACGTTCCCGGCGAGCAGGTAGTACTGGGCCAGCCCCCGGTATTCGGCTCCGTAGGCGCTGATGATCTCGGGGTCGTCCAGGTTCATCAGCTCGGGCCGGTGCCAGGGTTTCCCGTGCTTGAGGTAGGGGGCTGTCTTGGCCGTGATCACCGCCTTGGGGACGCGCAGCCCGATCACGCCGTTGACGCTGGGACGGCTGGGGCTGTGCTGGACGGTGATGTCGTAGCCGAGGAACCGCGCGGCCTGGGTGCGGCCGTGCGTGATCAGCGTCTTGCCTGCCGACAGTTCCAGCTTGAGATCATCACGCAGGAAGTCGGCCAGGCGCTGTTTGATCTGCTCGGCTTCGGCCTTCGGGCCGGTGAACCCGAGCAGGTGATCGTCGGCGTAGCGGATGTACCAGAGCCTGCGGTAACCGGGATCACCGGGATCCCTGGCGGGCAGGCCCCGCCGCTGCTGGCGCAGTTCCCGTACCGCAGCACGGTCGCCGCGCCGCCGGGCGGCCGCCATCGCGTTCGCCACCTTGGTCCAGGCAGGATTGGCTTTCCTGCTTTTCCCTCGGGTATATTCCGGGATGAGGATTGTCTCGGCGAACTTATCCAGCCGGTCCAGGCAAATGTTAGACAGGACAGGGGATGCCACGCCGCCTTGCGGCGCACCGGAAAGCGTCGCGTTCCACTGCCAGTCTTCCAGGTATCCGGCCCGGAGCATGTTCTTGATCAGCCGCAGGAACCGGTTATCGCGGATTTTCTCCGACAAGATCCTGACCATTATCTCGTGGTCGAGGCTGCCGAAGCAGTCGGAGATGTCACCCTCGATGAACCAGGTTGTCCCGGTCCAGGTCCTGGCTATTTCCGCCAGTGCGGTATGGCAGCCGCGGCCGGGACGGAAACCGTGTGAGCGGCCGGAAAAGCGGGGCTCGTAATACGCCTCCAGCAAGATGCGCACCACTTCGCCGACCAGCTTATCCGACCATGACGGCAAGCCGAGCGGCCGCATTTTGCTTCCGCTCTTTTTCGGGATGTAAACCCTCCTTACTGGCTGGAACCGGTAGCGCTCGTGGCGCAGCGCATCGATGATGCGCCCGATCTTGGCCAGCGACATGCCATCGGCGGTCTCCCCGCAGGCCCCGGGGGTCATCGCGCCGTCGTTGGCGTAGATCCGCCCCCAGGCCATGAGGAACAGTGCCGGGTTGAACAGCTGCCGGTACAGCTCATCGCACGGCAGGCCCCGCCTGCCGCGTGCACGCAGGATGTCCACGACCGTCTCGGCGCTTTGCATTACGCATACCTCCAGCCCGACTGGATATCCTCATCACCTGGCCCCCTTCGCCCTGCAGGCGGCTTTCCCGCCCTCCTTGGTGAGGCGTTACTCTCACGACTACTACGAGGCCTGTGTCACCATGGGGCTCGCGCCCTTTAGGTGATCCCGCGTTCGTCCCTGCCATACGTGATAGCGCGACTTAGGCTCCCCATTCATCTCCTTCAATGCCCTCACTGGGCATCGCACCAAGCCCCGGAGGTGCCCCCGGCACATGATCATCCGGGAACAGGGCTGGCGCCGGTTCCATGCGCATTTCCGGCGGGCGACAAATTTACACCTGCTGGAGATTAGGGTTCAGGCAGTACAGCTTTAACCATATCGCGCGGGTCCCGCAGCACCCCGCCCCAGCGCATGGGCACGGCCGCTGCTTTCCTGGCATGCTATTGTCCCCTTTGCCTTTCGGCTCCAGGTAAGCCATCAGACCCAGGAATACCCTCCAAATTCCTCCCGGCTGAGCCGGGAATACAACAGGGCGCCTCGCGGCGCAGCCATGTCCTTGTGCACGTCGATCCCCGCGACGCGCTCGTACATAACTTTCATGCGCGGCCACCTCCTGCAGCGGCAACCCCCCACCAGATGGGAACAGGCGCGCCGCCCGCCAGAGCCCCGGTCAGTACAGGAGACTGACACACGCGCACGCAGCAGCAACGGGGGTTACCCGGGAAGGGGCTCCGGCGCCAATCTAAAGCTCGGCCTCGAACGGTCCACGCGAAAACGGCGACGACGGGCGGCACGTCACCACAACTGTGCACCTCCCGCCCGGCCCGCCGCCACCCGATCACCGCAACGACCCCGGCCGCCAGCGACCCGCACCACGCCGGCCGCGGGAGGGGACCCAGTTTTCGCGTCCCACGGCAGCGCCACGCAGTGGCCCATGATTTCTATGGCGATTGCGAGCCCTTGGCTGCCTTCGTGTGTGCGAGGCGGTAGGACTGGGTGCCGGTCTCGATAATCGCGCCGTTGAAGGTGAGCCGGTCGACGATCGCGGCGCACAAGCGCGGGTCGGTGAAGGTCTTGGTCCAGCCGCTGAAGGACTCGTTCGAGGCGATGGCCACGCTGGCTTTTTCCTCGCGCTCGGTCAGGACCTGGAACAGGAGCTCGGCGCCGCGCCGGTCCAGGGCCATGTAGCCGAGCTCGTCGATGCAGAGCAGATCGACGCGGCCGTAGCGGGCGATGGTCTTGGTGAGCTGCCGGTCATCGGCGGCTTCGACGAGTTCGTTGGCGAGCTTGGCGGCGAGGGTGTAGCGGACCCGGTGGCCGGCCATCGCGGCGGCGGTGCCCAGGCCGATGAGCAGGTGGGACTTGCCGGTGCCGGAGTCGCCGATCAGGCACAGCGGAGCTCCCTTCGTCACCCAGTCGCAGGTAGCCAGGGTGTTGATGACGGCGGGGCTGACACTGGGATTGGCGTCGTAGTCGAAGTCGGACAGCCATTTTGCGCGCGGGAACCCGGCGGCGCGCAGCTGCCGCTCAGCCCGCCTGCGGTCGCGATCTTCGCATTCAGCCATGAACAGCTCCGCCAGGAACCCGCGGTAGCTGAGCTGATCGCCTTCGGCCTTTTCAGCGACATCGGCGAACTGGGCGCGGATGGTGGGCAGGCGCAGTACCCGGCAGGCGGTATCGATCGCCGCATCGGCCGCCTGCTCGGTGATGCCGCGTGCACGGGTCATGATCAGCCTTCCCTGCCGGTGCGGGGTTGCCGCAGCAACTGGTCGTATGCATCGACGGTGGGCAGCGGCCGCGTGTCCCCGGGCAGGTCAGCCAGCCGGCGCAGCGTCAGGCTGGTGACCTGGGCGGCCTGCGCTGGCACGGCGGCTGTCATCATCCCGGCGGTCGCGGCCCTGTCGCGGCCCCGGTCTTCAGCGGCTTTGCGGGCCTCGACCGCGACGACATCGGCAGCGAACGAGCCGACCGACAGCGCCGCGCCGATCCCGGCGACGACCGCCTCGTTGTCCATGTGCCGGTGCAGCAGCAGGACCTCGATCAGGACACGGGTCGCGGCGGGCTCGCCCAGGGCGCGGCGGGCCGCCGACCACAAGGCCTCGTGGGCACCTGTGAACACCCCGGACGTACGGGCCTGCTCCAGCGCGGTGGACCCGGCCAGTGCTCCGGGCTTGCGCATCAGGCCCTCCAGATAGTGGTCCAGCACGAGTGCCTCGGCGCCCTTGACAGTCAGCCGCTCGTGGCGGCCGACTTGCTCGTGGCGGTCGTAGACGATCAGCTCGCCAGCGCGCAGCACGACCCGCACCTGGCGGCCGATCAGGCGGACCGGGACTGAGTAGCGGCAGCAGCGCACGGTGATCTGGCTGCAGCGGTCGACGCGCGGGGTCAGCAGCAGCCCGGTCTCGAAAGGCTCATCCGGCAGCGGGACCAGTAACGGGGCCTCGGCGGCGAAGTCCTGGCCGATCGTGCGGATCCGCGACCCGATCCTTCGGGCATCTTCAGCCTGCTCAGCTGCCTCGATCCGCGAGTTCAGCTCCGCGAGTGAGTCCACCTCCGGCACCGGGACCAGGTAATTCCGGCGGAAATAACCGACCTCGCCCTCGACCCCGCCCTTCTCGTGCGCGCCGGCCAGGCCCGGCTCGCAGTAGAACGCCTCGAACCGGAATTCTCTGAACTTGCAGTTTGCCCGGATTACTGACAATTTGCGCCTACTGGCCGTTTGCGTGGGCGATGGCCGTCGTCAGGAGGCCGGCGTTGCGGTGGTCGATGCCTGTCAGCGTGTCAGAAAGACTCACCGGGGTTCCGGCGGCGATGCTGGATGCCAGCCTGAGCATGTGCCGTTCCCCGCTGCTGCAGGGCAGCCAGCCGGCGTCGAGGGCGGTGATCGCGGCGGTCCAGTCGATGCCGGCCATCAGGGTGGTGCCGTCGCTGATGCTGGTGGCGGTCGTGATGAAGCAGTCGGTGAAGTCGTCGCGGTGCAGCCAGCTTCCTGAGCTGATCAGCAGGCTGACGCCTGCCTCGGCGGTGAGGCTGCCGCTGGCGCAGGCCCGCAGGGCCTGGGCAAGGATGGTCACGGGGTTCCTTTCGGGCCGGGCCGGGCGGATGAGGACCGGCCGGCGATGTCGGGGAACGCAGGCATGCCGAGCTGGACGGCGTCCGCGCTGCGCTGGAGTGAGGCGGTGATCTGGCTGAGCTTGTCCTCGGCGCCGGCGAGGCTGACCTTGAGTCCTTCGACTTCGCCGAGCCAGCCCTCGCGCCCGGCTTCGGCGATGCGGTCGCGCAGGTTAGCGCGGATCTCCTCAAGGCGGTGCCGCTGGGCGGGATCAGGCCTCAGGAGCGAGCACCTGACACAAGCGTGCTCATGGATGCAGGGTGACCCGAAAGCGCGGGCGCAGGTGCCGACGGACACCTTGCGCTTCTCGAAATGTGCGAGGAACGCGTCCCACTCGGAGTCGGTCGGCGTCCGGTATTCCTCGCTGGGCCGGGTCGCCCGGCGGCGGGCGATGAACGCCCGGTGCGCCTCGATCGCCTCGTCGGGGTAGACGGCCTTGTAGCCCATCGTGACGTTTATGTCCCGGTGGCCGGCTATGACCTGGGCAATGTGCGGTGGCAGCCCGTTCAGCACGGCATCGGTGATGAAGAGCCTTCTGAAGTCATGGGGGGTGAAGTGCAGCGGCCCGCCGGCCGGGTCGGTCAGGCCGGTATGGGCGAGCGCCTCGGTGAGCATGGTGCGGATGGCCGACGCGCCGATCGCCCGGTGCTCGGAGCCGACTCTCCGCTGGAACAGCAGGGGCGCAGGCGGCAGCCACTGCCGTTCCCGGACGTCGTAGGCGGCGGTGAGCGGGATCGCCCCGTTCTGGCCGCGGACGCGGCAGATGATCGCGGCGAGGACCTCCCCGAGCTCCGGCGAGACCAGCAGCAGGCGCTCGGCGTCGGTCTTGGACGGGGCGATCTGCAGCAGCGGGACGAGCTCGCCGGTGCCGGGCAGCCGGTATTGCACCAGGCTGTGGTGCGACAGCTCGGTAAGTTCCTCGATCCGGATGCCAGTCGCGCGCAGCACTTCGACGGCGGCGAATGCCCAGAACGCGTGCTCTTCTTCCTTTCCGAGGTCGCGACGCTTGCCGCCGGCCGGGTCGTGGGCCCAGACCTTGCCCGGCGAGGCCCTCTTGACCGCGGAGCGGACGAGCGTCTGCCCGGCAGCGGTGAACTCCTGGCCCGGCGGGATCCGGGCGGCTGCTTCCAGTAGTCCGGCGGCCTGTCGGCGGCGCCCGGCGACGGTGCGGGCCAGCACCGGCAGGACCGGGAGCCGTTCCCGGGTCCGGGCGTCCATCCGGGACTTGCGGCGCCGCTTGTCCTTGCGCCGGCTGATTTCCTCGCTGCCCACCGGGCAGGAGGCCACCCACGGTCCCCAGCGGGCCGGCTCCTCGACGGCCCAGTGCGCTAGGTCGAGGTAGAAGGCCCGCACCGGGGTCAGGCACTCGCGGTAGTTGACCCGCGGGACGCTGATCTCGGACGGCTTCCCGTCCGGGCCGCGGACTGTCTTGGAGACCGTGCGGAGCCGCTGCTTCCAGGCCGCGGCGGCGCCGGCGGGCAGCTGGAGGCTGTCGATGCCGGGATGGTGGCGTTCCAGGTCGGCCCAGAACAGCCTGCCCAGCATGTTGGCCAGCGAGTCCAGGCTGGTGTAGTCCAGCACGGGCTGGCGTTCCTGCAGGTATTCCACCAGCAGGTCGCGGACGGGACGGCAGGCCAGCTGATAGCGGTCGATGAGCTCGGCGGGCGTCCGCTGGCCGGCGGTGCGCAGTTCCCGCAGTGTCGCCGGGGCTCCTTGCCCGAAGACTCCGGTCGTGTGCAGGAGCCGGTAGAACAGGTGCGTGGCCCCTACCGCCGTGCCGTGCGCCCCGGCCTCAGCCTCCAGGACTTCCAGCACGTCGCTGGTGGTGATGTCGTTCATGGTGCCGCCTTTGGCGGCCACGATGAGCGCGGTGCGGTAAACGGCCCGCCCGGCCGCTGATGCGGACACCGCAGGGTCCGCCGAGCACGCCGCCCGCAGCCGCCGGAACCCTTCGGGGTCGCGGAACTGCGCCAGCGCGCTCACCAGGATTCCCTTGCGGAAGTTGGCTTCTGCCAGCCAGGTCGGCGAGGGCCGGATGAGGTCGGCGCTGATCGACAGGACGAGAGCCCGGGTCAGCACCTCCTGGCGGTGCCTGCTGCGGTGCCCGCGGTCATGCAGCCATGCGGTCGTGACCTGCCGCCAGGAACTCCCGGCCGCGTCGGCGCCGCTGGCCAGCCAGCGGTCCTGCCACGTGTCTCCCGGCTGGCCGGCGAGCCAGTCCAGCAGCAGCCGCAGCCCGAGCCGGTGATCGCTCCGGGCCTTCGCCGCGTCCGGGGCGAACGGCGGTCCCGCCAGCCGTTCCCAGACGGCATCGCGGTCTTGTGACGTGGCGGGCCAGGCTGTTCCCGGGGACCGCGGAGGCTGCTGACCAGGCGATGACGCCGGCCGTTGAGCGGACGGCAGGCCCGTCGCCTCAACGGCCGGCGTGGTGTCGACGGCGGTGGTCACGAGGCCGCCGTCCCGAACAGCACCTGCAGGGTCTCGGGCCGGTAACCGGGAGCCGGCGGCGGGGCGGCCCGGCGTGCTGCCTGCCGGGCCTGCTCGGCGTGATGAGCCAGGAGCCTGCGGATGACTTCCTCCTTGCGGGGCGTGAGATAAATCTGCGTAGTGGTCAGCTGGGCATGACCTAGAACAAACTGGACATCAGTCAGGGGGAGCTGCGGGTCCTCTGCCATCCGGTAGGCCGCCGTATGACGCAGCCCGTGCAAAGTTGCCGAGCTTCCGGCGGCCTGCCCGGCCCGCTCGAACATCCGGTGCACCGCGTGATAGGCCAGCGGCCTGGCCGGGCGGCGCAGCGTCCACCACAGCGGCTGCCGCCGCCCCTTCGGGATCAGGTCCTCCATCTCGACCTGGTAAAGCCGCAGCCAGACGAACGCGTCGGTGGAGGCCGGGAGCTCCTGCAGCTCGCCGCTGCCCTTCCGGGTCACCGCGATCAGCTGCCGCCCCGGGTCCGCCCCGCCCTGGGTGGCCGACAGCAGCTCCGACGCGCGGGCGCCCGTGGACACGTAGAACGCGACGAGGGCCCGGTCCCGGTGCGAGGGCAGCCGGGCGAAGATCTCGTTGAACTCCTCGTCCGGGACGCTGCGGGGAACCCGCGACGGCACCCGCGGCCGGTAGAGGCCCGCCCGCTCCTTGCGGAACGGCTCCATCGGGTTGTGGTGGGCGTTCGCCCGCCCGCCCCGACGTGACCGGTCCAGCGGGAACGGGTTGATCACCGGCCCGGTCCCGGCCTCCAGGTGGTAGTCGTAGAAGCTGCGCAGCACCGTCTCGCAGTGCGCCCGCACCGACGGCGCATACGCCTTCCCCGACGGGACGGCCGCCCGCGGCTGCCCCGCTGCCCGCCAGTGCGGCCGGGCCGGCTTGCCCGCGACCAGCATCCACCGGCAGAAGTCGCGGGCCTCCGCCCGGGTCGCCCGGTCCCACGGCGTCCCGGTCGCCCAGCAGAACCTGAACCACCGCAGCAGGTCCATCCCATAGGAGCGGACCGTCGCCTGCGACCGGCCCCGGGCCTGCAGGTCGACGAAGAACTCCGCGGCCGCCCGGACCGGCTCCCCGGCCGGGTCAAGCAGCCGGTAGGGCTCCCAGCGGCTGCCGGTCTCGTCCAGCCCGCCGGCCAGCGGGACGCTCAGGGCCGCGAGATCCCGGTCTGGCTTCTCGTCGTCGAACACGAGCCGAGACCGTAGTCACCTGGCCCGCAATCTGCCGCGTGAACTGGGAAAACGAAGCCGGTAGTTCAGTCAAGAGGGAATGCGACCGGAAGATCGTCCACCGCGGATTCTCCACCCGGGCACGGCCCCGCAGCAGCACCTTTCTCACGGCCGCGGTGAGGTTGTCATAGCGGATCTGCCCGGCCGGGACGCCGCCCAGCTTCGTGAATGCGTGCACATGCCCTTCCAGAAACGCCTCCTGCCCGCAGGTCGCGAACACCTTGTGCACGGCCTTGCCGGAATACGACATGCGGTAGACGAACAGAAAGCACTTGGTCATCACCCCGGCCAGCCGCACCCACAACTCACCGAAATCGACCTCGGCCTCCAGCCCTGGCGGGTGATGCTGCGGCACGAACACCTTCGCGGGGCCGCGTCCCTCCTCCACCCAGATCTCCGGCCTGCGCCGCGACACGTAATCGCGCACCGCCGTGTACGACACCCCTGCCGCGCCGTGCTCATCCAGCAGCCGCGCGTGGATCCGCTTCACCGAGTGCCGCTGCTTACGGGGCGCATCCAGATCCGCCCGCAGCCACTCATCGATCACCGTCTTGAGCGGATCGAGCCGCGGGGATCGCCGCTCCGGCGTCTTGCGCGGAGCCGGCTCGGCACGAGTCAGTGCCTCACGCACCAGGCGCCGGTGCACCCCGTACTTGCGGGCCAGCGCCCGGACCGACATGCCCTCACGCCACGAATCGCGCCGGATCCGCTCGAACAACTCGGCCTTCGCGGGCGCCACGGGGGCCTCCTTGATGCCGGGCAGCACCAAGAGCCTCCCACCGCAACCCCGGCGGCGGGGCCACTTCAAGCCGATACGCGGATCCAGTAACCCAACCCCACCACCAGTGGGGCCACATCAAGCCGCCCGGGTGGGGCCACGCAGAGCCGCCCTAACCAACCCGGGGAGCCTCACTCACTTGTTTCTGCATTTTTTAGGGAGCTGACAACTTGAGCGGCCTGCGATGGGTCATAGGGGTGTGCCGCCCGCAGCCACGAGGGACCTGGCAGCCTGCTACGGCCTGGGAGGGCTGCGATGAATCAGTGGGAATGTGCCACCGTTGGCTAGCGACGACGAGTTCGCGGAGTTCGCGGCGGGAGCGCTGCCTCGCCTGCTGCGCTTCGGGCACGTACTGACCGGCAACCCCGTCGCCGCGGAAAGATCTCGTCCAGACCGCCCTGGGCCGGGCGCGGCGCGTGTGGAGGCTGCACCGCATCGAAGACCCGCAAGCCTTCGTCCGGAAGGTGATGGTCAACAGCTACGCATCCTGGTACCGGCGCCGCGGAACGAGGGAGATCGTCACCGCCAACCCGGCGGACCGGACGAGCGTCGACGACGGTGCTCAGCGCGTCGATGACCGCGATGTCGTATGGCGTGCCCTGCAAGTGCTCCCGCCCAGAAGCGCACAGTGATCGTGCTGCGCTACTACGAAGACCTGTCCGAACTGGAGATCGCCGCGGTCATGGGCACCTCGGCTGGGACGGTGAATAGCCAATCGGCCCGGTCCCTGCGGCACCTGGCCCAACTCCTTTCCGCGCCGGGCTCGGCGATGCAGCCAAGTAAACGGAGCGAAACGTGACTGACCTGGAAGACCGGATCCGCGAATCATTGCAAGACCCGCGGCGGCAACTGCCGGTGTGGCCGGATCCGATGCCGCGCATCCGGCGCGCCGCCCGTCGGCAACGGGCCGGAGTAGCTGCAGGCATCGGGATGCTTGCAGCTGTGATCGCGGTCGCCATTATTGTGCCAGTCCTGGCGTTGCGGTCCGCCACCGGTGCGAGGCCTGGACCAAGCACCGGCATGAACCCTTCGTCTCGACACAGCTCCCGGCGACTATAGCGCCCCCGGGATGGGTCCGGCATACGGCTCGATCCTGGCCACAGTCCTCATGGCAAGGCCCGCCAGCAGGAGTCTCCATCGACGCCCCGGCAGCATGGCATTTCAACAGCAACCCTGCCCCCGCGCTGATGTCGCCGACCATGCTCTTCGCGGTCGGGACTGGGCGCGTTCCGACCGGCGGGAACTGCGCCCCGACCGCGGCGCTCAAGGCGCTGCCAGCGAACGGGGCTCTCTTCGTTCTGTACGAGTACCCCCACGCGGGCTTCCCGCCCCGGCCCCAGCGTCTGCGCCTCGGCGCTATCGGTGGCCCGTATGAGTGCTGGGGCGTGAAGGGTTATGTCATCGCGTTTGAGGATGGCGGACGTTACTTCCAGGCCCAGGTCGTTTTCGGGCCGCGCGCGCCGTCGTCGCTCCGCGCTGAGGTGACACGGTCGCTGAACACACTTCACGTCGATCCGCGCCCCGGCACGTGAGCAGCTGCGCCCAGGCCATTTCGACGGCCCTGATGTGGTCTGCGGCGTTGTGCGCGTGTTGCCCCGGGCGGAGCACGATCGCCGACGGCTCCCCCGACCCGCGGCACCTTAGCGCGGAGCGACAAACACCGCCAAGGGTGGAACCCGAACGTCATTTTTCAGGTCGGATCGGCAGTTTCCTTCTCAGAAAGGGCGGTCACGATCGTCGTCGCTGGGCTCCGGCCCGGCGCGCCCATGCCCGCTCCCGCGCCGCGGCGCGGGACACCTTCATCAGCCAGGCGCCGAACCGATCCAGGTCGCGCAGCCGGTTCTGGACCACGAACGCCTGCAGGAAGGCTTCGTGAACGATGTCATGCACATCGCCGGGATGCGCGACCGCGCATCCCGGGCCCGCGTCATCCCTGGTGCCGCTCGACCAGCAGCCGGAACGCGACAGCGTCGCCCAAAAGGGCCGGCCTGACTAGATCACCATCGCCGTCGTCCGCACTGGTTAGTGTCAGTCGGCCGCCCTCGCAATGTCCGTGCGGCTCATGTGCACAGCCCTAAGACGCGGGGCGGACCAGCGCGAACAGAGCTGGATGATCTGCGCCCCGGCCACCGCACCCTTCGACGCGTCTGCAAGGCAACCCGAATCGGCGGTCGGGAGCGTTTTGGGGATGAGGCGCAAGGCTTCCGCCACGGGTATGGCGTGACCTGGCATGACCTACCGGGCCCTCCACCAATGGTCCTTGACGTGCTCGCCATGATTGCCCTGGGCGCCGGTCAGGCCGAACGCGCTCCTGCAGGATCGGGTCGCGCCCGTTCCGCAGCGCCAGTCCCGGGCACAGCCGTTGCTCGATGTCGCAGATCCCGGCCAGGCAGTCCTCGCCCCACCGGCAGGCGCGCGACCTCGCGTGATCGTGCGGCAGGTAGTCCCGGGCCCTCGCCATCCGCGGTGTCGTCCTCCGGCACGTCCCCGCTGGCGCTCGCTGACGTACGGCCCCCGCCGGGACCCGCCGCCAGCCAGGCGAAGCCCGTCCTGGTGCCTGCCAGATCCCGCCGCCCGCTCGCGCTCAGCACCACCGCCGTCCCTCCGCCTGGCTCCGCACGGCAACATCGTCAGGTGGCGCCCACCGCGTGATCCGGCCGTCGTGCTGTTCCTCAGGAAATGCCGGTCGGCCACAGTACCTTCTTGACCTGCGGGCAGGACCCGCTGGATCACCTTCGTTCCCGACGCGGGCAAGCCCGTCGCCGCGGCGCGAATGACGCTCACGACTACCGCCGGCGGGGTCATCTCCATCACGAACGCAGCGAGCTCGCGGACCAGCCTCGTCGACGCCGGTCCGGGCCATCCAGTTGTGCAGGCATGATGCCGACGATCCCAGGGTCCTAGCCTCAGTTTCCTGGATAAGTTGATCTTGGTCGTGTTTCCGCAGGTGGGATGAGGTGCGACAGGGCGGGGCGCCTATGACCTAACTTCGGGGTGCCCACCGCTGGAGTCCGAAGATCTCGTGCAGTTCCCGCTGCTCGCTGGTGAGTTCTGTTGTCATGCGGCGGGCCTTGGGCCGTCCGCCGGTGGAGGGGTAGATCAGGACGGTTTCGCCGATGGCGGCGAGCTGGCCGAGCAGCTCGCGGACGGACAGGTGCAGGCCGGCCCGGGCGGCCTG
>WNGQ01005157.1_pt1 | contig 12841 bp, 8 predicted proteins | sample 5407661 | NCBI WGS metagenome assembly WNGQ01 (sample SAMN13153382, study PRJNA577476) | soil metagenome | isolation source: 60 cm soil or saprolite under Garry oak tree replicate 2 | place: USA:California | collected 2016-06-15
CGTAGAAACCATAAACCGGACAATTGATCCTGGCGATGTCAGCCTCGTTGTCGGGCATCGGCCCGTAGAACGAATAGGCCGCCGCGATCTCCTTGCGGTTGGTGGCAAACCGGAAGGTCTGCCCGCCGCCCCAGCAGAATCCAGCCACCGTCACCTTCCCGTTGCAAGCGGGCAGCTTCGCCACGTAGTCCGCGACCGCGTTCAAGTCGGCGGTGACCTGGTCAGGTGGCAAGGAAGAGATGGCCTTGCGCACGGCATCGACGCCGCCCAACTCAGCCGTGCCCCCGCCGCCGGGCGCAGCGCCGGAAAGCAGGTCCGGCGCGATGGCAATGTAGCCGGCCTCAGCCAGTTGATCGACCACCGTGCGCACCCAATCGCTGAGCCCGAAAATTTCGTGGATGACCACCACGGCGGTGGCTTTCTCTTTTGCCTCGGGATACCCGATGAAACAATTGACCTCCCGGCTGCCGTGTTTGACCTTCACCCACTCCAGGTGGCGCGGGGATTTCTCCAGCCTGGCCTTGGCCCAATCCTGGGCCGGGGCGCCAAGCGCCGCCACCAGCGTGGCCGTCGCCAGCAACATTGTTCTTTTCATGTTTAGTCCTTTCTTCATGAGCCGCAGTATGTGCGGAACTCAGACAAATTCGAGCCTTTTTTTGACACTCATTTCTGCGACGGAGCGCCTGCCCACGACCCCATCGCTCTTGCGCCCCACAGTATGCGTCATCACCCCATTGACTTTGAGGTAGGGAAAATTCGGTTGTGGGCCAGCCCACCATCGAGATTCGAAATGGGCAGAGCAAAGAGCTTCAGTTGCATTCAGATTGGCGGGTTGGCCGGTTTTCGGAAAATTTCGCGACCACTGCGCGGGGCTTTCCTTGCCTCTCTCAGTCCATGCGCTCTCTCATACTGGCTCCGCTGCCCCTCCGCAGGCAGGCTACGCTCGTCCCTCGCTCCGCCTCGCCTGTTCCGGGCAGCTCCGCCTGACCCTTCCCCCTCAAGGCTGAGCTGGGCCCAGCAGGACCCGGAAACCGATGCCGCTGCCCCGGCTGTCCGGGTTGCCGCCGTAGTTCCGCTTCGCTGACCGGCAGTCCCCGGCGTCGGTGCCCCAGTCGCCGCCGCGAACCACGCGGGTCCAGCCCGTAACAGCCCCTTGCGGATCGGTCACACTCCCGCCCGGATACACCCCTAACCAATCCTGACACCACTCGGACACGTTCCCAATCATGTCGTACCATCCCCATGGGTTGGCTGCATAGCTCCCGACCGCCGTCGTTTGACCGAGGTAAATCCCGTTGGCGTTATCAATAGTGCCCACAGACGCATCGTATTCGTATAGGCCATAGAAGTTTGCCTGGCCCGAGTGTAAACCGCTCCCCAAATAGAACGTCGTCGTCGTCCCCGCACGGCATGCATACTCCCACTCCGATTCCGTTGGCAACCGATACACATAATTCGTCGGAATCAGCCCCCTCCCCCGCTCCTGCTGCGTCCGCATCGCGCAATAATTGGTCGCATCATACCAACTCACCTGCTCTACCGGACGAGTCAGGTCCGGGGATATCGGGTTGCCATTGAAGTCGTTTGTTGTGAAATAACTCGGATTGCTCCCCACCACAGCCAGGTAGTCCCCTTGAGTCACCAAAAACTTCTCCATCCAAAACCCCCGGCTGATGGTCACCAGGTGCTGGATCTCGTTCGAAAGCCGCTCAGCCTCGTTCGTCGGGCTGCCCATCGTGAACGTCCCCGGCTGGATGAACACCAGGTTGGTGTCCGGCGGTGCAGCAACCGATACGGCACGATAAAACCGCTGGCCTGGCGTGGGGGCCGACGGATCAGTCCAAACATTGCTGGCACCCTGAGCTTGCAGCAGCGTCCGGTCCACCCAAACATTCGTCGAGGAGAGGCCCGTGGCGTATTGAATCGAATAGACGGTCTCCACCTCTCCGGTCAGGCTCAGAGTCGGCTGGCCGGCGGAAAATCGCAGAACAAGACCGGGTCGGGGTTGAGCCGAGGCCCGTGGCGCTACTGCCCAAACGATCAGCCACAGCACGGAGAGGAGTCGAACGACTTTTGGGCATCGTATTTTCATAATTCCAAGGCCGATGGTTTTTGTTAGTCTGGCTCGAGCCGGAATTTATGCGCGCGCGGGGCGTTGGCTGTTTGAACGAGTCAGCCTCTCGTGCGGACAGACGAGTACCATCTTACTCTGACCGGCCCAATTAGCAAGTGGAAAGACCAGCGGCAGGACCACGTGCTGGATTCTCTATGCCAACTGCCAGGCCGTCGGCGGAGAAAGACTGACGGTGCTCTGACGTTTCAACTCTCAACCGCCCGCGGCAGCTTCACCTTGAACTCGGAGCCTTTGTTCACCTCGCTGGACACGCTGACTTCGCCACCGTGAGCTTCCACCACGGCTTTGACCAGGCTCAGGCCGAGGCCCAGGCCGCGTTGCGAACGGCTTTTATCGCCACGATAAAGGCGCCACCAGATTTTGTCCTGCTCCTCGACGGGGATGCCAATGCCGGTGTCGCGAAAGATGGCTATCGCCTGGTTCGGTTCCTCACGAATCGAGACGGTCACTCTGCCGCCTTCGCCGGTGTATTTGATTGCGTTGTCGAGAAGGTTGGCAAAGACCTGACGCATGCGGGTCCGGTCCACCGAGGCGATGACTGGTGACTCGCCGCCCTGGCGCTCTGGCCCGGCAGGTGGGTGATTGGTGACCGGTGATTGGTCGGTAGGGCAGGGCCCGGAATGGGGAACGTCCGCGTGAACGACGATCTTCTTCTCCTCGGCTACGTATTCATACAGCTCGATGACTTCACGGGCAAGTTGGCAGAGATCGACCGGCTCGCGGCGCAGTTTCATCATGCCCGCTTCGGCCTCGGTGATGTCCATCAGCGTGTTGAGCATGTTGAGCACTCGTTCGGATTCCTCGACGCAATCGGCCAGGGCCTCGCGCGCCGCAGCAGGGTCGGCGCCGGTCTGCAGGGCGAGTTCCGCAGCACCGCGGAGGCGAGCCAGCGGCGTGCGGAGGTCGTGGGCGACGTTGTCAAGCGATTCTCGCATGGCGCGAATCAGGGCCTGGTTTTTATCGAGCAAGCTGTTGAAGAGCGCCACCAATTCATCCAACTCGTCGTCCGACTCGCGCACGGGCACGCGCGCGTCGAGCTGGCCGGTGCGAATGATCGAGCGGGCGGTCGAGACGATCTGGCGCACCGGCTGCATCGCGCGGTGGGCGAAGAAAGCGCCGGCCAGAAAGCCGAACAGCAGCGTCACGCTCCCAATCGCCAGGAAACTGCGGCGCAACGGATCCAGCAGCGCCTGCCGGCTGTTCGCACTGCGGCCGACCTGCAAGAGCGACCCATCGGACAGCACTGCGGAGGCCAGCGTAAAATCCTTTTCCGCGCTCTGCGGGAGGCGGATGACGCCGACTTGTCGGCGGTAGCCCTCCCAACCGGTGGGCACGTCTCTGAAGGTCACCCAATCCTTGGGCGCGCTGACAAAGACAGGGTGGTTGAAGATGTCCACCAGGCGGACGAAGAGCAATTGCGGCGGCTGGCCCTGCGCCCAATCCCGTAGGGCGGTGAGGCCCCCTCCGTCATAGACGGCTGCTGCTTCTTTCAACCTGGCCGCAAGCACTTCGCGGTCTTTGCTGCCCACCGCAGCCGCCACCAGGTAATAGGCCAGCGTGAGCAGCGCCAAACTGCTCAACGTGAAGATGAGGGCGTACCAAAGGCCGAGCCGGATGGCGATGTTCCGGCGCAGCGGCTCAAGCAGGCCGGAGGACATAGCCAACCCCTCGGATGGTGTGAATCATCGCCTTGTCTTTGTCCAGCTTGCCCCGCAGCCGATGCACCAGCACGTCCACCACATTGGTCTGCGGATCGAAACTGTAGTCGAAAATGTGTTCCAGGATCATCGTCTTCGTCACCGCCCGATTGGCATGGCGCATCAGGTATTCGAGCAAGGCGAACTCGCGCGGCTGCAACTGGATCTGCTCGACCCCGCGCTGCACCTCGCGCGTCAGCAGATCCATTTGCAAGTCCCCGACCGTCAGGCGGGTTGGCTCTGGTGTTTGTGACGCGCGCCGAATCAGCGCCTGAATGCGCGCCAGCAATTCCGAAAAGGCGAAGGGTTTGGTCACGTAATCATCCCCGCCCGCCTGCAGACCCCGAACGCGGTCGTCCACCGACGCCTTGGCGCTGAGAATGAGCACCGGCGTGCGGGCGCCTTTGGCACGAAGCTCTCGAATCAGGCTCAAACCATCGAGCTTCGGCAGCATCAGGTCCACTACCGCCGCGTCGTAAGCGATGGTCTGCGCCCGAACAGATCCCTCCTCCCCGTCCGCGCAATGGTCCACAGCATAGCCGCTTTGTTTCAGGCCGTTGACGACAAAGGAGGCAATCTTCCTGTCATCCTCAACCACCAGGATTCGCATTAGCAAGAGCATAGGTTTCCAATCGCCAACTCCGCAAGCACCGGCAAGTCACGGTTTCGATTCAGACGGATCCTGATCCGCAATTTGCAGATCAGTGATGACACGAGCCTTTCTGCTGGATTACATCTTTGAAAGTAAACGGCGGGTGGACGTGCCAGGGATTTGCTGCCCTGACCAATGCTCTTGACGGCGTGGCCTGTTTGGATGCTAATTCGTCCAGCAGCTCGATACCAGCGGAGCTGACGATGCTTGACGGATGATGAGGAAAAAACTCACAAATTTACTCACTGCGCTCAGTCGGTATTCATCGAAGCCGACGAACATGCCGCTGGAGAATTTCTGCACGGAGTTGCTTGGTTGGTGCTTGCAGAACTCACCATGTTTCTTAAACATATTTTTGGCCCCCACACGATCAAATGCGCTCAAGGACTATGACTGCAAGGAGCTCGACATTGACACCCAACGGCGCTTCAGACTCGAGCCTGGGGGCAGCGTAGCGGACTTGTCTGCCCAGAGTGAGGAAGATCAATACGCACCCTCGGAGCAGAAACAAATTGTCATTCCTGACATGACCATTGTGTCAACGTCGGTGCCTGATATCGTAATTCTAGTCGAGTCAAAAGTCGAATCCGATTTCGGGAAGGATCAGCTGAAGAAATATCTGGGAATATTAAGAAGCGCCACCTTTGCCGAATTCAAAGCTCGTTTCCTGATCAGTCTAACGAAATATCCTGCTGATCAGGTACTCAACGACCTTCAAGAGATCAAGTACCTTGAAATTAGGTGGGGGGACGTGTATAAAATCTTAACAACGACCGAAATGGAAGATGAACCGTTGAGGTTTATCCGTGATCAATTCGCAGATTTTCTGAAGCAGCACGATATGCAACCACTCGAGCTACCCAGGGCAACCACAGATGTACTGGCGGGGACAATCCAAGGGATAGACTTTAGGGACAAATTGGAGACCATATTGAGGCAAGTACAGCAGCATCCCAAGCTGAAAGACCGCTTCGGACGCTCGCGGATTGTTCACGAACTAAATAACGATCAGGGATGGGTCGATTTGGGAGTGTACGCGAGCGCGCGCTCTCTGTGGGCCGGCTTCCGCTTCGTGAAAGATCCGATCGGATTGCATATGGTCAGTTCCAGGCCGGTTGCTGGGGATCAAACGAAATGGCGACCGCCATCTCGCGATCTCGCAAAAATCTTACGGCCATGTTATGTCGGCGGCGAGACATGGCTTGACTTTCAGCAGCCTGTGGTACCGGAATTCGATGGAGTACCTGATAGAATGGTGAAGTGGTTCGTTGACACATCTCTGGCGGCCCGGAACCTCAAAATCGGCGCTGCCAGGTGATCAACGTGGTTGTGGGCCTGTATTGTTCTCCAGCTGCCTAAGATCAAATGGCCGTTTTTGACTTCGAGGAAAAGGAGACGATCCGATGGCTGGAATCCACTTGCCGCTTGCGAGCATCTTTACGCGCTTTTTAGTCGGTCCAGGCGTCGAAGAGGTCAACCTTCGTGCTGGAAAAGTGCACCTTGCTTCGTGTGGCCACGACGAGCTTCCAGGTTCACGCAATCACCACCCTTCGCATTGACGCGGCAGGCACGGAACGAGGGCAACTGTGGAAGAGAAACCCTCCCGCGCCGGAGTATGTCGGCGCGAGAGGGTGTTGGTGCTGGCAGGAAACTCAGCCGGCTTTGTTGCTCTCGTCCACGACGACGAAGTGGCTGCCGCCATTTCGCCAGACTCGCAGCAGAGTCGTCTTGTCGGTCGTGTTCTCAGTCATGCGCACTGCCTCTTCAGCGCTTTTGACGGACTTGCGATTGATCTCCTGGATGACGTCGCCGGGCTTTAGCCCCGCTTCCGCGGCGGCTGAATCGGGGGCGACATCCGTCACCACCACGCCATGCACCGTGTCGGGCAAGTCATACTGCTGGCGCGCTGCACGGTCGAGATCGCCAACGGTCACTCCGTTGAGCGTGCCATTGTCGTCATGATTCTGCGTGTCGGCTTTGGCCAGACGTTCGGCGCCGGGAAGTTCCTTGACCGTGACCTCCAGCGTTTTGGTCGCGCCATCCCGCAGGATTTTCACCGGCACGGTTTCACCCGGTTTGGTGCGGGCAACTTCCAGTTTCAGGTGGCGGCTGTCGGTGACCTTCTTGCCGTCGAACTCCAGCACCACGTCATAGTTCTTGAAACCAGCTTTGTCCGCCGGACTATGTGGCGTCACATCCCCCACGAGCGCGCCACTGGTGTCCTTCAGTTTAAACTGGCTGGCCAGGGCTGGGTTGATGTCCTGGATCATCACACCCAGGTAACCACGCGTGACATGACCTTCCTTGACCAAACTCTCCACCACGTCGCGGGCCAGGTTGACCGGGATGGCAAACCCGATGCCCTGGTTGCCGCCGCTGCGGCTGAGGATAGCCGTGTTGATCCCGACGAGCCGGCCATCGGCGTCCACCAGCGCCCCGCCCGAATTGCCGGGATTGATGGCGGCGTCAGTCTGGATGAAGTCCTCGTAATCCAGCCCCATATTGCCGCGCCCGGTCGCGCTAACGATGCCAGTGGTGACCGTCTGGCCGATGCCGAACGGGTTGCCGATCGCCAGCACAATGTCGCCCACTTCAACTTTGTCGCTGTCAGCCATCGGAACGGCCGGCAGGTCCTTGGCGTCAATCTTGATCACCGCCACGTCGCTCTTGGGATCGCGTCCGATGACCTTGGCGGTGAATTCGCGGCCATCCTGCAAGGCGACTTTCACTTCGTCCGCCCCGTCCACGACGTGGTTGTTGGTCAGGATGTAGCCATCTTTGGTGGCGATGACCCCGGAGCCAATGCCCTGCTGGCGTGGTGTGCCGTAATTGCGCCTGGGGCCGCGCCCGGGGAATTCGTCTCCGAAGAAACGCCGCCAGAATTCGTCAATTTCTGGCATGCCGTTGTATGCGGTGTTATGGATTTTCGTGGTGGTAAACACCTTGACGACGGCTGGGCTGACCTTCTTGACGATGGGCGCGAAGCTGGCGTGGCCACCGGCGTCGCGGGGCACAGGGCGCTCGTCCACGGGCGGCAGGGCCAGTGCTGGCGCTTTGGGCTTTTGGGTGAAGGCGACCGACGCTCCGCCCAACATCAGCGCGGCGCCTAAGGCCAGAGCGGCCATTCTATAGCTCCATTGATTAAATATCTTTTTCATAATCTGATTTCGTTGTGTTTTTTTGTTTTAATGTTTCTGAAGCAATAGACTCCACGGCCATGACGGGAAGCTTTCTGGAACATTACAAATTTGAAAGTCGCGCTCGACCGCCCACCCGCTCCATTGGCTTTGGTGAACGGCACGTAGCCGGAGCTGCCGACCAGAGTCGTACGCTGCCGAGCTTAATTGCGGAGCGCAAAGCTGGGCCTCGTGAGGGCGCATCTTGTTAATACCACCGGTCGGAGAAAACATGACGCCTCACCCCGACCCTCTCCCCATCCGATGGGGAGAGGGGGAAGACCCGCTGACAGCGGGGTCGAGCGCGGCCTCTCACCCCAGCCCTCTCTCCATCCGATGGAGAGAGGGAGAAGAGGGATGGCGCGGCGCTTGGTGGTACTGACAAGATGCGCCCGCCTCGTGACGCCCCACGCGATCTGGCTTGACAACCTGCGCCAAATACCTTACCAACTCAGCATGGTCGAAAAGCCTTCAACCTCGGAGGACCAATGATTGCTCCACAGACTCGTCGTGAATTCCTCGCTGATGTCGGCCGCGGCATGTTAGTCGCCGCCGTCGGCTGCGGGATGGCGTCCGAACTCGGCTTGGCTCCCGGCTTCGCCGCCGACCTGCCCGATGCGCTCGACTTCGGCCCGCTCGAACCGCTCGTTCGTCTGATGCAGGAAACACCTGCAAACAAACTCCTGCCCGCGCTTGCTGACAAACTTAAAGCCGGCGCCGAGTTGCGCCAACTCGTAGCCGCCGCCGCGCTGGCCAATGCCCGCACCTTCGGCGGCGAAGACTACGTCGGGTTCCACACCATGATGGCCCTGGCGCCGTCACTGCACATGGCGCGCGAACTGCCTGATGCGCTTCAGGCGTTGCCCGTCTTCAAAGTCCTTTACCGCAACACCAATCGCATCCAGGAAAAAGGCGGACGCATCGAGGAAGTTCTTCACCCAGTCAAACCTGCGACGCTGCCCGAAGGCCGCCCGGGCGGCGAACTGCTTCGTGAAGCCGTCCGCCGCAAAGACGTGAATGAGGCCGAGAGCGCCTTCGCCGCGCTCGCTCGCCTGGGCCCCGACGACGCGCTCAACCATCTCCTCTACGCCGTCCAGGACAACACCGAAGTCCACCGCGTCGTCCTGCCCTATCGCGCTTGGGACCTGCTCGACCTGATCGGCAAGGAGCAGGCGCACACGCTCCTCCGCCAATCTGTCCGCTACTGCGTCAAAGCCGAGTCCTGGCCGGGCAGCGCAAAATGGGACGAGCCGCGCACACTGCTGCCGACGTTGCTCGAGCGGCACAAGTTGCTGGACCGTACGCCTGGCGACCGGAAAGCCGAAGACAACTGGGTGGACGAGTTTAGCCAGACCATTTTCAAATCCACTCCCGAGCAAGCTGCTGAAGCCGCTGCGGCCGCGCTCGCCGAAGGCATCTCCCCCATCGCCGTCGGGGAAGCGATTTCGCTTGCGGCCAATCAACTTATCCTCCGCGACATGGGCCGAACGCCGCGCGACGAAGTGGCCGGCAAACCCCTCGGCAGCGTTCATGGCGATTCCATCGGCGTGCACGCCAGCGACTCGGCCTGCGCCTGGCGCAACCTGGCCCGCGCGAGTAACGCCCGCAACACGTTCGCCTGCCTCATCCTGGGCGCCTATCAGGCCGCCCTCGACCGCACTGCGCGCGGCGGCGATTTCCTGCACTGGGAGCCGCTCCCGCTGCCGGCACACGTTGCCCAAATCAAGAGCACCGGCGCTGAAGCGCTCCTGGGCGAAGCCGACGAGGCTGTACGCCAGAACCTCCAGGCCCACGCCGCCGCCATCGTTCATCGCTATGGCGAACTGGGTCACCCTCCGCGACCTGTTTTCGATCTGCTCCTGCGCTACGCCGTCAGCGAAGACGGCGCTCTGCACGCCGAGAAATACTATCGCACTGTCAGCGAAGAGTTTGCCGCGGCTCGTCCGGCGTTTCGCTGGCGTCACCTCGTGGCCCTGACCCGGGTCACCGCCAGCGAATTTGGCCGCCCCGCGCCGGGCCTGGTCCAGGCGCGGGAACTGCTGAAGGCCTAACCAACCTTCGACTGCTGAGCTTTTTCAAACAGGCCCTTGGAGTTTCGAGAGAGCGGTGGAGAAGCCACCTCCTCATTAAAAAGGGGTGAACGGTAAATTAAAAGGCATTCAGAATTCAGATGACAAAATCAAGCGGGTTCTGGGGTTCCTGGCGCAGATCGCTCCAGCGCTGGCACAAATCGGCCACAGTCACTCGTTCTACAATTTTCACCACCGCTTCGCGCACTTCTTTCATCACACTGCGGATGGGGCAACGCGCTTCGTCGGGGCAGGAACATTTTTCATAGAACCGTTCGCTCACGCAGCTTACCGGCGCCAGAGCGCCTTCCAGGTGCCGCACGATGGAGGCCAACGTTATCTCTTCCGGTCGGCGGGCCAGGCGGTAACCCCCGGCAACACCCCGTTTGCTTCGCACTACGCCCGCTGATTTGAGGTCATTGAGAATCTGCTCCAGAAACCGCTTGGGGATATTTTGCTGCTCGGAGATGCTCTGAATCCGGACCACCGGTTGTCCGTAGTTCAACCCCAACACCAGAAGGGCGCGCAAGGCGTACTCTCCGCGAAGTGAAAGTTTCATCTGACAGAATCTACATTGAATCGCTAAAGAATTGCAATCTAAAGATGTAAGTAGCTCATTACAAACACTATGTATATTATACATAATATCTATTGACATACAGTAGTTTACTGGTAGAATTTCGCGAAATGTTAGGGCGAATTACAAGTTATGAGCTCAATTGAGGACGCAGCAGTGGAGCCGAAGGCGGATGTGTGGTTAGAGATCGTCCGCCAACAAGTGACGACTTTGCAATTCGGCGTGGTGCAGATTACGGTCCACGATTGCGAGGTGGTTCAAGTCGAGCGAACAGAAAAGGTGAGGATTGTTCGTCCAGTGCCACGAAGAAACCTAACAGTGGACCACAAAGCAACTGGAGGTCCAATCACCAACTCAGGCCACTGATCGAACCCCGGAAGTGGGCCAAGCAAGAAAGGAACAACAGATGAAACAATACTGGTCAATCGCAGTCGTAGCCGTAGTGGGCCTGCAGATCACAATGCTGAGCGTCCGAGCGGAGGAGACGAACACACTTGAGATTATAAAGCAACTCCAAAAGCGCATTGAGGAGTTGGAGCAGAAGGTAAAGGTTCTTGAGAGTAACAAAGAACGCGACGAGCAGGTAAGTGAGGGCAAAACAAAGCAGCGCATCGAGGCGTTGGATCAACAACTGAAAAGCCTGGAGCGCAAACGGGAACTCGACCAGGAGACCGCCGAGACCAAAGCGAGGGAAGCACCCACGGTTTCTCTTGCCTCCAATGGGTTGGTGGTCCGCTCGGCCGATTCCAATTTTCTCATGAACGTACACGGTTACGTCCAAGCCGATGCTCGCTTTTATTTCAACGACCGCGACCAGGCCAACGACACCCTTCTCCTGCGCCGGGTGCGTCCGATTATCGAGGGGACGGTCTTTAACAAGTTTGACTATCGTTTGATGCCCGATTTCGGCTCCGGCAACGTGACGAGCAGTTCAGCCGGCAACAACGCCATTTTGGACGACGCCTACGTGAATGCAAGGCTGTGGCCACAAGCGCAAATCCAAGTGGGCAAGTACAAATCGCCCGTGGGTCTGGAGCGGCTGCAATCCAGCGCGGAGTTGCTGTTCATCGAGACCGGATTTGCGACGCAACTCACCCCCAACTATGACCTGGGTGCCGAGGTGCACAACAGCCTATTCAACGAGCCGGTCAACTATGCGATCGGCATCTTTAACGGCGCGATTGATGCCGGGAGTAGCGACATGGACACCAGCGACGAGGGTAAAGACGTGGCAGGCCGTATTTTTCTTCAGCCATTCCTTAAGTCCGATAACGCGGCGCTAAGCAGGTTTGGCTTTGGCGTGGGTGGTTCGGTGGGCCACCACGACGGCACATTACCGACTTACAAGACCCCCGGCCAGCAGACCTTTTTCAGTTACACGAATGGGGTGGCCGCTGCCGGACGGCAATATCGAATTGATCCCCAGCTCTATTATTACTGGGGACCCTTTGGCGTGATCGGGGAATACATTCTTTCCTCGCAAGAGGTCAAGACCACAGCCGTCGGGTCGCCGCATGCGCGATTTAACAACCGGGCCTGGCAAGTCGAGGCCTCTTATTTCCTGACGGGCGATGAGAACTCGTTCCGGTCCACCTCTAGGAATGTGTTCCGCCCGCGGCACCCGTTTAGCTTGGGAGGGGAAGGGTGGGGCGCCCTTGAACTGGTTGGCCGCGTGGGACAGCTATCGTTGGACCGAGCCGCCTTTCCGAAGTACGTGACGGCGGCTTCCGCCCAAGAGGCGACTTCATGGGGCGTGGGCCTGAACTGGTACCTGAATAGCAACTTCAGGTTATACCTGGACTATGAATCCACGCGGTTCACGGGCGGCAGCAAGCCTGCGGGTTCAGTGACGGCGGCTGACGAACACGTTCTTCTTGGACGAGTGCAAGTCAGCTTTTAACCTCACCAAAGACAACAATTATGAAAAATTGCCAAAGCATCGCGGCGGAGGAGTATTTTGCCCTCTCCCTGGCCCTCTCCCATCGGATGGGAGAGGGAAGGGGAAAGGCTACCCGCGTGGCTGGAGGGGCTGATGGGCTGTCCACGCGGGGCGCGATCGAGGACTGTGGGCCGTTTGACCCGCCCAGCCGCAGCGGGGAGAGCGGCGCGCACGGAGTGGCGCGCCCTACCGCAGCCGCGGTCTGGTCGAGCTGCGCACTGGTGGCAACGCTCGCGCTGGTTCTCATTCCAGTGTCGTCGGAATGTGCGGAGAAGACGGTGACACTGTTGAACGTTTCGTACGATCCCACGCGCGAGTTGTATCAGGATTATAACCCCGTCTTCTCCCGATACTGGCAAGATAAGACCGGCGAGAAGGTCACGGTCAAGCAGTCGCACGGTGGCTCCGGCAAGCAGGCGCGCTCGGTCATTGACGGTCTTGAGGCCGACGTAGTGACTCTGGCGCTGGCTTACGACATTGATGCGATCGCCGCAAGGAGCGCGTTGCTTCCGAGCGACTGGCAAAAGCGGCTGCCCAACAACAGCTCGCCGTACACCTCGACCATCCTCTTCCTGGTGCGGAAAGGGAACCCGAAAG
>WNGQ01013901.1_pt1 | contig 12839 bp, 15 predicted proteins | sample 5407661 | NCBI WGS metagenome assembly WNGQ01 (sample SAMN13153382, study PRJNA577476) | soil metagenome | isolation source: 60 cm soil or saprolite under Garry oak tree replicate 2 | place: USA:California | collected 2016-06-15
TTGCACCAGGAATATAAAGCGCTGTCCGATATGCCCAGTTCTCGTGCAATTTGGGCTTTCGATTTTCAACTGGTTTGGGCGAGCTGCACGGCTTCGTGCTTAAACTCAGCAGTAAAGGTGGGTTGTGGTTTTGCCATCATGATCTCCTTTTCTCAAGAGACACGCTCCCACATTCTACCACTCTATCAAATCGGGGGAAGATCAAGATGGCATCCCCCCTCCACCAGGAGTATCGTACGCAACTTCACTCCAGTTTGGAGATCTCCTCGCTTCGCCCAGGTGCGAGCCGTTGTGAGCCTCTCGCATCTGATTCATGGGCGTTCGTGGATGCTGCTGTGAGTCCATTTCCGCTTGGTAGGTGAGCAGAAGCATCGAGATACAGGGGCCGCGGAGTTATTCCATCTATGCTCGAAGCCCATCTGCTTGTGCGCAAAGCTAACGAGCGGCAGCCGTTTCTGCCGGTATTTCACGGCGAAGATCACTGGCAACAATGCGAATGAATTCCTTGCCGCATCCACTGCAGAAGTATCCACATTCGTTGTGTCCTCTGCCTCCTATGACGGCCAGTGTTTGTAAGGCTGGCTTCCCACACCATTCGCAAACGCTCCCGACAGGCGCGAAGTCGATGGAAACAGGTTGACGAAGTTCATTTTGGACGTTCAACATAGGTATCCTCCTCGAGCATACGCTCAGCTTCTCAAATGATGCTTTGCCCAGAGGATAGACCATTGATATCACAGCAGGCTCACTTTAGCGGGTCATTTTCTCACAACGAGATCACAAAACATGAGTCATCTCTCTCCCTTTCTCCATTGAGGCAGGTCCCACGACCTGGATCGTGATTCTCCGTACAGGACTGAGTTAAGAATGTGAGAGGACAGCATGGGGCCGTGATCCCTTTCATGTCGGATTCACCGACCCTGACGAATGCGGCCTGATGATGCACCATGACTCTTTGAGTCATGGATGTGTATGAACGTTCTTTCGTGCATAAGCATCTGACAATTTCTCGGGAAAATACTCTGACAAAACTCATCAGCCAGCAGAAATGCATTACTGGATTGGCATTGAGTCTTCTGGGCCAATTCATAAGAGAAGAGACCAGTTCGACAAAGCATCCAGTCAGCCAGCAATACGCCATCGATAAGAAGGCACAAACGGCCTCTGCTGGGGTAGGACGGCGTCCCCATCCACGATTTTTGGGCAAAGCAGATGATCGCCTGTGAAGGCAGTTCAAGCTCCTACCTCGTCGGTATGCCAACGAGGTAGATGCTCCTCAAAAACCCAGATGAAGTCGAGCTACTTGATGATATCTTCGAGATGGAAGCTGGCGTTTCTGTAACTCCTTTGTGATTTGGGGGCGGCATGCTAGGAGTGATGGAAGAAAAGATGCTTGTCGAAAGCAAATGTCATTGGACTGGATGTACTTGACTAAGAAACACAACCCATTCCATCAGAGAGAATTAGCAGAATATGGAGGCCACAAAGGTTTTCGAGCCAGAGGATTCCACACCCCTACCAGTTCCTATAGAATCGGTGACCCGCCCGAAGATCTCGGCCGGGTCCCCCCCGCAGAGCCGACGACGAAAAAGGCGACCCGTTATCTGTGGGCAGTGACCCGGCTGTGCATAAGTTGGATCTTCCGGTGGCCTTTCCTGGACAAGCTGTTCGGGCTGAGCCACGAAACTACCTCCACCCACGCCTGGATCAACGGAGAATCCCCCACCCTGGGCTTCCTCAGCGGCTCCGTCGGTCCTTTCGCGGGCATCTTCCAGGCCATCGCGGGCGCTGGCTGGTTGTCCATAATTGGTCTGCTTGGGATCGCCGTGGCACTGCTGCTAGGCATTGGCATGCGGGTCGCTGCGGTCTCCGGGACTTCTACCAGCAGAATAAGCTCGTGAAAGGTGAAATGGTACTTTGTGAGGCAGGGTTGACCTCTCGAACATGAGATGTCCCATCTTAAGTGTCGCAGGATCGAAAGATCATTTCTGCTCGCTGCCCCAAGCCCAGGCCATTAAGCGTTACGTCAGCAGCATAGAAATAGACTTCCACGTCGTGAATGCCGACCATGTCAGTTTACTGACCGGCTCAGTTGCCAGGAAAGATGTATGGCCCACAATCCTTCGCCGGTTGGAAATACGCTCAAAGTAAGGAGTGGTTGTTCCACCAATGAACCAAATTTTTAATGTGAGAGCGGGAAGTCCCGCCCCGTTGCAGGGGGCGGGATGAAAGCGACCCTGTTTTTCCCATGATGGCTATTTTTCGAGCAAAGAAAAAGAATAGAAGCCTATGAAAACAATTCGCATCTATCAACTCAATCACCTTGCTCCAATGCTCTTCCGTCACCTCAAAGAGGCACAAATGGAAACAGCGCAGGTGTGGAATGTTTGCATGGAAACACACAAAGCGGCCCGCCAAATGCAGAGAAAGTGGCCTGGGCGCAATGAGTTGCAACAAGCCACCAAAGGCCACTTTGCTCTGCATAGCCAGTCCGTGCAAATGGTCGTTCACGCTTTTCTCGCCAACATTACCACGACCCGTGAACTTCGCAAAACGCTTCCACAGATGCGCATGAAGTATCCCTGGCGTACAAAACACTTCTATCCCGTCCACTGGCCCGCTCAAGCGGTGAGTAAGGAAAAGGACGGGTTGTGCTGCCGATGGGCAAAGGTCGCAAATCTCTTGTGCTTCCCATTGATCTGCCTTCCAACAGTGGGGCACGTACATTGGTCTGGAATCGTGGCTTTGAATTGCATGTCTGCGTAGAAGTCCCACAATCGAAAGCGTCCCCAGGGAAAGTTCAAGCCACCGTCGATCTTGGCGAAATCCATCTGGCGGCCGTGACTACCTCGACCTCCAAGGCGCTCATTGTGACCGGACGTGGGATCCGTTCCCTCAAACATCAACGCACCAAGCAACTTGGACAGCTTGCTAAAAGGCAATCCAGATGCAAGAAGTATTCTCGTCGATGGAAGAGATTGCAACGAGCCAAGAACAGAGTGTGTAAGCGTGCCGAGCGGCGTATTCGTGACCAACGGCATAAAGCGACCAGACAGGTGATCGACTTCTGTGTCGAAAATGAGGTCGGGACGCTTTTCATTGGGAATCCCCATGGAGTACGCCATCAGGATAAGGGGCGGCATCACAACCAGCGCATGTCACTTTGGGAATACGGCAAAGATATCGACTATCTGACTCACAAAGCAACACAGGCCTGCATTATGAGCTTCACCGGTTCAGAACGAGGGACCTCGAGCCGGTGTCCTGTATGTGGGCATAAACAGAGACCCAAGGGCAGAAATTGGGTCTGCCGAGTCTGTGGGTTTCGCGGCCATCGCGATCTCGTTGGCTCGGTCAATATGCACGAATTGGCTTTTGACCAAAAAGTGAAGTTTCCTCGTTCCTTCACGTATCTACGTCCAAGTAGTAGTCGGGCAGGCACGCCCCAACGTTGTCTGAGTAAGTCAACGGATCAACCACGTCTTGTCGAGACGGTCTCTTCGGAGACAGGCCACACCGTTGATGTTGTTCAGAATCCCGTCACCCTTTAGGGGATGGGAGTGTCACTGTGAGACTTTTGTGATGCTTATGCGCTTCGCTGTGATGCCTTTGTGATAAGACAAAGTTATCCTTCTTGCATGATGTTGGCGTTTTGTGATCTTGTTGTGTATTGCTGATACACACAACTAATTGTTCAACTACAATGGAAAGGAGTTCCGAATGGGATCATTAGAAGGAGACGTTGTTGTAGTCACAGGTGCGGCTAGAGGTATTGGCCGTGCCATAGCCGAAGAACTTGGTCAAGGCGGGGCAAAAGTAGTCGTGAACTATGTCAATAGCAAAGGCCCGGCAGAGGATCTGGTAGCTCAACTTCACCAGAGCGGCTCGCCGGAGTCAATTGCGATTCAGGCGGATGTTTCAGATCCAGAGCAGGCAACCAGACTCATCGAGGAGACGGTAAAAAAGTTCGGTCGTATAGACGTGCTGGTCAATAACGCTGGCATCAACGTCGATCGCTCTATGAAGAATCTTACTGCGGATGACTGGAACAAGGTCATTCAGAACGACCTGAGTGGCAGTTTCTACACGGTCAAAGCCGCGCTGCCTCATTTCACGGGGCAGAAAAGCGGCAAGATCATCAACATCAGTTCTATGAACGCACTGGTTGCGAGCTTTGGCCAGGCCAACTATAGCGCAGCCAAGGCAGGCGTCATCGGTTTCACCAAAACCGCAGCGCTGGAGCTGGCTCGCTACAATGTGACGGTCAATGTCATCTGTCCTGGCTGGATCGGGACGGACATGTGGGAAACAATACCTGACAAGGTGAAGGAGGGGGTCCTTGCGCGGATACCTCTCGGTCGTGTCGGCACGCCTCAAGAGATTGCTCGCGGTGTCCGCTACCTCATCGTCGATGGGGATTACATCACGGGTGCGACGCTCAACATCAATGGCGGAGCGTTCATGCAGTAACAGTCCTGAACAGGACAATTGAAGGAGAAAAAGCACATGATACAACCGGAAGTCGTCGTCCTGAGTGGCGTGCGAACTGCCATTGGAGATTATGGCGGAGGTTTGAAGGACAAGCCACCTACCGAATTGGGAGCGGCAGTTGTCCGCGAGGCGGTCAGGAGAGCGGGGATTAAATCAGAAGAAGTGGAGCATGTAGTCTTCGGAAACGTGATCCACACTGATGCTCATGATATGTACCTCGCTCGAGTTGCTGCCGTGAATGGTGGTATTCCCGTCGAGACCCCCGCTTTAACGCTCAACCGTTTATGTGGGAGTGGCCTGCAAGCGATCATATCGGCAGCCCAGACCATTTATATGGGTGATACCAGAGTGGCTATAGGCGGCGGAGCCGAGGTGATGAGCCGTAGCCAATACTGGCTCCCGGGTGCACGTTGGGGACAGCGCATGGGTGATGGGAAGTTGATTGATGCGATGGTCGCAGCCCTCAGTGATCCATTTGATGATTGTCACATGGGCATGACTGCTGAAAACGTTGCGGAGAAGTGGGGCATCACCCGCCAGGCACAGGATGAGTTGGCACTTCAAAGCCACCAGCGTGCCTCAGCAGCGATCGCCGCGGGCTACTTCAAGGAGCAGATCCTGCCGATTGAATCAAAGGTCAAAGGACAGACTGTGGTCTTTGACACCGATGAGCATGTCAAGGCGGACACAGCCCTTGAGAAGCTTGCGAAATTGCGCCCGGCCTTCAAGGGGGATGGGAGTGTCACCGCAGGTAATGCCTCAGGCATCAACGATGCGGCAGCAGCAGTAGTATTGATGGAGGGAAGTCTCGCGCAACAACGCGGTTTGCACCCGTTAGGGCGACTGGTAGCCTACGCTCATGCCGGGGTCGAACCGAAATACATGGGCATTGGGCCCATTCCTGCCGTGCGAAAGGTGCTCGAACGGGCCAATCTGGCCATCAAAGACCTGGATGTGATCGAACTCAATGAAGCCTTCGCCGCACAAGCCCTGGCTGTCATGCGGGAGTTGGACTTACCGTTAGATCGCACGAATCCGAACGGCAGTGGCATCTCGCTTGGCCATCCTATTGGTGCGACTGGCTGTATATTGGTGGTCAAGGCCCTGTACGAACTCAGACGCATCGGTGGTAAGTATGCACTCGTTTCCATGTGCATCGGTGGAGGCCAGGGTATCGCGGCTATCTTTGAAGCCATGTAAGCGCAAACGCTCACTTCTGCAAAGAGATGCTCATTCCACTTGCGGAATTGACATCGAGTGGTAAACGGGAGCGTGGTGCGCGCTGTAAGATATGCTTGTCATAGATGATCAAGCCTTGGATGACCACTGAGTGTATCTCCCGTGGTCATCCAAAGCATGTGAAGAGTGAGTGCCCTGATGCGCGAAGTAGTCAGAGCATACACTAAAGCTACTGAACAAGCAGAGAGCTAACCGGAAGGAAAGGAATGAACATCTACAATGAGCGATCAGTTAGAAACGACCAATCCACTTGATCCGTTTGATACTATGAATACGATGCGGGACGCCAGCCTGAAAACCTGGAAATCGATGCGCGATACCAGCCTGGAGAGCTGGTCCAAGAGGATGATCGACATGGTCAATTCGGAGGACTACAGCCAAAAAACAGGCCAGTGGTTAGATACCTATTTGACGTTATCACAACCATACCAGCGTATTATCGATATGATCATGACACAGGTACTGACTGGACTGAACATGCCGATGCGTACTGATGTAACGAATCTTGCTGGGCGCCTGACAAACATTGAGACTCGTCTAGACGATCAGGATGCCAAGCTTGATGACATTCTAAGCGCTATAAAGAAAGTCTCTGTGTCAAATCCTGTAGCAGGCACATCAGCAAAAGCAAAGGGGGTTCGTTAATGTCAGTCTCGCCATTACCCACGACCCCAGCCGCTCTGCAAGACGAACTGAAGCGAATCGAGGAGAACACCCGTACCTTGTTACGGGTGAGTACCAGCCGCGCAACGGTTGCTCAGACACCCAAGCAGGTGATCTGGACACTCAACAAGGCCAGGCTGTACCGTTACATTCCCATCGTCCCCACTGAGAAGCGCCACAAGGTGCCCTTGTTTCTTGTGTTCGCGCTGATGAACAAACCGTATATCCTCGATTTACGACCGGGCAACAGTTTCATAGAGTACATGGTCAAGCAAGGCTACGATGTCTACCTGCTTGATTGGGGAGCGCCTGGTCCCGAGGACAAAGAGCTGAAGTTCGATGATTACGTGCTGGATTACCTGCCACGCGCCATCCGCAAGGTGAAAGCGGTCTCGGGTAGTGATGAGTTTACCATGCTTGGCTGGTGCATCGGTGCGATTCTAACGACGATATACGCTTCCCTGCGACCCAATGATGGACTCAAAAACCTCATCTTGTTGACGGCACCGCTAGATTTCACCGATAAGAAGGCGGGAGGCTTTGTGCGCTGGGTGAACGATCAGGCTTTCGATCCCGAAAAGATCGTTGCCGCTTTCGGTAACGTGCCCGGCGAGATGATCGACTATGGGGCTAAGGCACTCAAGCCTGTCGAGAACTATATCGGTTCCTACTTGACGCTGTGGGACAACCTGAGTAACCCGCGTATCGTAGAATCATGGCACGCCATGAACACCTGGGTTACCGATCTCATCCCCATGGCCGGGGCAACCTATCTGCAGCTCATCAAGGAGCTCTACCGTGAGAACCGACTTATTGAGGGAACGATGGTCATTCGTGGTGAGCGGGTGGACCTCAGCCACATCCGCGCCAGCCTGCTCAATGTGATCGCCTTAGCTGATCATATCTCGCCTCCATGCCAATCGGAGAGCATCATGACGAAGGTCAGCAGCCAGGATCAGTTCCTGCTGAAGGTAAAGGGAGGTCATATCGGCATGATGGCGGGAAGCGGTGCGCTGAAGTTTACGTGGCCACAGATTAACACGACGCGGCTGATCCTGCGGACACGGATCAACTACGGGACGCTTGTTTCGCCTGCTGGCGTGCCCCTTCTTCTGACCGGTCGACTTCATTTTGGAGAGAAAGCCGTTGATTTAGACCTTCGCTACTCTTCCCGTAGAGTCATTTATGACGCTCAAGAGTATTGCCTGGACCTGGTCGATACTAGAGTTGCCATCTACTTCTCTCAGTTTGTGCTGCTGACGATAGTAGTCGAGCAGTTGGACGGTTTGATTGAAGTAGATGACCAGTCGCCTTCGCATGGCTTCTCCGGCATCATCAGGGCGCTGGTAGAGCTTACTTCCATCCAGATCACATCGACCAGCCACTTGCGGAGGACGAAATTTGATGTGGTACACGTGTTGATTTGCCTGGCAGAAGATTCTGCCTGCAAGCCTCGCAAGTAACTCCTCGCGCGACACCTTCAGGTGGATCGCGAGATCGACCTGTCGTTTGATCCTCGAGAGTTCTGCATCCAACGCCTGTGATTGCTCAAACGTGCGCGGAAAGCCATCCAGTATCACACCTTGTATGTTCTCAGGTTCTTCAATGTGGCGCATCACCATCGGGATGGTGATCTCATCGGGAACCAGTTCGCCCAGATCAACATAGCGCTGAGCTTTTAACCCAAGTTCAGTCTGCTCTTCAAAGGCTGTGTGGAACAGGTCCCCGCTCGCAATATGCCGTAGTGCGAGCAGTTGAGAAAGCTTCTTTGCCTGTGTCCCTTTGCCTGCTCCTGGGGCTCCAATGAGGAGGATATACATTTCTTTCCTCTTTCTCTTCCTAAACAAGTGAAAACCTTGCTGGTGCCTACTTCTACTACCAATGCCTGATAACCAGATATCCTTGTGACCCATAGGCATGCCCATTATGAGAACATGCGTGAATCATGAGCGTTACGGCATAATGTAAACCTGATGTGCAAGTTTTTGAGGCCACCAGCCCACTTTCTTAAAGTATATAGCATTGACCTCACAAGGCTATCACAATTAGGGTTTCATCATTACAAAATCGTCACAGTTCTCTGGCTATACTGGCTACTTTGGAGCTACAGTTAAGCAATGCGGAATTGCTTTGCTGCGGAATTGGCGATCATCTCAGCAATCGCCAGTGATGACGTCGCGGCAGGAGAGGGAGCATTGCGCACATGCAATACTCCTCCTTGCCCATTCACGATGAAATCGTCAAGCACTGTGCCATCTGGCGCGAGTGCCTGCGCCCGAACGCCAGAGGGACCGGGCAAAAGATCACCAGTGCGCAGATCCGGCAGGTAGCGTTGAAGCGCCTTGAGGAATGCCGCCTTGCTAAAATCCCGATACATCTCCTCAAGGCAAACGCGCCAGTACCTGGTCGCGAGCTTGTGATACCAACTTGCGTTCCGAGTGGTATAATAGAAGAAACGATGAAGGAAGGGAAGAACACCTGTTTTGGGAACGAGAGTCACACGAGCTACTGCTCATGTTCCAGTGGAAGAAGTCAAACGTCGTATGAAAATGGATCCACGCTCTTGGGTTCGAGAACGCTGGGGGATCATTTACCACGCCTTGATGAGCCCTCGCAAAGCCGAAGAGATCGCCAGAGATACGGGAGTGTCAGTCACGACGGTGCGCCGCGTCATTTCCACCTATAACCGCTTGGGACCTGCCGCGCTAGAAACGCCAGGCAAAGGGGGACGTCGTCATGAATACATGAGCGTGGAGCAAGAACGCCGCTTTCTGCAGCCCTTTTTCGCACGAGCCGCACAAGGAGAAATTGCCACGGCGGAAGACATTCAGCGCGCCTTTGAAGCCGAGGTGAAGCATGCGGTGCATATCACGAGCATCTATCGCCTGCTGGATCGTCACGGCTGGCGCAAGCTTGTGCCGCGTCCCCGTCATCCCAAAGCCAATCCAGAAGCACAAGCTGCTTTTAAAAAAACTTTGCGCAGGCGGTTCAAGCGGCAGTGGCCACACGCGATCCTGACGATCGAAGACCCGTGCTGAAGATGGCCGAAGCTGAAGGCCGCTTTGGTCGTGTGAGCATCCCGAGACGTGCTTGGGCTCCGCCTGGAGTGCGGCCTCATGCACCACAGCAACTCGTGCGCGAATACACCCACGTTTATGCGGCTGTAGCGCCAGCAGAAGGTAAAATGACGTCGCTCATTCTGCCCTCTGCCGATACCGAAATGATGAGTCTGTTTCTCGAGCACGTGTCCACCACGTTTGCCAAATACTTTATTGTGATGCAGGTCGATCGAGCGAGCTGGCATGGGTCAAAAGATCTCAAGATCCCAGCCAATATGCGACTGATTGCTCAGCCTGCCTACAGTCCAGAGCTCAATCCGGTCGAACACGTATGGGAAGAAGTGCGCGAAAAACACCTGGCGAATCTGGCTCTTACCTCTCTCGATGAGGTGATTGACAAGGTCTGTGACGGGCTCAATCAGTTGGAAGCCGATCCAGAACGCCTCCGTTCGATGACCTATTTCCCTCATTTTAGAAGTATCTCTTAGAACGCAAGTTGGTATGAGTACTATGGGAACTCCGTCACCATGAGGGATTTCCCCTTTTAGGTGATCCCGTCGTCTCAAAATCTCGCTGGTTCGTCCTTAGGTAGCCCTTTTCGTTGGGTTCCCCGATCAATGCGGGTAGCCGGAGTGTGATGTCTTCTATCCGCCGAACACACTAACGGGTAGACCACTCCGCAGGTCCTATGGTACCATGCATCGACCTGGAAGAAGGACAACAACGCACAACTGGGGTTCGGACAATCCAGTCCTCACCATAGACGACCTGGCTGACCGACACGGCTTAGGTACTTATCTCGTTCGGCCTTACTCATGCCATGCTCTTGTTCCCTCTCTCCTTTCGGTAGAAGGTAAGGCACTGCTTTAACCACTTCGACATCAGTGGGTTGCACTCCTGCAAAAAGCGAGATTATGCCTCGACGGCGCACGTCTTCTCCCTTCTTTCTCCCTCTCTCCCTCTCGTCCCCACGACAGGTCAAAGAAACATCTCTCTCGTTTTTCCGCCTTCTTGCTCGTATCTCGTTGCGCATCCCGCCGCTTGCATCAGTATTTCACATTGCGGGTTCGCACCTCTGCGCACTTACTCCCAAATGAGTATATGTGCCAAATTAAACGTCGACGTTGACAGTTTCAGTCCTAAACGCTGGCACATCCCTACTGAGAGTGTGACCTTCATGTGATATCCTCAGCCACTTTCGAGAGAAGTTTGTGACAGAAGGGAGTTACGCTAAGTAACAGAAAAAGCAATTCATACACGCATCACTTTTCAGTGATAAAGGCACATGAGATGACAATCGTTCAGGAAAGACTGCAACGCGATAGGACAGAAGCACCTTTCGTTACAGAACTCAAGACAAAATCCACACAAGAGCTTCGTCGTTTCATAGCCTGTCCTTGGACTGCGTCAATCCTCTCCCCAGAGGAGATCGAGGAACTCTATCAAACACTCCAGCAGACGGAAAGGGCACCTCTTGACTGGACAACAGAGGACTACGTCGAGATGCCTCAGGACTGAGTACAAACGGAGGCACAGGTTCTGTATACCTGCAAGATCCTGTCAAGCCGTCCTCTCTATCAGAAAACCAGTCGTTCCTTAGCTGGTGTTGCACCACTTCAGTGGAGCCTTAACTCGACTTGTTGTCTTTTTCTTGTTCACAATACAACGTTTCTCTATCGTCGGCGGATCAGGTTATTCCGCAAGCATGGCGCTTTCCGTAGCCGCAGTGAAGTCGTACAATTGTTACAGTATTGTGAGGCCAATGGGCAATCATTTTTTGAACAGAGTGAGGTGAGTACTCACAAACGGTAAGAGAGTTGATGGTCTCATGGAACAATATATAGATCCGGTTACAGTACGCTGTAACGGTCATTTCGCACACCATATTTCATGCTGTATTTACCTACAGGTCAAAAAAACAGTCGTATGTTGAAATGGTGTAGTGCCATGTTGTGATGAGCAAGGGAGTAGGCATATGACACGTGGTAGTGCTGTCCTTTCCTGGTACGAGGAGGTCGCTATGATCGCAAGAGATATCATGACCCGCACGGTACATACTATCTCCCCGGAGGCAACTGTGCAGGACGTTGCACAACTCCTGAGTCAGAAAAGTATGAGTGGTGTGCCAGTTATCGACAAAGAAGGTAAGATCATTGGTATCGTCACCGAATCCGACATCATTGGGAAAGTTCATCGAGCAGGTCTGTGCGTTGCTGATATTATGAGTCCTGAAATCATTTTTGTCGATGAAGAGACGCGGGTTGGCGAGATTGCCATGCTGCTCGTTGAACGCAACATCAAACGTGTCCCGGTCATGCGGGAAGGTCAGTTATTGGGAATTATTTGTCGCGCTGACATTGTCCACGCCGTCGCACAAGGGCACCTGATCATCAGGCACTGGTAGCAGGTGTTGGCACAGGTTGTGTCGGAAGTGGGTTGAAGTTTGCAGTATGATGGCTTCAAAACCGAATCGATGACTCGTTGATTATCTCCCTTGTGCTGGCAACGCGCGGGTATCCATTCAGTCATCAAGCATACTGAGCATGATGGGCCACGGCGAAGTTCGCATCAGGTCTTCCTGACACTATCGGTTACTGCAATGCATGCAGGTATGTAGAAAGCTGAAGCTCTCGCTGAATCCCCCTCTGGCCACTGCCTATACCGGGGTCAGAGTTGGTGGAGGCGCTTTGATTACCACTTTGACAAGGCTCTTGTGCGATCTCTTGCCATCGTGGACTAGAATGAGCGTAAAAAAGCGAAAACGCCAGTTGTAATCGTGGAATGACTCTACTGGATAGCACTTAGGTTGCAAACGTGATCAGTCAGAGCATATCTCGTAGCTGCTCTAGAATTGTGCTATGATGCAGAGGAGTACTATTCCCAGAGAGAAGGGCGACTGTCATCTGTGGATGTGAAAGGAAGGACTTTAATGGCATTTGAGAGTACACTTGCCTCTAACATCTTACATCCCTACTTTAAGCAACGTGTGCATCTTCACGAACCGCTTGCAAACCATAGTTCCTTTGGTGTTGGAGGTTCCGCAGATATTTGGCTGTCAGTTGAACGGCGACAAGAACTACACGACCTGGTTAGTTTGTGTGCGCAACAGAGCTGGCCTCTACTTGTAGTAGGAGCTGGTTCCAACATCCTGTATGCTGATGCTGGAGTGCGAGGAATCGTAGCAAGTATGGCTATGCAAAACTATCATCTCGAAGATCAGTCTGAGAAGAGCGCCATCGTCGTTGCCGAGGCGGGTGTGCGCTGGGAGTCTTTGCTCAAGGACCTTCTTCCTCTTGGATGGAGTGGACTGGAATTTGGGGTGAATATTCCTGGCACGCTTGGTGCAGGTATAATTAGTAATGTAGGCACGCGTAACCAGAATGTAGG
>WNGQ01022664.1_pt1 | contig 12838 bp, 12 predicted proteins | sample 5407661 | NCBI WGS metagenome assembly WNGQ01 (sample SAMN13153382, study PRJNA577476) | soil metagenome | isolation source: 60 cm soil or saprolite under Garry oak tree replicate 2 | place: USA:California | collected 2016-06-15
TAGTTGGCTCTTGCTCTGTGCTCGCCGGCAGAAATGCTTATGGTGCCTGTCATCTCCCAATAATCTGCACCAAGCTGGCTCAAAAAGGTATTCAGGTCAATCTTCTTCCAGTTTTCGAGTTCCTGCCCGTTGACGGATTTTGGGTGAAACTCTTCATAATCGAGCAACTCTGTTGAAACGAGAACTGTCAAGTATTCCCATTGCGAACTTACTGGCATATGTACCTCCTCATTTCGCAGGCAACTAACACACCGTATCAGATTTTCACTCCTGTCCTGTTCGTTCCATTCTACGCTTCCCACTTTGCGGGAGATGGCACCGGTCGCGCCGCCAAGCGCGGACTCCCGCTCCTGGACTCAGGCTTACGCCGACCAGCGTGACTTGCTCGGGTGTGTGTCTTTTCCTCGTCGTCATCGTGGATGAAGCCTTGCTGCCCATCGCATGGGCGGCAAGACTCTCACTCAACCCGGCTCAACGAGCAGGGGTCACGTCACTGGTAGCAGCCATGCCAGCTGTGATGGGTGAGGGCTTAAAGCCTTTGACGACCAGCCAGACGCCCAGGGAAAACTCCCATAGCGCGATCGGAAGTGCGGCCAGCGCTGTTGAAGGGGCATGCTGCCCGATGAGACCGAACAGCACGGCGATGTCGCCAGCGACGAGCAGGGTCGCTCCGATGAATCCGAGCAGGGGAAGAACCCGCGGCACCAGGCGCGACTGGTACAGCAGGGTGCCCAGCAACAGGGCGTTCACGGCCGGCATGAAGCTTTGTCCGATGAGGAACATCCGGTCATACAGGGTGACCAGCGCTTGGCCGGTGACCAATGCACCTGCTCCGGCGCCGGCCTGCCGCAACGTGACGACCGACAGGAGGAACGCGACGCCCGCGAAGATGGTGGCGGCTTCCAGGACTCGCGAGCCGACGAAGCCCAGCGCGACCCCTTCGTTCTGCCTCTTGACCACGGGGTACAGCGCGACCGCGGTGCCGATGCCGGCGAGGGCCACGATCATCTCCAGGATGCCGCCCAAGATGACGCCAGTGTCCGGGCCAGGGCCGACGATGTAGTTCGCACCGTGCACCGGAACGTAGAGAAAGAGGGTCGGGATCGAGACAAAGGTGAGCAGGTAGAGCACGCCCGCGACAAGCGCGGTCTTCCTCAGTGAGTCCATCGGGACTCGTTTCGTTGCTGTGGTTCGGTCGGTGATGGTCATGTCGTTCTCCTTGTGTGGATTGGTGAGCACCTATCGAGGTGCGATGGTGGTCCATCAGTGCCCTCCGCCGAGCAGGCTGGCCGCGAACTCCGCGGCGGGGCGGGCGAAGACATAGTTGGCCGCCCCGCTGCTGCCAGCGGGTGGGGAGACCACTGCCGCTTCGGCATCGAGGCCGGCTACTCGTCGTGGTTAATTCTGGCGATGAACACTGCCCCCGTGTCGACCAGTGTGAGGAGCCCGGAGTTTGCGGCTGACTCTATTGGGTCGACCGATGTCAGCCTATGCCCGTTTACCGTCTTGGCAAAGGGTGCGATTTCCTGAGGTATCGGCACGCAGGCACCGCTAGAGATGCCCTGAGCACTGCAGAAGACGAGAAAACCGTGATAGTGAACGTTGAGGTCGCCATGGTTCTCATCATGGGGTCGCGTGTCGGCTGTGACGTGGTCGTGGAAGAAGGGCACAGAGCCCTGTGGGGTGCGGGTCTGTGGCGCCACTACGTAGAAGTTGACATCTGACGGGTTGGATGGCGTGGGGTTGAGGTCGACAAACGTCATCTTGAACTGGTCCCCGTCCACCCAGACCTTCTCGAAGCAGGGCGTCGTCGTCCCCCCGGACACATTGCAATTCGGAAGGCTTGCGGCCTGGACAGGGAGAGCGGCGGCCAAGACGAGTGTCAGGGCGGCGACGATTATTGTGGCGATGCGGACGCGGATAGTATTTTGGGAACGGGTCATCATGCTCTTCATGTTTGTGTTTCTTTTCTTGAGCGATCGTGTTTCTCACGCTGACAGGACACTTTTCCTGTCCAGCAACATTTCCAATACGACGTGAGTATGCTGCGAGAATGCTCACAACATGATGTATCTTCCTCACACAGTAATCACACATGAGAGGGGAGGACATCGAGGAACAAAGCGCTCGTTCCAGTGTCTATTTCATGACTCACGGTTCGCTCATGTTTTCGGCAGTTCGCTATGAAGTGTTCTGCCATGAGAAGGCGTTGAGAGCAGAAAGGAAAACGATTGTTCTCGATTCTTACGCAATCTCGCTGATTCTCAAAAGCATGGAGGCCGTTCGTAAGAATCGCCCCGCCATGAGGGAGCGTGTCGAGCAGGAAGTTCGTTCCTAGGAGAAGCATAGCATTCCCATGTTACAAAGTCGTTCCAATTGTCTGGAAAAACATCACAAATGCGACACAATCGGATGGCGGTGGTCGGGGATGGCAGGAGAAGAGGACACCTCTGTCAAGTGCTTCCTTAGGATGGCAGAGTGCGCTGACAGAGGACAAGGGCGTGGCATCCGCTTGTCCATCTGCGCTCCCAGATGAACGAGGAGAAATGTCGCCTGTGCTTACCGCTGCCCCGCAGCACGCTCAAAGACGGGCAGGAGTGGCTTCTGAAGTGAGCGGGAGGGCAATGAAGAAGGTCGAGCCCTCTCCCTCAACCGACTCGAACCAGATGCGCCCCCCGTGCTGCTCAACCAGGGCCCGGCAGAGATAGAGCCCGAGTCCCGTGCCGCTGATCCCGTAGGGACGGCTATTGTCTGCCCGCTCGAAGCGCCCGAAGATGCGTGCCTGTTGCCGCGCGGGAATACCGATCCCGCGATCACGGACGCTGAGATGTACCGCCTGTGCCTCAACCGCCTCGCGAAGCCTTACCTGGATGGGGCCACCCTTTGGGCTGTACTTGATGGCATTGCTGAGCAGATTCCCCAGGACCTGCTCAATACGCTCAGGGTCTACCTGGGCAACGAGGTGCTCCAATGCTGTCTCGAGCGAGAGCGCGTGCTGTGCCGTTGTCCGCTGGAAGCGGGCCACCACCCGTCGGCACAGGGCCACTAGGTCCGTCAGTTCGCGGGAGAGTTCCAGCCGTCCTGCCTGCGCACGTGTCACATCAAGCAGATCTTCGGTGAGCTTGACCAGCTGAAGCGCCGCCTGGTCAATCCCCTGGAGCGCCTCTCTCTGCCAGGCGGAGAGCTGCGTGTCGTTGTCGCGTTCGCTGTGGACCAGCAGGGTCTGCGCGAAGCCGGTCAGCACGGCGATGGGAGTGCGCAGTTCATGTGCGAACAGGCCGATGAACATGTCTTTGAGGGCTTCGGTCTCTTTCAGGAAAGAGACATCCTGGTGGACCACGATGGCCGCCGGCTCCGACGCCTGGGAAGGACGTGTTCCTTCATCGGGTGGTGACAGGTTCAGTTGACGCATGTCCAGGGCAACCGCATTCACCTGGACCGGCAGGGCCGTGCCATCGGGATGGCGAATGGTCTCCTGGTGCTGATGAACCGTCTCGCCCTGGTGGAGAGCACGGAGGGTTGCCAGCTGCGAAGGTTCGAGAGGACGTCCATCTCTGCCAAAAATGCGGATGCCGTTCTCGCGAAGGAACTCGCCCATGGGCTGCTCTTGTCGCCAGGTTGCACCCCATATGGTCGTCGCAGCACGATTGGCGAGCACCAACTGAGCATCATGCCCGCGGACAAGATGGACACTGATCGGGAGGGCATCCAGGATCAGTTGCAGCAACGCTCGCCGCGCTTCCGTCTCAGCGTGCACACGGCGTTCGCTCTCCTCCAGGCGGCGCTGCTCCGTGACGTCCCTGCCAAGGATGACACGGCCGATGAGGCGGCCGTGTGCGTCGCGTATCGGTGCCCCGCTGAAGTTCATCAGCCGCTCGTGTCCGTCTGTGAGGCGAACCAGCACGTCTACCGCATGGACACCGGTCAGCTCTTTCCCATGCAGGATACGCTGGAGCGGCCATTGCTCGACCGAGAGTGGCTGCCCCTGCTCATCGCGCGGGAGAAACTGACTACCACGCTGTGGGAGTGTTTGCGAGTGGTCAACTGTCCACCCAAGCGGATGGATGCGCTCAGCCGCCGCATTCAGCAAGGTGACCTGCCCCTCGCTGTCGTGAACCACGACAGCGTCGGTCATGGCCTCCAGGATCGCTTCAAGCTGACGGGCGCGTGCTGCCGCCTCCAACTCAGCCTGCCGCAGTGCCGAGACGTCGTGGGAAATGAGCACCGCCCCTTCGATCTGCCCCTCCGCATTGTAGAAAGGCGCGGCATTCGTGATCAGAATATGTTCATGCCCCTGCGCATCGCGCAGGTGGGTTTCCACCGCACTGACCGTCTCCCCAGCCAGCGCCCGCGTCACGGAAGAAGGGTCCCCGGAGGGGAACGCTTCGCACGAGCCGGTGCCTCCATCGGACGTGGACGAGACATCCACCTGCGTGCCAGGCGGGTGATGTCCGAGCAGTTGGTGTGCCGCACGGTTGAGCCGGACACTTCTGCCCGCCGCATCATGGATCGAGAGCGCATCGGGAAAAGCCTCGATGATCGTGTCAAGTCGCCTGCGCAGCCCTTCGGTGGCGCGGCGGGCTTGCTGCACCTGGCTGGCCAGGAGACTGACCGCAAGCCCGACGGCCAGGTACACGAGCAGGTCCAGTCCATCCTCGATGCGCGCAATCATGAGCGAGAACACTGGTGGCAGGAACAGGAATGTCAGCAGAACCGCTCCCGCCAGCGTGGCCAGCAGACCTGGACCCACTCCCCAGGTGAGGGCCACCACCAGGACGACCAGGATGAGCAGGGCCTCTTGAAATTGAAAGGAGGGGAAGAGGCGGATCAGTTCCACCAGGCAGGTGACCGTGACGACCTGCAGCAACACCGCGAGCAGGTAGCCGACGGCGGGATGGGACCACCTCCCGCTGAGAAATGGTGGCGCGAACGTGTGGGCCACGAGCCAGTGACGGATGGCCGACCCCAGGCTCCCCAGAGGTGCGCGTGGCGTCTCTTGGCGATCACGTGAGTCCAATCGTCTTCTCCTCTCCTTTTGAGGGAAGCAGCATGCGTTGCACACATGCTGTGCTTCTTGCTTCCACCATGGTTCATTCTGCGAGATGCGGTGGGAGGGGACCATCCAGACCAGAAGCTGTGTGTGCTCCATGCACAGGTCCGCTCTCTCCCTACGACACATTCACGTGTGGGGAAACGTTGCCTTTCTGCTCTTTTGCTGACCACCAGGACTTTGTGTCGCCATTGTGTCGCCTGGGTGGTCAATAGTCCTATCTCTTTGGGCAGTTCTGGTTTATACTATGCAGTGATATGCTATCATATTGCACGCCCATATGGGGCATATCCACCAGACACACCGAGGGATGAAATGGAAATACAGCATGAGCAGGAGCGGGCCTCCCTTCCTGCGGGAACGACGGCATTCATTACGGAACTGCTGTCCTCCATGAGCCATGAACTCCGCAGCCCCCTGGCATCCATCAAGGCGTACGCGACAACGCTGTTGCGCCGTGATCAACGCCTCTCCCGTGCCCAGCGGCAGGAGTTCCTCCTCGCCATCGATCAGGCCAGTGATCGCCTGGCGGTCGTGATCGAGCACCTCCTGGAGATGGCGCAGTTGGAGACGGGCACGCTTGAGGGACGGGGTGGTGGACCTGGGCCTGAAGAACTCTTCATCCAGGCCGACCGGCACCAGTTGAGGAGGGTCCTGGACCACCTCCTCGAGAACGCCATCAACTACTCGCCTGAGAGTGGAACGATTGACGTGGTGCTCCGTCCGCTGCCCACGTCCGAGCGCAGAGAGCGGTCAGATGTTTCACCGCATCGAGATGACGCTGGCTGCGATGGCCAAACGACGAGCATGCCGCCGACTCTGCCAGGAGACCAGGAACTGGTCGAGATCAGCGTACGCGACCACGGCATGGCAATCCCAGCGGAGCACCTGGCGCAGATCTTCGAGCCCTTTTACCGTGTCGACACCCGACTCTCACGCGAAGTGAACGGCCTTGGGATAGGACTGGCCATCTGCAAGCGCATTGTCGAGTTGCATGGAGGACGAATCTGGGTGGAGAGCACGGTGGGGGCAGGCACTACGTTCCACGTCTGGCTGCCGAGGGAGGGTAGCATGTCATCCCAGCTTGAAAGGAGGACCACTCATGCCAGCGAAGAAGACCATGATTCTCGTGGTGGATGATGATCTGCAGCTGCTCAAGATCGTCGCGCACAACCTGGAAGCCGAGGGCTACCAGGTGCTCACCGAACGGGAAGGCCAACACGCCCTCGAAACGATTGAACGCGATAGCCCCGATCTGGTCCTGCTCGATATCATGCTGCCCAGGATGGATGGGTTGCAGGTCTGCCAGCGAGTGCGTGAATTCTCGGCGGTCCCGATCATCATGATCACAGCCCGTGGGCAAAGCCAGGACAAGATCAAGGGGCTGGATCTGGGCGCGGACGATTATCTCACGAAACCGTTTCGCATAGACGAATTGTTGGCGCGTGTGCGGGCGGTAGTGCGGCGGGCGCAGTTTACGACAAATGGACACACACAGGCACTGCGGGCGACCACGACGATCGGAGAGCTGAGGATTGACTACGCCCAGCACCAGGTCACGAAAGCCGGTCGCGAGGTGACGCTCACGCCCACCGAGTACCGCATCCTCGCCTATCTCGCACAAAATGCAGGGGTGGTGGTCACACAGGACCTGCTGCTGGAACACGTCTGGGGAGCAGAGTACGTGGGAGAAGGCCACATGCTTCGTGTGAACGTCAACCGGCTGCGCCACAAGCTGGAAACTGACCCCGCTCAGCCACGCTACCTGCTCACCAAACCCGGGATCGGCTACCTGCTCGCCGAAGACCCTGATGTGCAGTCGGTGCCATAAAGGAGGGAGGCTGCTTTTGAGCAGCCGAGACTGCTGGGCTATGCACGTGGCCAGAGGAGCATACGCCCTGTTGCCGTGCAGACTCTCTTGCTCATCCTCTCGTCTCTCTCTCCCTCCCCGTCACATGCACCAGGCCGTCCGGAAGGAGCGCTTCCCCAGCGTGCCCGCTTTCGCTCCTGTCCTTCGCGCTCATCTGGTTCTTTGGTCACAGAAGAGGTGATGCGATTGCCGCAGGTGACGGCAGGCATGCATCTTGAGGCCATTCCGAGGTTCCACTTAAGATAAGCAAATGAGAAGATTTCCAATTTATGGGTAAAATCACACCTGCCAGTCTACCTCAGTTTGATATATGACCTGTTCAGAATATATAGTTGTTATATTGGTAACAAATACATGGCTTATTACCGCAAAGTAAAGAAGGGATACCACGATGGGATTTGAACAATATCACGAGCCAGCCAATGAGCTCTCGCAAGAAACGCGCACCTTTGCCCGCATGATTACTTCTCTGACGGAAGAGGCCGAGGCAATCGGCTGGTATGAACAGCGTATATCCATGGAACAAAACGCCCAGGCACGGGCAATCATGGCGAATTCCCAGCAGGAGGAATTCAAACACTTTGGCATGGACCTCGAATTTTTGCTGCGCCTCAAGCCCAAGTGGCGAGTCGCATTACAGGACATCTTGTTCAAAGAAGGCGATATCGTCGAACATGGTGAAGAAGCAGAGGAGGCCGAAAACCATCTGGGTGAAAGTTAAAAACTACGGCCGCTCATGCCGGAGAGATGTAGTGGAACCCTGTCTGGGAGACAGGTATACCCTCGCGGTTGCCAGGCTATTGCTTCGTCCTCGCTATGGCAATCAAATCGGCCAGAAGCCCCTGGCCGGTTTGTAGTCGGCCAGCTCCTGGGCCAATCACGGTTACCTCAGGTAGTGTATCCGTGTGAATAGTGATAGCGTTCATGACACCTTCTACTCGAGCTAACGGGTCAACCAGCGCTAGCCCCGTTGGTTCGACTCTCGCTTCTAGCGTGTCAGTCTCACGATGTCGCCGTAACGAAGCAATAAGCTTGATGCGCTTGCCGTTATCGTTTGCCTGTAGCACCTGCTCCCTGGTGATAGTCGTAATGCCTTGACGAAAAACCTGGCCAGGTTTGAGTGGGCTGCCAAAGACAAGTGCCGCCAGAATAAGCGTTTTGGCCACCGCATCGTAGCCCTCGACATCAGCCGTAGGATCGGCTTCAGCGTAGCCCTGCGCCTGCGCTTCTGCAAGCGCTTCGGCGTAGTCGTGACCCGTGGCCATGGCGCTGAGGATGTAGTTGGTGGTGCCGTTGAGGATGCCACGAATGGCAGTGACATTGGCGCCCGCCATGCCCTCGCGGATGGTGCTGAGAACAGGGGTGCCGGCCATTACCGTTGCTTCCATGCGCAACTGCACGCTTTGTTGTTGCGCCAACGAAAAAAGTTCGGCTGCGGCCAGGGCTCCGGGTCCCTTATTAGCGGTGATGATATGCATGCCTTGCGCGAGGCCAGCTCGAATATGACTTATGCCTGGTTCTGCATCGCGCAGGTTGGTTCCGGTTACCTCTGCCAGTACGTCTCCGCCCGTGGCCTGCAGGCCTTCAAGTGCATTTGCCCAGCGCCTGGCACCTGCATGTTCTGAAAGAGGGCGCCCCGTTGCTGCCAGCTCTAGCAGCGTCGGGATATCCAGGCCTTTATCCCGGTAAATGAAGCCATGGCGAGCGTTGGCTACGCTGACAAGGGTCACCGTGAGTCCGTAGTCCTGCTTTAGTAATGCTCGTTTAGTTGCGAGCAGCTCTGCCAATCCCTGGCCAACGGTACCAAAGCCGATGATGGAGAGACGAAGGTTTTTCATAGATTATTATATCCACGATAATTTGAAGCGATCAAGCACGCGCCTGATCGGCCCCAGTTCCTCGATGCCCATGAGACGTGCTACGAATAGGTAGATGAAGACTCCAACCAACAATTCGATGAGAAGTTTTACGAAGGCCATCAAGGTTCCCGCAAGGCCCAGGCCCACTGCTTGATCGCGAGCGCTGGTGGTCACCAGAACTAGATCAAGACCCAGGCGGATAATAAGGATGCCTATACCCATAATGAGGGAGGCTAACAGGACGCGCCCAATGAAGATACCAAGGAGGCGCAGTTGCAAACCTCCAATGCGTTGATGAAGGAGCCAGAGAAGTACCCCTGCTTCAAGCAAACCTGCGATAGAGGTAGAGAACGCTAATGCAGCTGTACCATATTGAGGACCCCAGACCACTGCATTGACCAGTATCAGGCTGAGAGCAATCTTAAAAATGAACTGGCTCACGCTGACAATGACAGGGGTGGTACTATCACGGAGCGCGTAGAAGGAACGCGTAAGAATTTCGACCGAAGCAAGTCCGGCCAGGCCAATAGCGAAGGCCGCGAGCGGATATGCGGTGCGTTCTGCGTCTAGCAATGTGAACGCTCCATGTTCGAGGAGCACCTGGATGATCGGAAGTCCCAACACAATCAATCCAACGCTTGAGGGGATTGACATAAACAGGATGCTGCGTAACGTTTCCCCGATGATGGTGCGTAGACGGTCAAAGCGCCCTCTGGCCACATTTTCGGCCAGGGTTGGGAAAGCCGCGGTAGAAACGGCCATGCCAAAGACACCCAGTGGCAGAAGTAAGAGCTGGAGCGATTGTAAGTACTGCGTAATGAGACCGTTTAGTGCTGCTGCTGGGAGTACAACGCCCAGGAATGAGATGAGATAGCGGTCAACAAAGATGGAGGTGTAGAGAACGCTCGCGTTGATGACGCGCGGTACCATCTGGCGGCCGATCTGAATCACGCCTGGATGACGCCAGTCAAAGGTGGGAGTATAGCGCATGCCCACTTTGATAAGACCGGGAATCTGGATGGCAACCTGCAAGGCAGCGCCTAAGACGACTCCCCAGGTGGCGAAATAGACCGCGCTTAAATCATTTCTTTGTCCATGATAGGCCATGACGACCCCGGGGATGAGTCCAATGATGATGCCTACATTGTAGAGGACGGTGCCAATGGCAGGTAACAGGAAATGCTGTCGTGCGTTGAGCACCGAGTTGACAATGACACCGCTGCCAAGGATGATTGCCTGCAAGAGCATGATGCGTGTCAGTGAAACAATTAAGTTGATGTGAGCTGCGTAGACTTGAGGACTGAGCGCTGTTGTTTTAGGGTTGTAAAGCGGTACGATCTGGCCCGCGAAAATGATGGCGATGAGCGCCAGCACGATCATAATGCCAATAGCGAGATTGAGTGCCGCACTGGCAACATGCCATGCCGTCTTTTCATCTTTCTCGCCGATCATATATTTGGTGAAGACGGGAATGAAGGCCGAACTGAGTGCGCCTCCGGCAACAATATTAAAGATGAGATCGGGAATGGCAAATGCCTGATAATAAACATCGGAGATAGCGCCTGTGCCGAAGACGAAGGCGAACAGGGATGTACGTAGCAGGCCAAATACACGGCTAACGATAAAGGCTCCAGTTAGGATAAGGGTAGCTCTGCCCACGTTTATCTTCTGCATCATTCCGGTATCTTGTGCAGCTTCAGCTGCCGGTGCTGCCGGGCTTCGTTGAGCGAGCGGCGGTAAAGCAGGTGGGCGAGCCGGCGATGCCTCTCTTGGCGGCAGAGGTAACGCCGGAGAGAACTGCGTTGGTACCGGCGGAGCGTCCGGGCCCCAGGAGGGCGACATTTGCTCTGGTACAGCGGGATAAGGCAACCTGCCCTCTGGAGGGCGCTGCTTTCCCTTAAATGAGATCATGCTTGTGACATCTGGCTTCATACGCCGTTGTTGGCGGCGCATACGTTCCTCGCGCAGCTGCTGTAGACGAGCCTGGCGCAGCATGGGAATGCCCTGGGTGGGCTGTGGGGCATTAAAGAACTGGTATTCTGTGCCTTGCCCCAGGGATACCCAGGAGCAGGGGGAGCCTGCTGGGACTGATGTGGCTGAGGGGCCGGAGGATACTGCGGGGATTGTGGTGCACCATGCGCTTGTTGTGGCACAACCGGAGATTGTTGTACCATGCCCTCTGGATGATCCTGTTCATATTGCCAGCCATAGTAACTCGGGGATCCCTGCTTTGGCTGATCTGGCTTCTGTGGTTGTTGTCCTTCGTTTCCCACTATATTTGCTCTATCCCACCCGCTTAATGCGTTTCGTGCTTCTTTTTTGTAGCTGCCCTGTACCTCTTCTCTGGAGAGAGGCATAGGGCGCCTTTGCCAGTCAAGCATACCATAATCGGTGTGTTCTGACTAGTGTTTGTGTGCTTCTGCTGCTCACCCGACCTGTTAATGAGCTATAATGAAAACAATAATTTCAATGTTTGCCTTTGGATTCAGGAGAATAGTACTTATGACACAAGTAGCGCAAATGACTTCGTTTCAGTCAGGTAGTCGCCAGCTCGAGGGATACAAAGCACTCATTTTTCAATGATAGCACTAAAAATTATAATGAGTCGGCGGCACAGGATTCATGGACGCGAGTACTGGCGTTTTTTGAGGAGCACCTGGAGGCAATGGCTGAGGTATAGAACGCTTCTGCTGACCTCTGGAGACCTCACTGTTAGGACAAAAAATCAGGAGTGAGATGAGCAACTCCCTCGGTAAGTACCAGCAGCACCTGAGTGGTCATCACTTCTACTGAAGGTACTCGTTCATTTTGGCTCCACTCTACAGCGGTACCGAAAATGGCCCAACTCATGACCGAAGCCGCCGTTTCCAGTCGAACCCAAGGTTTGACACCCGCTGTTTTTGCCTGCTTGAGCCAACCCAGGAGAATCTCGGCCAGTTCCTGTTGCACTGCCCGTTCGACCAGTGGGTCGAACTGTGTATCTGAGGGCTTACAATCATGGTGAAACCCGCCGAGGAAGTCGAAGACCACCTCGATGAGCAGGCGCAGGCTCTGCACTCCCCAGCTGGGCGAAGAAGGAAGTTTGCTTGCTGCCGCCTGTTGAAACTGCTCACGGATGATCGAATCCAACAGCGCATACTTGTCGGGAAAGTGAGCATAAAAGGTAGCGCGATTGACGGTCGCCCGCTCTGTGATGTCCTGGATACTGATCGAGGCAAGGCCTTTCTCCTGGAAGAGTTCCAGAAACGCTTGCTGCAAAAGCTTGCGGGTCCGCCTGACACGAGGGTCCACACGTTCGGTTGTTGTCATCATGAATCTCCTTTTGTCTCCTATCGCGTTGCTCGGAACCACCGAGATGACCCTCACAAACCTGACTTTCCCAACACTTTTCCCTCTGTGTTGCCTACACAACAGAAACGCGATATTGTCTCTTGATTGCCATACAATCTTACAGTAGTATTATAACCAACAGATAGTGATTACGCAATAGTCACTGCTTAACAAACAAGTGTTGCGAAAAAGAAAGGAAAGAAGAATATGAACATCGTGCTCTGGATCGTCCAGGGGCTGTTGGCCCTGGCATTTCTGCTGGCCGGATTTATGAAGACGTTCATGCCTGTTGAGACCCTCAAGAAAAATATGGCCTGGGTGAGAGTCGTTCCAGTCCCATTTGTGCGCTTTATAGGAATCTCGGAAATGCTGGGGGCAATTGGACTCATTCTCCCTGCAATCACAGGTATTGGAACGTGGTTGACAATGGCCGCTGCCGCTGGACTGGTCGTCGTTATGGCCAGCGCCTCCATTTTCCACGCCTCCCGCCGGGAATATAGCGCTATCGGCATGAATGTCGTGCTGTTGCTGCTAGCCGTCCTGGTCATCGTGGGTCGCTTGACCTTTGCTCCCCTGGCATAGACTCATGGTATGACAGAGGTGAGGCGGCTGCCCTCACCTCGTTCAGAAGTATAGAAACGACAGGAGAACAGAGAAAGAAGAAGATGGAGAAAGAATCACGATTACTCCGCATTGGGGTCGTAGGGGCAGGCCCGATCTCGCAGGCTG
>WNGQ01005161.1_pt1 | contig 12837 bp, 13 predicted proteins | sample 5407661 | NCBI WGS metagenome assembly WNGQ01 (sample SAMN13153382, study PRJNA577476) | soil metagenome | isolation source: 60 cm soil or saprolite under Garry oak tree replicate 2 | place: USA:California | collected 2016-06-15
CGAACGCGCCCGTGTCGCGCCGGCTGGCATCTTCTGCCTTGTTCTGGGCGACCGCGGCTTTGGTTGGCCTGGGTATAGGCTGGTGCAATGCGGCCAGACGTTTCCTCGCATCATCGACACGATCCATGATCGGGTACCGCTTGATGATCTGCGAGTAGGCATCAGCAGCGCTCTTGCTGAAGGAGTCCAACATTCGTGCCTTTGTACCTTCATCGATACAGCCTGGCGGCTGGTTGGGCTTTGTGCAGGTGGGGCGCGACCGGACTTGCGCCATTTGGCCCTCATAGGTTTGCCCCAGAAGATAGAGTGCTTCATCAGCGTGGCTGTACAGCGGGTAGCGCTCGACCAGCGATCGCAGGCGCGCGATGGCTGCGGGATATGACGGACGCAGATAGTAAAAGCGTCCGATTACATATTCGCGCTCGGCCAGCACTTCCTGCACTTCCAGGAGGCGTTGTTTTGCCTCGGGAACCAGCTTGCTGTCGGGAAACTGCAAGATGAGGTTCCGGTATTCCTCTTCCGCACGCTTGGCGTGAGTGTAGTCGCGGTCAGGCTTCTCCATCTGCTGATATTGAATGTTAGCGATTTTGAGTTGGGCTTCGGCGGCCTCCGGCATGTTGGGGAAGAAGGTAATGAAATCACGGTATTCCTGTTCCGCCTGAGCCAGCGAAGCCGTCCCCCCTTCGGCATACCAGGAATCGCCCACCGCCAGCTTGGCACGCGCGATAAACTCGGAATCCGGATAGGTGTTAATGAGAGTTTGCAGCGTGATGCGGGCCACGTCGAAGCGGTTGTGCTTCATGGCGTCCATGGCCTTGTCGAAAAGGACCTTATCCGGCTGCTTGGAACCGACGTTAGCTAGCGGGTTGACTGACTTCTTATTTGTGCAAGCCGCCGTAATCAACAGCAGTATTCCGAAAAACGCAACGAACGGAATTCGATGTGACATAAAACCTCAAGAATTTTCAATCGTCAATTGCCAATTTCCGATTTGAAAGGCCGCCGCCCGGGTCTTCAATCGGCAATTAAAATTGCTATACCTTGGCTAGTGCCGCCTCGGTCGCCGCCTTCAGCAGTGCCTGCGCATTCTTTCTTGGATCGCCGCCGCCGAACACGGCGTTGCCCGCCACCAGAATTTCCGCGCCGGCGTGGACCACATCAGCCACCGTGTCGAGCGAGATCCCGCCATCCACCTCGATGCGGAAGTTCAGCCCCTGCTGGCTGCGAATCTCCGCTAACCTTCGCAGTTTGTGTAACGTGGAGGGAATGAACTTCTGACCTCCAAAGCCCGGATTCACCGACATGACCAGCACGTAGTCAACAATATCCAGCACTTCAACCAGGGTATCGACGGGCGTTGCGGGATTGATCACCACCCCTGCCAAGCAGTCGTGGCTCTTGATCAGATGCAGAGTGCGGTTCAGGTGCCGGCAAGCTTCCTGGTGAACCGAAATCCAATCAGCCCCGGCTTCGGCGAAGTCAGGAATGAACTGGTCTGGATTCTCAATCATGAGGTGGCAGTCGAGCGGCAGCTTTGTGGCCTTGCGCAGCGAACGCATCACCGGAGGTCCGATGGTCAGGTTGGGAACGAAATGTCCGTCCATAATATCGACATGGATGACACTTCCTCCGCCTTCGCTCGCGGCGCGCACTTCCTCCGCCAGACGTGCAAAGTCAGCCGATAGAATCGACGGTGCCAGTTCGATCAAACGTGTTCTCTCAGAACCTAGAAGCGGGACTCTCGTAGGAAGCTGCTTGTGCAAATTCTAACACGGTCATGCCCGCTGCTGAGTCCCGAGTTGCGAATGCGGAAGCGCGGTATCCCGGAGTGCTGGAGGTGCTTTCAACTTCAGTGCAAGAGGGGCATGGTCGTGGTTGCATCCTCCTCATGCTACCCTCGACGTTCATGTCCGCCACACCACAATTCGGAGCTGCTGCCTATAGTTTGGCCGCAGTCTTGGCTTGGGGGACCAGCGACTTTCTGGGCGGCTATGCCACTCGGCGCGCGAACCCATTCTTGTTCACCAGCATCGTGAATGGCGGCGGACTGCTCTTGATGATCGCGTTGGCGGGGGCGAGCCATGCTCCGTTCCCCTCTGCCCGCAGCGTGAACTGGGTTTTGGCAGGCGGAATCTCGGGAGGCGGTTCGCTCGCGATCTTCTATCGCGCGCTCGCGGCCGGCAGAATGGGAATTACGGCGCCCGTGGCGGCTGTTATTAGCGCCGCGATCCCGACGTTTTTTTCGATAGCCACTGAGGGTTTGCCCGGCCGCCTTGCAATCGCCGGCTTCCTGTTCGCCGGTACCGGACTCTGGCTCATCACTCGCAGTGAAGATGGTACTCGCCCTGAAGGGGTCGGACTGGCGGTTCTTGCTGGAATAGGTTTCGCTGGTTTTTACCTTTGCATCCGACAAGCTGGCCAGGCGTCACCTTTATGGATCGCGACACTGACGCGGGCTGGAGGGTTGCTGATTACCGGGCTCATCGTTCTGTTGCAGCGGAGATTTCAAGACATCACTCCCGCCGGTTTGCGCTGGGGAGTGCTTACCGGTTGCATCGATTCAGTCGGCACCGTGCTCTTCATCCTTGCCAGCCAGTCCGGACGCCTCGATGAGGCTGTGGTGATGTCATCGCTTTATCCTGCTATGACTGTGCTTTTGGCGCGCCTCTTCCTCAAAGAGCACTTCACTCGGTGGAAGTTCGTGGGCTTGATCGCGGCGTTGGCAGCCGTGCCCATGATCGCAGCGGGATAAAGCCGGCTACATTATCGCTGGGCCAACACGGATTCTTTGTGTTTGATAGATCCTTGTGGCTGAGCGTTTCTCGACTCGCGTCCCCAGCAGTCGTCCCGGGTAGCCGAGGATCCGTCAAGGTCGCATGAATCCCTCGCTTGATTTCTGCCAGCTCTGCTACTATCCGCTCAGTGTCCCTGCTTGAAATCCGTGACCTGAAAAAGATCTTTCCGCACGCCGAGTCTGTTTTCGCGGGAAAGACGCGCGGTTCCCCGTATGATGTGCGTGCCGTAGACGATGTATCGCTTGACATCCATGCCGGAGAAACGCTAGGTCTTGTCGGCGAATCGGGATCTGGCAAGAGCACGCTGGGACGCCTGACGCTTCGCCTCATTGAGCCGACATCAGGAAGCATCCGCTTCCAGGGGCAGGACCTGCTTGCCGCTGGCCGCGGCGAAATGCGCCGTCTCCGCCGCGACATGCAAATTATTTTCCAGGATCCATTCGCCTCACTCGATCCCCGTTATCGCGTGGAGGACATCATCGCCGAGCCCCTGATCATCCACGGCCAGGAACAGGATGCACCAGCAGGGTCATGTCGGGGCAGCCGCCCCCGGCTGTCCGGTCGAGCCAAGCTCGACATCCGCACTCGGGTTATCGCGTTGCTGCGCGCGGTTGGCCTCGATGAATCCGCGCTCCGCCGTTATCCCCACGAATTCAGCGGCGGACAGCGCCAGCGCATCGCCATTGCCCGCGCCCTGGCGCTGAGGCCCAAGTTCATCGTGGCCGACGAACCGGTCTCCGCGCTCGACGTCAGCGTCGGCGCGCAGATCGTCAACCTGCTTGCGAAACTACAGCGCGACTTCGGCCTGACGTATTTATTCATTTCGCACTCCATGCCGGTGGTGCGCTATCTGGCCACCCGTATTGCCGTGATGTACCGCGGAAAGATTGTTGAAATAGGATCGACCGAGCAGATCACCGAACGTCCTGCTCATCCTTACACCCGCAGCTTGCTCGATGCTACTCCCCAAGTGGAGGTCTAAGTTCTCGAAGACCGCTGTCTTATGTGTCGAAAGCGCCGCGCGGCAGATGACCTTCTGCAACGTCGATGGCATCGGAACAGGAACGTCCCGATGTTCATGCCGGCAAAGGCCATGCCATACTTAGCTCATGTTCCGGCTCCGGCCCGGTTTCGCCCGCTGTCCGGCTGAACTAATCTCTTGCCACGACATTTCCATCGTCAAGGCCACAACCGCGACCGTTGAAGAGGTATGCTAGGGACTGCCTTGGAGACTTTTCCATGAAACACGCTCTCGCGCTTTTTGTTGTTCTAGCTTCTGGTCTATTCACCATGTTGCACGCACAGGATATGCCTGCGGCAAAACCCGCCAGTCCGACCGCCACGCCAAAATCGGCCGTCATGCCGAGCCCCGCGGCGGCAACGAAAGATCCCGTTGCGACCTCGGTGCGGATGCTCTTGCCGCGGTCGCAGAAAAACATTCTGGGAGCGATTGAGGCCATGCCCGGTGACAAGTTCGCGTTCAAGCCCACTGCCGAGCAGATGAGCTTTGGCCACCTGATCACGCACATCATCGAATCGAACTATTTTCTTTGCGCCAAAGCGGCGGATGTGCCGGAGCCCAAGAATGAAGCGGCGAAAGAAACGGATTCCAAAGAAAAGCTGCTCGCCGCCGCCAAGGCTTCTTTCGATTTCTGCGGCGAGTCGCTGGCCAAAATGGACGACTCCAAGCTGGGTGATAGCGTCGAACTATTTGGAGGCCGGCAGTTTCCTCGCGCGATGGCCGCGCTGGGATTGGCCAGCGGCTGGGCCGACCATTACGCGGCCGCCGCCATGTATTTGCGCTTGAATAACATCCTGCCACCGTCAGCACAACCAAAAAAATAGGCGGCTCTGGTCGACTCGCATGGCATGAAGATTTTGCGAATTGGAAACCGGTTCACGGCTGCCAGATGAGCTGCGCGGATTTCCTTGGTGCGCTCTGCGGAACCGCCTCTCCGCACTCTGCGCTCATCGTTTTAGATTTAGACCCTGCAATTCAATCGCATAGTTCGCGGAGGAATTTCCGCAGAGAACGCAGAGGAGACGCCTTACTTGATTTGAACAAGGTCGCCATTCACCGGGCTTACGCTCGGCGATGCGGGATGTTGCGGGGCTCGCCAGGAGTCGAAGATTGAAACCTGGTGCACGCAGGAAACGGTGCAATGGGGGGCGCAGAATTTTTCGGTCAGGTACTCGCGACGTATGTCATCACGGGTGTATTTCGCGAGCGGGATCGCAGGATAGCCGCGCTGCTGTGAACAGTAATGGACCAAACCGTCTTCGCAGATATAGAGGTAACGCGCGCCCGCGCGGCAGCGCCAATCATTGGGCAGGCCTTGGGCAATGTTGTCCTGGAAGGCGTTGATGCGGGTGAAGCTGCTCTTTTCCATCGCCTTCATTTCGTGGTAGATGCGGCGCTCTTCCTGGTTGAGCGGCTGCAATTGGCCTGTGCCATCGTGAATGATGCCGATAGTTGAACTGAACCCTAGTTCGACCGCGCGCTTGCCAATGGTGAGCGCGTCCTGAGGATTCGGAATCCCGCCACCGACCACAGAGTTGATGTTCACATGAAAATCGGCGTGCTCGGCCAGCAGTTGGAGTTTCTTGTCCAGAACTTTCAGACTTTTCTTGGAAACCTCGTCGGGACTGACGTTGTCGATGGAAATCTGCAGCCATTCGAGGCCGGCTCGGTTCAGTCGCTTAATGCGGTCCGCAACCAACAGATCGCCGTTGGTGATCAGGCCGGCGATCATGCCGTTGTGGCGGATGTGGCCAATCACGTCGTCGAGTTGTGGATGCAGCAGTGGTTCGCCACCGGAGATGGTGACAACCGACGTGCCCAACTCAGCGAGCTTGTCCACTCGTTGGAACATTTCGCCGGTGGGCACGGGTTGGGAGACGTCATCAAATTCGTTGCAGTAGGTACATGCGAGGTTGCAACGGCGAATGGGAATAATATGCGCAAGCAACGGGTGATCGGTGGAAGCGAACGCACGCACCACCATGCTCGCTCCGCGCAGGTTGCGGTGGAGCGAGTTCAGACGGCGGCGCAGAGATGTCGGGCGGGCGGGCATATCTGGAATTGTCCTTGTATTACAGCATAGAGGAGGACTAAGTGCATTGTTGGCACAGCATTCGGGGGAAATCGGGAGGTGAATGGTGAATCCCGGCAGTTGCTTCGGATGTGCCACTACTCGATCAGCCTGCGCCGGGACTCGTCATCGTCGGAGATCAGGGCGTGCCGAGAGCTTGCTGGGCTCCGCCCATAAACTCTTCTTGCACCAGCACGTAGTCGGTGTCGTAAGTCGAAATGGCGAAGATTGGAACGCCGTTATTGGAGAGTGGTTCGATGAAAGAGAGCAACACTCCGGTTTGCGAGAACGGGAATGGCCCTTCGAGCTTGAAGCAAATCCAGTGGCATTCCGAGCTTAGGTTCGCGGGAAGGTTATCGGCCGGGCACACGATTGACAGTTCATCCGCGGTGCGAGTGACGGACGAAAAGACTCCTTTGGTCGCCCACTCCGGAACGGTTGCCTCGGGATCCATGCGCACGATGGCGTACGCGCCGGGAAGCCAGCGGAACTTGAGTTGGGGGCGACCGGGGTGTTGGGGGTTTTTGCCTTCCTCGTACGCTACGGGCATGTTCTTGTCCTCTTTCATGACACTCCGAGACCGCGCTCGGCTGCACAGGCGAGGCGGCTATCCTCGATCAAAGGTTAAGTCTTCCACCGCTTTTGCGTGGAGGAAAGCATCAGTTCGGCCACGTCCGCCCAGTTGTTGGCGCAAATGCAGTTCACATACTGCGCGAAAAGACGGGAGTGCATCGAGATTTCCGGATGATTGTGCGGCCCCAGCAGATCGGCGCCTTCCAGGAAATAGCGCGGTAGCAGAGGGCCGCACCTCCGGCGCTGCAGGCGACGATGCCGATGTGTTGAGGCCTAGCAGGAGGTTAGAGTACAGCTTGGGATAGTTGATTGGGTTGCAGAATCAGGTTGAAGATCGTTTTAGGGCTGCACGTCATGAGACATATCTCAGAATGACGTGTGCAATCTGAGGACGATGTGAGGCAGACGACGGAGTTCAGGACCGAACAACTGCTGGGGCGTGGAGGGAAATGTACGCGAAAAAATAAAGAGTTCCGGGGTGATGTTGGGTTCATTCGTCTCAGCCAGTAGCTCGCGTTTAGACCCTCGCTCGACCTGCTCTCGCTGCTTCCCTTGCGGGGACGCTGCGCGCGATCTTCGCTCGGGCTCCGGGCTCACCGCCAACTGGATAAACCTACCCAACGCCTCGGAACTCTATCCTGCCTTCGACTTTACTTCTCGTTCTCCTCGACCAGCGCTTTGCTATAGACCCTCGCTAGCCCTCTCCCACTTCATTTTGCAATGACTGGGAGTGACCTCGCTTGAGCCCCGGACGCAATGCCAACCGGAAAAACTTAAGAAGCTGTCAAAGAACGATTCAGTTCTACTCTTTTCGTTTTTAGAGTCAACAAAATCCGCGCCAATTTATCGCGTTTGTTTTCAATCGAGTGCAGCTCGTCCACAGGGCTGTGACCGGATTTGGTGCAGAGCCCCGCGGAATCTTCCGCAAAACCCGCGACTGGCACGGAGTTTCCGGCGATTTCCGATTCCGGCTGATTGGTGTGCGCCTGGACAAAATGACTGAGGGTTGTGAAAATCGAGCAGTTCCAGCGTCACGTCGGGCGATGGTAATTTTCCCGAGTCAGATGATTTCGATCGTTTCATCCGAAAGTTGCTTGTCGCTCTCGCCGTTGCCGGTGAGTTCGAAGGAGTTCGTGAGAACCGCCCTGCCCTTCTGCACGCTGGTGATCAGGTAGGAGCAACCGAACCAATGAGCCTCGGCAAGATCGGTCGGCGACCAGCGGGCAGGATGATCGGGGTGGGAGTGGTAAAAGCCGATGATGTCCTCGCCGCGTTCGCGACCCTCGCGCTGGAGGCGGAGCAGATCGCGGGGGTCAATGTTGTAACGATTGCGGGCCGAGTCGGTGCGGGTGTTGCCGCAGCGGGCGGTGGAGGTCACGATGCGCGTGCCGTCGTCAGCTACGCGGCCGAGCAGCACGCCGCAGCATTCGTTAGGATAGGTTTCTTCGCCATGGCGTCGGATGGAGGCGTGGTCGGTCTGCTTAATCTTCAGCATGGATGAAATTGTTGATTGTTGATTTTTGAGGGCAAAGCCTAGGACGCGATCTTCTATCGGTCATCGAGAATCACAACTCGAGCATTCATTCTTCTGTCCAGAATCTTTCGCTCAGGTATTTGTCACCGGAGTCGCAGAGGATAGTGACGATCACAGCTTGCTCTGCCTCTTTCAGCCGCAGCCCTTCAGCGATTTTCAGGCACCCGACGACCGCGGCTGCGGCTGAAATTCCCACCAGGACTCCTGCCTCACGGGCGAGCCGCTTTGCCATCCCATAAGCCTCTTCTGTCAGGATGCTCATGTCCTGGTCGGCGAGGTGGGAGTCGTAAATCTTCGGGATGATGGCGCTGGCCATGTGCTTGGTTCCCTCGATGCCATGAAACGGTGAATCGGGCTGCAGCGAGATGCACTGAATCGCGGGATTCAGTTCTTTAAGCCGCCGCGTGGTACCGACGAAGGTGCCACCTGTACCGAGCATCGCGACGAAGTGCGTGATGCGTCCTTCAGTTTGTTGCCAGATTTCGTTGGCCGTGCCCTGATAGTGCGCTTTCCAATTCGCGTCGTTGGAATACTGGTCGGCATAGAAATATGTGTCCGGGTGGCTCGCCACTAGTTCGCGGGCCTTGAGAATGGCGCCGTCGGAACCGTCGGCGGGATCGGTATAAATAATGTTGGCCCCATAAGCGTGCAGAATGCGTTTGCGCTCGAGGGAGACATTTTCCGGCATGCACAGCGTCACCGGGAAGCCTTCTGCCGTTCCCAACATGGCGTAGGCTATGCCAGTATTGCCGCTGCTGGAATCGAGCAGACTCTTGCCCCGGGGAAATTTTCCGCTACGGCGGCCTTCCGCGACGATGTTGGAGGCGGCGCGGTCTTTAACCGAGCCTCCGGGGTTATACCACTCGGCCTTACCCAGAATCTCAACACCGGGCAAGTGGCGTGTCAGGCGGTCGAGCCGGAGAAGCGGAGTGTTGCCGATCCGCTGCAGCGGGCTCTGGCCTAGCGGCGGTTTTGTACCTTCTGGCCTGCGCGCAGGCGACGCGGCATTCTTCTCAGCAAGTTTGCTTGAAGTCTTTGCCATACAAAGCGGTATTGTAACGCCGAGCAACTACACGAACCGGACTATCGTGACCATCGTAATGTGCTACAAAGGCTGAAACGCGGTATCTAAAGTATGTTGCTTTGGATGATACAAAGCGCGGAGCGTTGCGGGCAAAGTCCGCATCAAAGACGGCAGGAACGAAGAAAGGGTTTGAGTAGAGAGAAATGGCCAAAACGATGGAAGCACGGTCGTATGAAGAAGCGCTGGCTTGGTTGCGTGACCAGGGCTTTGACCTCACCGAAGCCCCCGGCATGAGTGGACGGGTGTTTCTCAGAAAATACAATGTATCTGCTGCCATTCAGAAGACTCCCGACGATGGAGTGAAAATCTTCGCTTACCCCGGCTACCTGATAGGGAGCGAGATCTCAAAGTTGGTGAACCGCGGCTACCAGCAGTTTCTTAAGACGTCCAAGACAGAAGTGCCGGCGACTGCCGATCACCTGAAGGCGCTGCATTCATTTGCGGAAGAGCTCAAGGTCGCGCTTGGCCTACCCAGCCTGTACAACGAATCTCTAGGAACGGTGAGCGAGTCTTATCAATACGACCGCGTCGAAGATCGCGACAAAAAGCCGACTGATCGGCCGAAGCGGCCTTGGGAAGTGGCGGGAGCAGCGGCTACGCTCGCGGCGAAAAAAGGGCGAGCCTAGGAGCGAGTCCAGTTCACCGGCTGGGCCACATCCTCGGTTCCCCCATGAGTCCGAATCATCGTTCCCACGGAATCATTCTAACGCCCGTCATCCAACACTCCCCTTTCAATTCCCCTGGCTGTGCGACACTAATGCGCCTGGAGGATTTTCATGTGCGCCCGTGTCCTTGTCTTCTTGCTTTTCTGTGCTTCGGTCCAGCCGCTCTCCCCGTTCCAGGCGGGCACGAAAGAACGATCCGCGAATGAGGAGGACGTGGGCAGGGGTGCGGTCGAGCGTGTGTTGCGAACTCAGGAGGAGGCGTGGAATCGACAGGACCTCGAAGCTTTTATGGCGGGCTACTGGAATTCGCCGGAGCTGACTTTTTTCTCCGGTGCGAGCGAACACAAGGGCTGGCAGGCCACGCTTGACCGCTATCGCGCTGCGTACGCCAGCCCTGGTCATGAGATGGGAAAGCTGGAGTTCTCCGGACTGCGTGTCGAGATGCTAGGCAGTGGCGCGGCCTTTGTCCGCGGCGCGTGGCATCTGACGATGTCGGATGGGAAGACGCCGCATGGGCTTTTCACGCTGGTGTTTCGCAAGTTTCCCGATGGATGGAAGATTGTGCATGATCATACTTCGGCGGCGGAGTGAGAAAGTCAGCTCTTAGCCTTTAGCTCTTTCGTTATTCTTCAGGTCAGGGCGTTCACTTTTTTATCCGCAGTTGGACTCTGGTTCCTTCGGGCAGGTCCCCATCCAGCAGCTCCACGACTCCGCCACGAACGATCCCTTCGAACTCTTGCGGGTTTTGGGATACGGAATCCGGGGGCGATAGTGCTCGCGCCGCGCAGTCGGAGGTGCGTCCCGTGCCTTTGTCCATGGCTTGGTTTGCCAATTCGTCGGCCTGGCGGTTGTGCTCTCGCAGGGCGTGGTCGATGGAAAACCAATCCAGTTGGGAGATCGACTCTTTGGCGCGGGCATGAAGATCTTTTAGCACGGCGTTCTTCACTTTGTAGATGCCCTTGATCTGGCGTACGAGCAGTTCAGAATCGCTGATCACCTTGAGCGTTTTCCGGCCGTGGGCTAGCGCGTATTCGAGCGCGGCGATTAATCCTTGATACTCAGCGAAGTTGTTCGTCTGGTGGCCTAGGTACTCGCTCAGCGCGGCAACTTTGCGGCCAGACTGATCCTTGATGACGACTCCGTAGCCGGCCGGTCCGGGGTTTCCGCGAGCACCGCCGTCGATGTGTGCTACCAGGTACGAGTCGGGCGTCGTGCGCCGCGATGTGAATAAATCGGCTTCTGCAGGCTTGCGAGAAGAGAGCACGAAAGAAGTTTACAACGGAGCAGTGGAATCAGATGCCTCCGGCAAAGAGGTAGACAAAAAACCTTGAATCGCGGAGGGGCGAACAAGGGCCGCAGAGGACGCGGAGGGAACTTGGGGAACAGACTGAAGGGCAATCGCTCTCGGTTGGTCATCGTCCAGCAGCCAGGCGGGTGGCCAGGCGCGCTGGTAAATTGGCGGCGAATATGCGGTCTTGGGCGGCTTTCAGGTTATACGGCGCGCGTAGAAAGTGGACAATCTGCGTTTCGGCGTCGAACAGCGCAGAGGCAGCACGCCAGTCTCCGTCGCGCGGTTGGCCGACAGAGCCGGGATTGATCATGTAACGAGTGTCAGGCTTCAGTTGCAGACAGGCAGACTCAGCCTGGCCTACAGTGCGGTATTCGGGGCGAAACCCGTCGGCAGAATCATTCAAAAAAAATCCTCCCTGGAGATGCGTATGGCCAAAAAATGTAATCAGCGCAGAAGACGCCATGAGGGGGGTGAGCGCATCCCCCAGCGAAACAACATATTCATCTTCATCGAGGGGAGACCCGTGGACCAACTGCACCTGAGGATGATCTTTCAGCGCAACTGGCCCTTGCGGCAAAGCGTGCAGCCATTGCAGATTTTGCTCGGTGAGATGGTCCCGAGTCCAAAGCGCGGCCAGGCCGGCCACGGGATTAAAATCCTGCAAATCGATCAGGCCGATGGCGGCTTTGTCGTGATTGCCGCGGACGAAGATTTCGCCAAGACTACGAGAGCGGTCTGCTACTTCGTTAGGACTCGCGCCGTAACCCACAATGTCCCCCAGATTCGCTACCAAATCGAAAGATGGAGCAGCGGCCAGCGAGGCTTCCAGCGCTTCCAGATTGGCATGAATGTCGCTAAGCAGAAGTATGCGCACGAGTCACCGGACAAGTTGCCGATTATAGACCTGGAAGGCGTGGCGGTGCCGGGTAGCGATGGTTTATTCGTGACGGGGAAATGCAGGACCATTTTGAGGTAGGCAATACTTAGTTTGCATTCACCACCGGGCATCGAGCCCAGTGCTTTGCAGCGACTTCGACCAAGGGCGGCAGTTCGCGCATACAATCCGCGATGCGAAATTCGCAGCGTGGCTCGAAGGCGCAGCCCGGCGGCATAGCTTGCAGAGGGGGTACGGTTCCTTCGATAGTTTGGAGAGGTCGGGCGCGGTCGGTCCTAAGGTCGGGGACGGCGCGCAACAGGCCGCGAGTGTAGGGATGCGCGGGCGATTGAAAAATGTCGTGCTTGGAGCCAAGTTCCACCAGATTGCCGGCATACATCACCGCAACCCGGTCGGCGACCTGCGAAACTACCGCGAGATCGTGCGAGATGAAAAGCATAGCCAGGCCGAACTTGGCGCGGAGTTCTGCCAGCAAGTCGAGAATCTGAGCCTGGATGGTAACATCGAGCGCGGTCGTGGGCTCGTCGGCAATCAGTAACTGCGGGCGATTGACGATGGCCATGGCGATTACGATGCGTTGGCGCATGCCGCCGGAGAGTTGGTGAGGATAATCACGGGCGCGACGATCGGGGTCAGGGATGGCGACATCTTTCATGGCTTGGACGGCGCGCTGCCGGGCTTCGTTTTTTGAGAGGGAGGTATGAGCCCATACGGCTTCGGCGATTTGATCGCCAACGCGCATCACGGGGTTGAGCGCACTCATCGGCTCCTGGAAAATCATGGCCACGCGCGAGCCGCGCAACCAACGCATGGTTTCGCTGGAAACAGCGAGTAGGTCGTGGGTAACAGAGTGGTTGGCGCTTCTCGTTTGGCTCTCGGTGAAGAGAATTTCGCCCGACACCCGAGCT